>Ga0209002_10004430_pt1 | contig 11063 bp, 8 predicted proteins | sample Rifsed16ft2_FD_184010 | JGI IMG/M metagenome (GOLD analysis project Ga0209002, IMG submission 184010) | Soil microbial communities from Rifle, Colorado, USA - sediment 16ft 2 (version 2) | ecosystem: Environmental > Terrestrial > Deep subsurface > Rock core/Sediment | place: Rifle, Colorado...
CTCCGCGTCTTTCCAATTCAGCGGCAGCTTCTTCAGCGTCCCGCGCAGCTTGCGCACGTACTCTTCGGCCAGCATCCCGCGTGGCGGGGTGGCTGGGCCCGGCGCGGGCACCGCCGCGTTCGCCGGAGCGGCGGCGGGCGGCGGAGGGGGAGCCTCACTCCGAGGAGGCGCAGGCGGTGGAGCCACGACCGCCGGTCGGGGTGGCGGCGGCGGAGCAGGCGGCGGCAAAACTTCCGCCGGCGGGCCGGCCGGCGCCAGGGGGCGCTCCGGGGTCAGGTCCAACACCTCGTCGTACTCGGCGCGCCGGTCGGAGTCGCTCAGGATGGCGATGGCCTCGTTCAATTCCATCATCTTGGCCGTCGCCTCCCGCTGCACCTCGGGCGGCATGCCGCCCACGCGGTCGGGGTGGTACTGCGCCGCCAGCTTGCGGTAGGCCTGCTTGATTTCATTCAGGGGGGCGCTGCGCGGAAGGCCGAGCAGGCGGTAGAAGTCTTTGATCATCCGCGGGCGCTAGACGCCATAGGTGCGCCGCAGCAGGCGGCTGACCCGCGCGTGCAGCTCGGGCACGGAGAACGGCTTGCCCATGTAGTCGTCCGTGCCCACCAGGAACCCGCGCGTGCGGCTCTCTTCGTCCGTGTTGCCGGTGAGCATCATGATGGGGATGAAGGCGGTCTGGAGGTTGCTGCGCAGCTTCTGGCAGACTTCGAAGCCGTTCATCCCGGGCATCATCACGTCCAGAACCACCAGGTCGGGCTTCATGTTTTCCACCGCCGCCACCGCTTCGAAGCCGTTAGTCGCCGTGTAGACCACGGGCTTCACCGGCAGCTGCTCGAGCGATTTCACCACCAGGCGGCGGATGGCGTCATCGTCATCCACTACCAGAATCTTCGGCGCCTTGCCCGGGGGCAGCGCCTCCCCGGCGGCCATCGGAGGTGCCGCCACCGCAGCGGCAACCGCTTCCCCCGGAGCCCCGCCCGACGCGGGCGCCGCCGCGCCCCCGGCCCCGGGCAACAAGTGCGGCACGCGCCGCTCCCGCTCGCCCACCACGGTCATCTTGGTGACCTTGGCGCTGCAATAGGGGCAGATGCGCCACTCGGGCTTCAGCTCCTGCCCGCAGGCCTCGCAGACCACCCTCAGGGAGAACAGGCAGTAGGGGCAAGTGGCGAAGTCGAGGTTGATGAGGCTGCCGCAGTTCGGGCAGCGGATGATCTCGTCTTCCTGGAGCTGGATGACCCGCAACACTTCCTCGATGCTGGTGACGCCTTCCTTGACCTTCTCCATCGCCGCTTGCAGCAGCAGAGTGGTGCCGGCGGCCACCGCCGCCTTCCGCAGCTCGCTCTCGCTCGCCTTGCGATTCACCAGCTCCTTCACCGTCGGCGTCATGCGCAGCAGCTCGTAGACGCCCACCCGGCCCAGGTAGCCGGTCTTGCCGCAGGCGTCGCACCCGCGCCCGTGGTAAAAGGTGAGGTCCGTGCTCTCCAGGTGCAACCGCTCCAGCAGCTTGTCCGACGGCTTGTGCGGCTCCTTGCACTGTTCACAGATGCGCCGCACCAGGCGCTGGGCCACGATCAGATTCACCGAGGTGCCGACCAGGAAGGGGTCGACGCCCAGGTCGAGCAGCCGCGCCACTGTAGCCGTGGTGCTGTTGGTATGCAGCGTCGAGAGCACCAGGTGGCCGGTCATGGAGGCATGGAAAGCGATCTCCGCCGTCTCCAGGTCGCGGATCTCGCCCACCAGGATGACGTTCGGGTCCTGGCGCAGGATGGAGCGCAGGCAGGCGGCGAACGTCAGCCCGGCCTTGGTGTTGACCTGCACCTGGCTGATGCCCGGCACCTGGAACTCGATGGGGTCTTCCACGGTGATGATGTTGATGGCCGGGTTCTTCTTTTCGTTCAGGATGGAGTAGAGCGACGTGGTCTTGCCGCTGCTCGTCGGGCCCGTCACCAGAATCATCCCTTGCGGCTGGTCGGTGGAGTTCTTCAACGTTTCCAGGTCTTCGGCTTTCATCCCCAGGCTGGCCGTCGAAGGGATGGCGCGGCCCGAGCCCAGCACGCGCAGCACCATCTTCTCTCCGAAGTGCGTGGGCAAGGTGGACACGCGCAAATCCACGCCGCGGTTCTCGATGTTCACCTTGATGCGGCCGTCCTGCGGCAGCCGCCGCTCGGCGATGTCCAGCTTGGCCAGGATCTTCAGCCGCGACACCAGCGGGCCGTGCAGCCACTTCGGCACCTGCATGAAGTCGCGCAACAGGCCGTCCACCCGGGTGCGCACCTGGACGTCGTTCAGGGTGGGCTCGATGTGGATGTCGCTGGCCCCCTGCTTGATTCCGTCCAGGATCACCAGGTTGACCATCTTCACCACCGGTGGCAGCTCCGCCTGGCTGCGGGCGTCGCCGAGCGGCATCTCGCTCCCCTCTTCCGGCTCGCCGCTGACGATCTCCAGCTCCTCGCTCTCGGTGACGTTCTGGAGGAAATCCTGCAGCCAGTTCTCCGGGGCGTAGTAGCGGTCGATGGCGTCCACCACTTCCGTGCGCGTGGCCACCACCGTCTTGACGGCGCAGCCGGTGGCGAACTCGAGGTCCTGGACCGCGGCGAAGTCGGTGGGGTTGGCCATGGCCAGCACCAGGCCGGGGCGGCGCTTGGCGGCCGGGGTGTCGCTTTCTTTCGGCCCTTCCTTCTTCAAGGGGATGCAGATGAACTTGCGCGCCATCTCTTCGGAAACCGACCGCACCGCCTCCGGCTCGATCGTGGTGGCGGCCAGCTTCACGTGGGGGATGTGCAGCTGCTCGGCAAGGACTTCCGCCAGCTTCTCTTCCGTGACCACTTTTTCAGCCAGGACGAATTCCCAGAGCGGCCGTTTGCTCTGCTCGGCCTGGGCGAGCGCCCCCTTGACCTCCTCCGCGGAGAGGACGCCGGCCTTCTCGAGAATGTTGGCTAGCTGTCGGCTCATCGACCCAGGAACTCCCCGTCGGGCGGTTGGAGGTCTTATATCTCCCTTCCCTGCCGCGCTGTCAACCCCGCCACCCGCGCACGTGGCCGCCAACCTCCCGCGCGGAGAAGCGACAAGGAAGACCCTCCGGGCCGCCCCACACACCCCTCGCTCCAGGGGCTCACCGGAATCATAATCTCGAAGGAATCCGAATTCAACGCACTACTCGCAGGCGAGAGCGGACACCGGGTCGGCCGCCGCGGCGCGCAGGGCGGGATACACCGCCCCCAGCGTGCACCCCAACAGCGCCAGCAGGACTCCTTGGACCACCCACTGCGGCGTAATCAGAATGTTCATCGTCGGCCGCAGTCGGATGAGGACCTCCATGACCCCGTAGCTTGCCACCACACCCACCATCGCCCCCAGCACCGCGATGGCCAGCGCTTCCCGCACCAGCAGCCCTACCACGTCCCAGCGCGACGCCCCCAGCGCCTTCAAGATGCCGATCTCCCGCGTCCGCTCCAGCACCACCGTGTACATGCTCAAGAGCACGACCAGAAAGGTGATCACCAGCCCCACCAGGATGATCGCCCGCGTGAACGGCCGCACTTCAGGCAGGTTGTCGGACACCATCAGCGACAGGTACTCATCCATCCGCCGGATCGTGTGCCGCGGCAGCAGCTGGACGAAGCGCTGCCGCACGCTCTCGGAGTCGCCCGTGCTCTTTACCCAGAACATCGACACGCGCTTCTCCACTCCCAACAGGTCCTGGGCCGTGCGCAGGGGAATGAAGTAGCGGGCGCCGCGCCCGTGCTCCACGATGCCGCTCACCCGGAAGGGCTGGTTCAGCAGCTCCACCGTGTCGCCCACCTTCAGATTCTTCGAAGCCGCCTTGATGTCGTCGATGATGACGTCGTGCGGCTCCGCGAAGGGCCCGCCCTGGTGGAAGAGAAAGCCGCTGCCCAGGCGGCTGTACGTCTCGTACTCGATGCCGTAAATCATGGTGAGGCTGTTCGTGTTCACCACCGCCAGCACCGGCGACACCTCTTCCACGCCCTCCACCTGTCGCAGGCGCGCGGTCAGCTCCTCCGGCAAGACGGCGCTCGAGAAGGCCAGGAACACCGAGGAGTTGGGCGGCTGCACCAGCAGGTCGGCCCCGATGCCCCGCACCCGCTCTCCCCATTCCTTCACGATGCCGTCCGTTAGCCCCATCAGGAACAGCAGCAGGAAAACCTGGAGGCTGACCGCCGCCACGCTCAGCGCCGTGCGCACCGGGCGGGCGCGCAGGTTCGCCCAAATCAGCTCTCGCACTGGCCCCTCTCCTCCGCTCCGCTCAAACAATCTACTCTAGCATTCCCTTCCGGCCTTGACAACCCGCGCGCCCGCTGCCTACCATCGCCGCTCCCCCGCGGATGGCCCTCTTGCCGCTGACACACGACTGGTGGGAACGCTCGGCCCGGTTCTTCCTGATCCTTTTCGCCGCCGCTCTGCCTCACTCCATCGCCCTCGCGCAAGCGCTGGCCGGCGCCGCCCTGCTGCTCTGGGCCGGCGGCCAACTGGCGCGCCGGCAGCGCCCGGCCCGGACCCCGCTCGATGCCGCCCTCCTCTTTTTCGTTCTGGTCACCATCCTCGCGGCTGTGTTTTCCCTCGAGCCTTCCCTCAGCGTCTCGAAGCTCAGCCGCACCGCGCTGGTCTTGCTGGCTCCGCTGGGTGCGGGCCTCCTCGCCAGCCGCCGCCAGGCGCTGGTGCTTCTTGCCGTCCTGCTGGCTTCTGCCGGGGCCGGGGCCGCGGTCGTTCTGGCCGAGAAGGCTTTCGGGCGGGGCGTGGATGTGGTGGAGATTGCGCGCGACAGCCCTTTGCGAGGACGCGTGCGTCCCCACGACGTGCTCCTCCAATGCGACGGCCAGACCATCCGGAACCCTGTCCACTTTGACCGCCTCCTCCGGGAGCACGACCGCACCCGACCGCTCCGCTGCGAAGGCATGCGCGCCGGGCTCTTCCCCTTCGCCTTCAAGCTCTCCCCGAAAAGGTTCCCCGAGAAGCCGGGTCCGGAGACCTGGGGGTACCAGGTGAAAGTCGGCCGCGGCCTGCGAGCCCACGGCACCTACAGTCATCCGGTCACCTACGCGGAGGTGCTCTTGCAATTGACGGCGCTCCTGGGCGGCTTGTGGCTCGCTTGCCCGCGCAAGGCGGGCCGCGCCGGCGCGGCGCTGCTGCTCGCGGGCCTGTTGCTGGCCGCGGCGCTCGCCGCCACCTTTACGCGCGCTTCCTGGGCCGCTCTGGTGGTCGCCGGATTGGCGATGCTCTGGATGAGGCTCGGCTGGCGCGGGCGAATCGCCGTCCTGGTGGCGGCGGCGGTGGCGCTGGTGGGCTTGAACGTTTTGCTGGTCAAGTGGCGCGGCGTCGGCTTCTACGACCCGGGCGACACCAGCATGCAGTACCGCCGGGTGATGTGGGAGGACGGCTGGCGGCTCATCCGCGAATACCCGCTGCTCGGCATCGGGATGGATTCCGTGCTGACCCGCTGGCCGGAGCTCGGCATCCGCGCCTACCAGCAGTTCGGGCTGGTCAGCCACTTCCACTCCACGCCCATCCAGATCGGCGTCGAGCGCGGCCTGCTGGGACTCGCGGCCTGGCTGTTGCTGATGACTCTCTACGTGCGCCTGCTCTGCCGGCTCATCGCGCGCACGCGCGCGGCCACCGACTGGTGGGAACACGGACTGGCGCTCGGCCTCTTCGGCGCGGCGGTGGGATTCCTTTCGAGCGGCCTCGTCCACTACAACTTCGGCGACTCGGAAGTGGTGATGGTGTTCTGGCTGCTCGCGGGCGTCGCCCTGGCGCTTGACCGGCTGGGCCAGCCCACTGCGCCGGACGCTGCCGCCAAGGCTGCCTGAGGCTGCGCCATGGACTACGACCGCCAGCGCGCCTTTCTGCGCCGGCAGCACTGGCGACTGCTGCCCTCCGTGGCGGCCTGTGTCCTGTTATTCGCTGTAGCCTACCGCACGGTCAGACCGTTATGGGCGCTCGTGCCAACTGTCCTAGTGCTCTACAGCCTCGCGATTGCCGCCTACTACCTGCCGAACTACTTGTGCCTGGATGTGAACCCGCGGCGGCGCCTGCGCTGGCTCGTCCGCGCCCGCTGGGCTCTGCTTGTCCTGGTCGCCCTGCTGGCGTTCGCCAGCGGCGCCTGGCTGGCACTAGCGCTGATTCTGCTTGCGGCAGCGCTTCACTACCCACTGCGGAAACAACTGGCACGCGCCGGGCCGGCGAATCCGCTGGCCAGCGCACCCCGCCCGCTCGGCCTCGCCGCGCTCTACGCCGCAATGGACGCCGGGCTGCTCTGGGCGCTGTGGCGGGCTGAACTCTACGTCATAATCCTCCTCGGCCTGCTTCTACTCTTCGGCTTCTTTCTCTTGCTGCTCCTCCGCGTCCAATCCTCCATCGCGGCGGTGGTTTCCGGGCTGGTGGCAACCGGCATCGGCCTGCTGCTCTCTCCAAGCATCTTGGGCGCCGTGGCGGCTTCTCTCTGGCTGGGAGGTGTGGCGTGGCTACTCTCCTGCGCCGAAGAGCAGAACAAGTCAAACTACCAGAGCTTGCGGGAAACCTTGCGCGGCTTCACCCACGAGCCGCGCGACACCATTGCCGAGCTGCTGGCGGAAAGCACGCGGCGCCTGGCGGAGAGTTGGAACCGCGAGCAGCCGCAGGGCCAAGCCGCCATCACCGCCTGGTACAGCCGCAACGCTCACCTCTACCTCTACGACATCTCGCAGCACCACCTGCTCTACAAACATATCGTCTACACGCTCGGGCTGTTGAAGCTGGCCCGCGGCGGGCGTGCCCGCAGTCGGGTGTTCGACTACGGCGGCGGCAACGGCGACTTCAGCTGCGCACTCGCCCGCGCGGGCGTGGAGGCGACTTACCTCGACGTGCCCGGCGAATCGGCCGACTTCCTCCGCTGGCGGGCGCAGCAGGAGAGCCTGCGCATTGAAATCGTCCACGGGCTCGACAAGCTGCGCGGGCCGTACGATGTCATCTTCGCCCTCGACGTCCTCGAGCACGTGGCCGAGCCCAAGCCCGTGCTGGCCCGCTGGAAGGAGCTGCTTTCGCCGCGCGGGTTGCTCGCCGCCACCTACTACACCGGCCCGGCCAGCAGCGCCCCCATGCACATCGATCCGGGGTTCGACGTGAAGGAGTACTTGCTCACGCAGGGCTTCCGCAACGTCAAGCGCCGCACCGTGGGATGGTTTTCGCCCGAGCTCCTGCGCAAGCGGCACTTCATGATTCTTGAGAAGGAAGGCTAACTGGCCCGCTGCGCACGCCGGAAACACTCGAGCGTCCAGGAGTCCTCTTGGACGTCCTGGCTGTGGCGGAGGATGTAGACGTGGCCGTCGTCGGCCCGCACGCGGAAGTAGATGTCGTCGGGACCGTACCACTGGTCGAGCACTTCCTCGACCTCAAAGGTGCGGCCGCTGAGAGTGAAGCGCCGCGGCCGCTCGTCGGCCTTCTGCCCCGCGTAGCACTCCACCCGCACCCGCATGACAACCACTCTAGCCGATCAGTCGGGCAAGGAGGCCCTTTTTCTTTTTCCCGGTTGTCTTGTAGGCGGCGAAGAGCGCGGCGGGAAGCTTGCGCTTGCCGTTCTCCTGGGTTGTTTCGGCGCCGCGGCGCTGGCGGATCTTGTCCTGCAGCTCGTAGACGATTTTCTTGGCCGCTTCCACGCCCGTCGGTCCGAGGCCGGTGACTTCCCCTCGGCGGTTCTTGAGCAATTGCCAGCGATCGTCCTCGACCGGGTCCACGCGCTCGGGAAAGACTTCGAAGAAAAGCTCCAGGTACTCTTCGTCGAACGCCGGGCAGTGCTGAAAGCCGGAATAGAGATGGTTACGCACATGCTCGGCGATGCGGGCCTTGTCGAAGACCCACACGCCCCCCGCCTCCTGCCGCCCGAAGCCGAGCCACTCGTTGTTGATGCGGTCGGAGAGGTTGGCGATGGCGTAGCGGCAGCCGAAGCCGCTCCAGAAGTTCCCGTCGAAGAAGCAGTGCTCGCGCCGCGGCCGGCGCAGCAGCTCGCCGAAGCAATGGCTGAGCTGGGCCATCTGGTGCCAAGCAATTTCGTCGCCGTGGAGCCAGGCGCGCTTGTGGTGGAGGTCCCAGGCGGCCTCCTTCAGCTCCTGCAACGCCTCCAGCTCGGTGAGCTGGTAGGTGACGCGGACCCGCAGGGCCTTGCCTTCGCCGAACTGCTGGAAGCTCGGATGCCGGCGCGCCACCGCGACCGCCTGCTCGAAGGCCAGCACGGTGGCGTACGCGAGCTCGACGGTGAGCCCTTGCCCGGGAATCCCCGGCTCGACGGCGGCGCTGGCTTCTTTCCCTGGCTCGCTCATGACCTCGCCCAAAGCCCGCCATTTTATGCGGGAACCGCCGCCGCTGGCAACGCCCGCCCTCCCGAGAAAACCTTTGACCGCCTCACCGCGTCTACGTGTACAATAGGAGGGTTTCGGAGGCGGCGCAGGGGCCAGAGGGAGGGCCAGGCAGGCATGAAGGGACACGGACTCATCCAATCAGCCCGGCACGCGGCGGCGATTCTCCTCGCGGCAGCGCTGCTCTTCCCCGGGCCGCTGCCGGCGCGCGACTTCTTCCTCCAGGACGGCACGGAAATCAACCTCCGCCTTCACACCACCGTGGACAGCAAGATTTCCCAGGCGGGCGACCGCATCATCGCCACCGTCGAAGACGCGGTGAGCATCGACAACGTCGAGGTCATTCCCGTGGGCGCGCGTGTGCTGGGGCGCATCGGCGAGATCCAGAAGCCGGGGCGCTTGGGCAAGGGCGGGCGCTTGGTGCTGGCCTTCGAATCCATCGAAGTGCCCGGCGCGGGCAACGTGCAGATCTCGGGCAGCCTGGTGGACCTCTACGACCCGGAAGCCGTAGACGAGCAGGTCAAAAACCTGGACGTCGGCGAGGAAGGCCAGGTCGAGGCCGGCGGCCCGCGCAAGATCAAGCGCATCGGCAGCACAGTGGCGGGCGGCGGCATCGGCGCGGCGGCCGGAGGCGGCCTGGTGGGCGCGGCCATCGGCGTGGCCGTGGGCGCCGGCGTGGCCTTCATCTGGTTCAAGGGCAAGCACGTGGAGCTGCCGGCCGGCACCGGCCTGGTGATGCGGGTGGACCGCGGCGTGGCCTTCGCGGTCCCGGACATGCCCCGGCCCGCAGGCAGCCGCTAACCCAAGCGGCTTTTTCTTCCCGTTCAGCTAGTAGAGGTCGTAGCGCGCCCGCTGCGCGGCCAACTCGGCGTTGAACTGCGCGCCGATCAGTACCACCACCGCGCTCAGGTACATCCAGATCAACAACCCGATGGCCGCGGCAAAGCCGCCGTAGAGGATGTTGTAGATGGCGAGTCGCCGCACGTAGAAGCCGAAGGCCACGGTCACGACCCACCACAGGCCCATGGCCACTCCCGCGCCCGGCAGGACTTCGTTCCAGCGCAGGCGGTGGTCCGGGGTCAGGAAGTAGTAGAGGGCGGCGAGCACCAGGGTGGCGGTGAGGATGGCGAGGGCGAAGTAACCGATGGTCCAGAGGATGCGCACCGGGCGGTCGAACCCGACGCCCAGCTCGGCAATCAGCCAGCCGCGCACGAACTTGCTGAAGACCACCAGCAAACTGACCGCCACCCAGGGGATGACCGTAATCGCCACCATGGCGAAGGCGCGCAGTTGCCGGAACCAGAAGCCGCGTCGCTCCTCGCGGTCGTGGATGGCGGCGAATACCCGGCCGAGCGAAAACATCAGCTGCGAGCCGAGCATCAACGTCCCGATGCCGCCCGCCACCAGCAGTCGGCCCGGATGCTCGGAGAGGGCCAGCAGCGAGTCCACCACCGCCAGCCGGCTCCCCGGCGGCAGCACCACTTGCAAGCCTTCGAGCAGGTCTTCCAACCCCGGCGCCGCATACACCAGCACCCCCGCCAGGAATACCAGCGCCGGAAAGAACGCCAGGAACATGTTGTAGGCCACTGCCTGGGCGTGCAGGAGCGAGCCGCCGCGCAGGCTGTGGTAGATGGCGCGCAGCACGACCCGCGACACCGTCCGGGGCGTCTGCTGAGCCCGTTCGCTGGTTTCCAGGGGAGCCATGGGGCCGCCTGTCAGCTTCCCTCCGGGAGAGTTTGAAGCCACCGCGGCTTTCAGGGTAAGATGCGCGAGTGTACTCTGACGAGCCGCCCGAGGGAAAGCGCTTTTTCAGCGCCGCCCGCCAGGGAGCCTAGGGAAGGAAGGAACCGATGGGAACCACGACCCCGGTGAGCCAGGCGACCACTTGCCCGAACTACATCAACGGGCAGTGGGTGACGTCGCGCTCGGGCAAGCAGCTGCTGCGGGCCAACCCCGCCAACTTCGACGACGTGCTCGGCTTTGCGCCTTTGAGCAGCCGCGAGGAAATCCGCGAGGCAGTGGAGGCCGCCCGGCGCGCGCTCCCGGCCTGGCGCGACACCCCGGCGCCCGTGCGCGGCAAATACATCATGCAGGCCGCGCGCCTGATGGCGGAGGAAAAAGACGAGCTGGCGCGACTGCTCACCCGCGAGGAAGGCAAGACCGTGAGCGAATCGCTCGGCGAAATCCTCCGCACCGTCAACATTCTCGAATACACCGCGGGAGAAGCCCGGCGGCTGACGGGCGAGACTCTGCCCTCGGAGCTGCCCAAGAATTTCATCTACACCATCCGCCAACCGCTCGGCGTGGTGGGGCTGGTCACGCCCTGGAACTTCCCCATCGCCGTGCCTGTCTGGAAGATCGCGCCCGCGCTCATCTGCGGGAACACCGTGGTGTGGAAGCCCTCCGAGCTGACCCCGTTCACTTCCCGCTTCATCACCGACATCTTCGCCCGCGCCGGCCTGCCCGCTGGCGTGCTCAACATGGTGAACGGAGCGGGCGAAGAGGCAGGCGACGAGCTGGTCGAGCACCCGGCGGTGCGCGCCTTGAGCTTCACCGGCTCCTGCGAAGTCGGCTCGCTTATCTACGCCAAGGCCGCCCGGCAGATGAAGAAAGTGCAGTGCGAGATGGGCGGGAAGAACCCGGTGGTCGTGCTCGAAGACGCCGACCTCGAGCTCGCCGCCGACTGCACCACCATGGGCGCCTTCGGCTCCACCGGCCAGC
>Ga0209002_10004431_pt1 | contig 11062 bp, 9 predicted proteins | sample Rifsed16ft2_FD_184010 | JGI IMG/M metagenome (GOLD analysis project Ga0209002, IMG submission 184010) | Soil microbial communities from Rifle, Colorado, USA - sediment 16ft 2 (version 2) | ecosystem: Environmental > Terrestrial > Deep subsurface > Rock core/Sediment | place: Rifle, Colorado...
ATGTGCAAGCAGGATTTGTCAAAATCCATCTCGATTGCAGTATGCGCCTCTACGATGACCCAGAATGCGCTCTTGATGTTGAAGTATCCGCGAAACGCGTGGTGCAATTAGCAAAGGTTGCAGAGTCTTCTCACGTGGATGGATACCCTCTACCCCGTTACATTATCGGCACGGAAGTCCCCCTCCCGGGCGGGGCAAATGAACACGAAGAAGACGTTAGGGTGACGAAGGTAGTGGACGTGCGTCAGATGATTGAGGTCTCGCGTGAAGCATTTTATCGGGAGGGTTTGCAATCTGCTTGGCAGCGGGTCATCGCGGTCGTAGTCCAACCAGGCGTCGAGTTCGGAGATGACTTTATTCTGCCCTATAAACCTGATGAAGCAAAAGAATTATCGCGTTTTATTGAAAGCCAATCAATGATTTACGAGGCACACTCCACCGATTATCAACCAGGCGACGCATTGAAAAATTTGGTCAGTGACCATTTTGCTATTCTCAAAGTGGGACCTAGTTTGACATTTGCCTTCCGTGAAGCGGTCTTTGCGCTGGCAATGATTGAAGATGAACTGTTTGCAGAAGACCAGTGTTCACAGATTATTCAGATTCTGGATGATGTGATGGTGAAACATCCTGAACATTGGAAGAAGTATTATCGCGGCGACGCAGCCGATCAGGCGTTCAAACGCAAGTACAGCCTGAGCGACCGTGTCCGTTATTATTGGGTCCGGCCTGAGGTTCAAATAGCCTTCGGGCAACTGATGAAAAATCTCGGCGAGAAACCCCTGCCATATTCTTTGTTGAGCCAATTTGTAGGAGAGACAAATCTCAATGCCACACAGGTCATTGAATGGAAGATAGGTAATGTGTTTGATAACTACTCGATGGCATGCAGGAAGAATGAATGATAGGGCAGCCAGATGCATTTCTCGCTGTCCGTATGATTTGAAATCCAGCGGCAATTGCCCGGGTGGACGCAGGTACAATTGAAATATCTATCTTGAGCTGTATCGCCAAAATCACGCTATTTTGCCCGACCATGCAGGAAGAATTTGTCCGAAAGTCCCGCCAGATCTTGGTGGACTGCGTGTAACCCTGCCCCTGCGGATTTTTTGGAGATTCACAGAAACCATGCACCTGCGCGCCCGCCATGCTGACCAAATATCAAAATATCAAAAGCGGATCTCGGGTCTCTTGCTTGACCGAATTGACACGGCTTGCCTCATCGAAGTGCCGCGGGTGGATTATGAAAAATGAAGTGGAGATCGGATGGGGGAGTCCCGCGAGTCCATTCGTGCCCGTATCCAAGCCGCGCGCGATCTACAGAGTAAACGTTTCTCGAGTAACGGCTCATCCGATATTGTTTGTAACGCGGATATGCGAGTCGGGGAGATCAGACAATTTTGCAAGTTGCAGGCTTGCCCTGAGCAGGGCCGAAGGAATGAAGGTCAGAGTTTGATGCGGGGCTGATGCTCAGATGCAGCTGTTCATATTCGGAATCAGTATTTACAGAGAAATCAACAGCCTCGGTTATTTTGCTCGACATGAACAGCTGGCACTGGTGGAAAGGCTTGCTGTATCACTCATTGTTGCGTTATTGGCCGTTATTGTTATACAATTGGCTCGAATAGAGGCAGCATAATAAGCTTTTCCAGCAGATTATTCTGGTTCACCTTATTGATTTTCTTCTCGCTGGGGTGTCAGGCGCGGGCGGATTCATCGACCCCTGCAAGTACAACTCCTGGCCCTCTTGTGACTATCCTGGGCCAGCGTGAATATATTGTGCACCAGCAATTGATGCTCTTCAATGAAGGGCCGGGTCACCCAGAGAAGCAGAATATTTGGGTGGCATTGATTCGAGACTTTTCTCCTTATCAAGAGGTGCGGTCAATGGAGATTTCGCCCAAAGATTATGAATTAGTCGTTGACGAATACGGCAACCAATATGCTGAGTTCGATTTCTCCAATCATCCCGCCGGGGTGACCAAAACGGTGAAGATCGATTATCGGGTGGCCGTCAACGAATTGGCTTACGACTTGTCAGTCTGCGAGGGGGAACTTCTCGATGATTTTATCCAACCCGAGCTGCATATCGAAGCCGCTAATCCCCAAATTGTGGCTCTCGCGAGTGAACTTTCGCGAGGCAAAAGTACTGTTTGCCAGCAGGTGCGGGCGTTTTACGACTACATCGGAAACGAACTCGTCTATACTTTCAATAGGGAAAATTGGGGAGCGCAGGCAGCATTGGGTCCCATGGGAGCCGACTGCACTGAATACACTTCTTTGCTAGTGGCACTTAGCCGGGCACAGGGGATTCCAGCGCGCTATTTCGAGGGATTACTGTATCTGAAGAAGGAAATGGATGCCATCGCTCGCATCGAGCACGCATGGCCGGACGTGTATATGCCCGGTGTCGGCTGGGTCGCATTGGATCCAACCTTGGGACAGTCATCGCTCAGCCGGGACGTTTATTTTGCCCACTATACGCCAGAGCATATTATCATCACGATGGGGCCGAACCCCTCTACGCTGCGAGGCAGCAACTATTGGACGCATCTCTACTGGCCGGGAAACAGTACAAAGATACATGTCGAAGCAGAAGAATGGCAGATCGAACTGGTTGACAAATAATTTGTTTGTCAGGCTACCACGATAACACTCAGAGATCGGCGTATTTGGTTTGCGTAACAGTATTGACCATCGCCCAGAAGTTCTCCAGGGGCGTATCCAGTTGCACGTGATGGGTTGGGCCAATGATCAGCCCGCCATTCTCTCCGATCGTTTTTAGACGCGTGTGCACTTCTGCTCTGACATCTTCAGGCGTACCAAATGGCAAGGTATGCTGCTCATCAATGGAGCCCCAGAAACATAGCTTATGACCGAATTCCTTTTTTAATCGCGCCGGATCCATACTGGCGGGCTGGATAGGATTAAGTACGTCAAGGCCGATCTCGATCAGTTCAGGGATGATGGGATAGATAAAACCGTCAGAATGGTAGGCCACTTTGACTTGAGGGTTGATTGCCTTCAATTCGGCGATGAAATTTGCCATCCGGGGCTTTAGATAGTGAACCCAATGCTTGGGCGAGATCAACATGCGGGATTGCGTACCCACGTCGTCGCCGATCCATATCATGTCCACACCCATCTCAACCAGCTTTTTGGCAGCCGTAAGATGGTAGTTATAAGGGATCTCCAATATCTGCTCGGCGAAATCGGGATTCAGAATGAAATCCGAGAGCAGGCGTTCGTAGCCGCGTAAAGCCCAGGCGCATTCGAAGATCGTGGTCACTGTAACGCCGACGATCCAGTATTCGTCTTTGAAATCCCGGATAACATGCTCGGCATCATTGTATAATTCCTGGCGATGAGGGTCAGGCCCTTTGTATTTATTAATTTCTTTATCGTCCGAGAGAGGGTGACCGGTGGGTTCGGTGTAATGGCCAACTCCGTAAGGGGTTTTATATTCGATTGGTTTCCATGTAATCCCCCACTCATCGGTATAAGTACCGCTTTGTTGGTAGTAAGAGTTTGCCCAGCCAACCGAAACAAGCAGCATATCCTCCCCCAGGGCGCGTTCCAATTCATATGTGTTCCCGCCGCCGTGCGGATTGTGATCCCTTTGGCCTTTAACCTGTAGATCCGCCCTCAGCCGCTCTGCAAACTCGGGCGTAAAACTGACTTGCAGTGGACAGCGGTCGGGGGCCTCATGATTAAGAGCCGTCAGTATGCGTTCTCTATGTTTCATTATTAGCCCGATTTGTCAAGCCAATAAAGTCTTGGTTATGCTGACAGCCTGGCTGGCATCGGGTGCATAACCGTCAGCCCCAATGGATTTGGCATATCCCTCTGTCAGAGGTGCTCCTCCCACTATGACCTTTACAGTGTTGGGTAAGTCAGCCCTGTCCAGCGCTTCAATGACGTCCTTCATGTTGATCATCGTGGTACTCAACAACGCTGATATGGCGATAATGTTCGCGCCCGAGCGGGCAGCCTCGACAAATTTCTCGGGTGGAACATCATTGCCCAGATCCTGAATTTCAAAACCGGAACCTTCCAGCATCATCGCGACCAGGTTTTTCCCGATATCATGCAAGTCACCCTTGACTGTGCCGATGGCTACCTTGCCTCGCGATTTGACCTCGCCCTCCTGTAAATGCGGCTTGAGCAATCCGAGACCGCATTGCATTGCCCGCGCAGCGACCAACATCTCGGGAACGAAGAATTCACCTTCCTCGAAGCGTCGCCCGACTTCAGCCATGGCCGGGACCATGCCCTCATTCAGGATAACAACCGGATCGACTCCGGACCTTAGAGCTTCGTGTACCTTTTGCTGTACGATTTCGTTCTGACCATTGACCACGCCCTCGAACAATTCGTTTAGGGTTGCATTCATAGATAACTCCAGGTTTATGTCATTATGATTGATTGTAGAGAATGTCTTGATTAATTATTATTGACCGTATTTTCCATACTCCAGAGCTGTATCGAACAGCGTCACAATGTTTTCTGGTGGAACTCGTGCCTGGATATTGTGCACAGCAGCAAAGACGAAACCGCCTCCGGGAGCCAGGTCGTCGATGCGATGTTTGACCTCGTCAGCCACCTCTGCCGGGGTCCCGAAAGGCAGGACGCGCTGTGTGTCGACACCACCACCCCAAAAAGTTATATCCTTGCCGTAGGTCTGCTTTAGTCGTTTGGTGTCCATACCGCGGGCCGAGACTTGCACCGGGTTAAGGATGTCAAACCCAAGGTCAGTTAGATCGGGAATCAGGTCGAATGTGGCTCCACAGCCGTGGAAGAAGAGCTTGGCATCCGTCTTCTTCTTAATCGCATCTACCAACCTGCGTTGCTTGGGTTTTATCATCTTGCGATAGGTGTCGGGGTTGATCATCCAGCCAGTCTGGGTGTTGACATCATCCCAGTACGTAAATACCTGGATATACTGCCCAACTTCTTCAAGGTAATTGTTGCACGACTCGATGTAAATATCAGTGATCTGCTCCATCAGGCGGTCGGCAAATTTGGGTTCGGCAACCAAAGCTATCAAAAAGTTTTCCATTCCAATCGTGCGGGCCGGCTGCTCGAAGATCCCTCCGCCGATCACAGCACTACCGACCAGGGCGTAATCGGTGTTCTCATAAAGATATTCTGCCTGCTCGCGCAGTTGAAGAATATATTCCCTGGAGTCAGGACGCGGCCAGTTATATCGGTCGAGTGCCTCCAGCGTAAATTCCTTGATCGGGAAGTCGACCCAATCAAAGTAATACCCTCCTTCTTTGGGCATGTGCAGTTTGGAGCCCCAACGATCGATAAAGGCATAATAGCCACCCTCCTCGAAGACTTTCAATCCCGGCGCGGTGGCAGCCGGCAACTGGACCAGGCGGAAATCCACACCGAAGCGCTGCATTAACGCTTCGTCTACATATGGAAGCTGCTGGACGTTATCCAGCATAGTGATCTCTTCAAGTGGGATACCCAAATGTTTTTTAAGTGGGATATATGAGCTTCTTGTGATTGAAGAAACGATGGTCGCCCCCAGGTCAATCGGGATCCGATCTGGCTCTTTGTGATCGAGCGCCAGCATGACTCGTTCACGTGGGTTCATTCCCAGCTCCTTGATGTTGTTTGGTACGGTATTACGGGTGTTAAAACTGGAAATTCCAGTCAGATTAGCCCGCCCGTTTACCCAGGTATGTATGCATAATCACCGAGAGGACAATGATCAATCCGTAGATCAATTGGGTCCAGAAACCAGTCAAGCCGACAGCCACGGTCGCGGCTTCGATGGCGCCAATGATGAAAGCCCCGAGGAAGGTTCCCAGAATTGTGCCGACGCCGCCGAAGACGGACGTGCCGCCCAGGAAGACAGAGGCCAGGGTGCGCAAGAGTAACCCTTCGCCGAGGCTGGGCCAGAAATAGGCGACGTGAAAACTGGCAACCACACCAGCAAAGGCTGAGAGCAGACCCACTAGTATGAAAGCCTGGATGCGGGTACGCCCAGTGTTGACGCCCATCAGTTGGGCGCTTTGGGCGTTGTCACCAATTAAATAGATGTGCGCCCCAAATTTATGGCGGTTAAGCAGCACCCACCCGAGGATCGCTATGACGATCAGCCAAAGCATCTGCATGGGGAAATAACCGCCGATTTTGCCAACCAGCGCAGGATATAAAAAAGTTCCTTTGATATAACTCAGAGTGTAATTCGCGCCTTGCGTTAGCACCAACACTGCCCCACGCCAGAAGAACTGCGTGCCGATCGTAGCAACCAGCGAGGGAATGCCAAATTTGACGATGATCAAACCGTTAAGCCCACCGATGATGGCTCCAGCCAGCAAGGCAACGACAAAAGCCAAAATTACCCTCATCGATATGCTCTCCATACTGGTCTGTGTGGCATTGTACGCAAATGAGAATGCCACCATGCCCATGGCCATGATCGATGGGAAAGAGAGGTCCATTTCGCCGGCGATGACCACCATTGTGAGTGGAATAGCCATGATCGCAAAGAAAGGAATGGTAGACATGAAAGCAAAGTAAATTCGAGACGACAGAAAAGTATTGGGGGCTGAAACGATAAAGACGATCCATAAGCCAAAGAAGACTCCCAGAATACCGAGCTGGGCGCCATTGGTGCGAATAAATTTTCCGAGGCTGAAAGTCTCTTTATAGGGCTGGCTGGCCTCGGAAGTGATTCCCTTGGTTTGAGAGCTCATTGCATTCATCCTTGTAAGTTAATTAGTCAAGGCTGCTGGTTTCTGCAACTCTAATCATTTTGTCCATCAACTTGTCCAGGGTGATGTTGTTGGTCATAAATTCACCGGCAATTCGGCCGCGGTCGATCACCACTACCCGGTCGGCTACGTTGTAGACGTGCAAGACATTGTGGTCGATGAAAATGGCCGACTTGCCCGCCTTCTTGATACCGAGCACAAAATTAACCATTTTGGCGGTTTCCTTGAGCGAAAGGCCCATCGTCGGCTCATCCAGGATGATGATTTCGGCATCAAAATAAAGCGCACGCACGATGGCAACTCCCTGTTTTTCACCGCCCGAGAATGTGCCGACGCGCGAATTTGGATCTACCGCCGAGGATGTGAAGCCCATGGATTGGTTCATCAATCGATAAGTTTCCTCTTTCATCCTTTGAACGTCAAGGAGTCCCCATTTATTTTTCAGCTCCCGACCCAGGAAAATGTTACGCCACAAGGTTTGCAGTTCGGCCAAGGCGCGCTCTTGATAAACCGTTTCCACACCCAATTGCCTGGCTTTGGGAACTGTGAGATGATCCACTTTTTGACCATTGAACAGAATCTCACCCGAGGTAGGCTGATAGTAACCGGTGAGGATCTTGATCAGAGTAGATTTTCCAGCGCCGTTATCGCCCAGCAGGCCGACGACTTCGTTCTGGCCCAACTGAAAGTTGACATCCTCAAGTGCCTGCACCTCTCCAAAAGATTTGGATACGTTTCTAAGCTCCAGGCGATAGTCCATATGATTATCTCCGTTTTAGCGTTCGATGAAACCGATTTTGCGAGAAGATCGCGCTAAATCATCAAAATTCATCCGCAGCTTTCTTGCCAAATTAGTTTTATGAGACAAGAATGCGCTGTTAACGCTAATAATACCATCTAAATTTTCTGGCGACGGCAAAGGCTAAGTGGCTAATTTGTAGCGATGTGGCTACAACGAACTGCGGAAACCTTGGAGCCACTTAGCCCTTGTAATTTTTTTCTAAACGCTGATTTTGCTAAGAAGAATAAACGTTAGAAAGGGGAAATGTCATCTACCCTATGCCGCAACCACCTTAAGATGCAGGGCACTTTGCTACGTTTCAAGGAACAATATACAAAGTGCCCTTACAATTTCGTGTTGTTGCGGTACTAGCGAATCTGTTTCTCGACCAATGGAGCCAGAAGTTCGACGTTGTCCTTATCGCCAAAGCCCGCGCCAGTGTTGATATGTAGACCGGCGAAAGCGTAGTTGTGGGTCAGGCAGATCTGCAGAACGCCAAAGTACCCTTGCAGCCACTGCTGCTGGTCGATCACCAAGTCGAGGTATCCAGAGCGGATGGCTTCCACAGCGTTACCGGACATATCAAAGCCGGCTGCGTAGGCATCATCCGGGCCGAGGCCAGCGGCTTCAAAGAAGGTCTGTACCGTGCCGGTCAGGTTGCCGTGATCGGTGATTACCAACTTGATGTCCGGGTTAGCGGAGATGATGCCGGTGAAGATCGGCACACCAGCGGATGCATCTTTGTTCGTGGCATCGTCAATTTCCTGATAGACCACTGTAACGCCAGCATCATCGAGAGCATCGTGAACGCCTTTTGTGCGCTCACCACGACCAGCCTGAGATTCCAGACCCCACAGGAGGGCTTTATCGCCAGCCTTCAGGCCTGCTCGTTTGACAGCTTCTTGGCCCAGGGCGTAACCCGCATCGTGCAGGATGGCACCAACGTAGCCATAGCCCTTGGTGGCATACTCGGCCTGAAGCTTGGCTGTTTGGGTATTCATGCTGGTGATGATGATACCTTCAGCCTCAGCCTCATCCACGATGTCTTTATAGGCTTCGTCACCGGGGTGCCCCATGATGGCAATGCCATCGGGCTTGGTGGCGATGGCTTCTTGTAACTGGGTAACCATCTTCGATGCATCCCAGTCGGACCAGAGGTATTCCACATTCGCGCCAGTGTCGGCAGCAGCTTGTAAAGCGCCGTTGTAGACTACGGTCTCAAAACCACCACCGGGCGAGCCACCTGGGAAGAAGACAATATTCGTGCCCGAGCACCACCCGCCCTCAGCGGCGGGAGCTGCACCTTCAGTCGTGGCGGGTTCAGTCACAGCGGCTTCAGTCACAGCGGCCTCAGTTGGTGCCACCTCTGCGGTCGCTTGCGTTTCAGGCGCGGGTGCACAAGCTGCCAGCAGTATGGCCAGCAGCGAAAATAGAGCTACGATACGCGAAATTCGAATAAGCATTTCAGCCTCCTATTTGGATGTTTGAAAGATTTTATTTACGATCGATACGTTTTTTATATCTCAGCGCTTTTCTCTCCTCCAGTGCCTCCTTTCACTTACAAATTACAGGGTCAATAGCGGTAAATTCTATTTCGACGCATAATTTCGCTATCGTTCCCGATAACGTTCCCGTTATCGTTCACATAGACAGTGTTATCTTAGCAAAAAAAGAGGGGGATGTCAAGGTTGTGAAAATGTAACTTGACAAATGGCTGTAGATTTGCTATTATGTTATCGTTCCCGATAACGATAACACTAAATTGTGAAAAGGGATTCATTCGAGATCATGAATGCCAACAAGCGCCTCACTATAAAACAAGTCGCGAAAGCGGCGGGTGTCTCCACTCAAACCGTTTCCAGGGTTATCAATGACCGCCCCGATGTTGCCCCGGAGACTCGTGAGCGCATTCAGATAGCTATCAATGAACTGGGTTATCAGCCGAGTGCATTAGCACGGAGTCTGATCCAACAGCGCAGCTATACGTTGGGTGTTGTTACCGCCGGGTTGAAATATATTGGCCCGTCTCGTACACTGAACGGCATAACTTCTGCCGCAGAAGAAGCCGGTTATTCTTTACTCTTAAAGGAACTTCCTCGCTTTGACGCTGATGACGTTGTGCCGATATTCCAGGCGCTTCTTTCCCGCCACGTGGATGGAATTATCTGGGCTGTACCAGAGGTGGGTGAGAATAGGAATTGGGTCGATAAACTATCCCTGGATTTGAAGATTCCAATTGTCTATCTTGCAATGGAGCCAAAGGAGAACATCTCCGCTGTATCCGTAGACAATTATGCTGGTGGACGAATGGCGATATCTCACCTGCTTGAGCAGGGTTATCGACACATTGGGCATATCTCAGGCCCAATGGATTGGTGGGAAGCACGCCAGCGTATGGTTGCGTGGAAAGATTCTTTGAGAGAATCTGGCTTTGAAGCCCGGCGTGAGCATTGGGCGGAGGGAAATTGGTCTTCGGCGAGTGGTGTTCAATCAGTTGAAAAGCTTTTTGAACAATATCTGGAGATGGATTCCATATTTGTTGCCAACGATCAAATGGCACTTGGCGTCATCCAGATTGTGTGTCAAAAAGGATTGAGAATCCCTGAAGATCTTGGAATCGTTGGCTTCGATAACATCCCCGAATCTGCCTTCTTTTGTCCTCCACTCACAACGGTGCAGCAAGATCAATATGCCGTTGGCAAAGTGGCTGTGGAGGAAACGATCAAAATTATCGAATCAGGCTGGCAGGGACTGGAACCCATCGATCCCAAGTCCATTATGCTGGCACCGACATTGGTTGTACGACAGAGTTCGGTCTGTGTAAAGGAATAAAGTGGAATACGACGGTGGAGAAGCCAATCCCACGGAGGAGGTTTGCGGTTCATCAAGTAACTTGGTGACCGGAGCCAATAACCTAACCTTTAGCCATGGAAACAATTCCAACTCCAACTGAAACTGAACTCAACATCAAATTATGGCGTATCCACAACCTGCTCGAACAATCCGGTTTGGACGCGCTCCTGCTCCGGCAGACAAGTAATTTTGCCTGGGCGACCTGCGGTGCATCTTCTTATATCAATCGCGCAGACCTGTTCAGCAACTCGTCCTTGTTGATCGCTCCAACAAGCCGCCACCTACTGACCGACAACATAGAGGCTTCGCGGTTGATGGATGAGGAAGGTCTCGCCCAACAAGGCTGGGAATTCCAGGTTTCCCCATGGTATGACGAAAAAAACAAAATATCCGAATTAACCAAAGGAATGAAGTTAGGCGCGGATACGAGCATTCCTGGTGCCCTGGATTTGTCTGCAGAAATCGCCTGGCTCCGTTCTCAACTGACTCCCGAAGAGGGTCGACGTTTTAGAACATTAGGAATGTTGTGCGCGCTAGGAATGCGGCAGGCCGTCGAGGCGATACGCCCCGGCATGACCGAATATGAAATCGCAGGAGTACTTTCGCAGGCAGTTGAAAGCAGGGGCGCGCAAGCCATCGTGAACTTAATCGCCACTGACGAACGTATCTTTTCTTATCGTCACCCTCTTCCAACTTC
>Ga0209002_10004432_pt1 | contig 11061 bp, 12 predicted proteins | sample Rifsed16ft2_FD_184010 | JGI IMG/M metagenome (GOLD analysis project Ga0209002, IMG submission 184010) | Soil microbial communities from Rifle, Colorado, USA - sediment 16ft 2 (version 2) | ecosystem: Environmental > Terrestrial > Deep subsurface > Rock core/Sediment | place: Rifle, Colorado...
CGGCAGCCCCGAGTACCAGATGACGGCGCCGGTCTGGATCCGCGGCATCCTCGCCGATGACTACGGCGTGCCCGTCACGGGCGTCCAGCATTTCACGGGCGGTGAAGAGGAGCCCGGACGCACCGAGAAGCTCAAGCTCGACCTGCCGCCCGCGATCCGGGTCACGCCGATCGGTCCGACGCAGACGCTCGCACAGATGCTCGCCGACGGCGAGATCGACGCGCTCTACACCGCCCGCACGCCGTCGACGTTCCACACGCGGCCGGGCGCCATCCGGAGGCTGTTCGAAGACTACGTGGCCGTCGAGCGCGAGTACTTCCGCCGGACGCGGATCTTCCCGATCATGCACACCGTCGTGATCCGCCGCGACGTCTACGAGCAGCATCGCTGGTGCGCGCAGAGCCTGTACAAGGCGTTCGTCCAGGCGCAGCGCAAGACCTATCGCGACTTCGACGAGACCGCGGCGCTGAAAGCGATGCTGCCCTGGCTGACCGCGCACGTCGCGGACGCGAAGCGCGAGCTCGGCGCCGACTGGTGGGCGTACGGGCTCGAGCCGAACCGCCACGTGCTGGAGACCTTTCTGCGCTATCACCACGAGCAGGGTCTCTCGAAGCGCAGGCTCGCGCCGGAGGAACTGTTCGCGCCGGAAACGCTCGAAGCCTTCAGGATCTGACGGCGCCGGCGCCGCGCGAAGGGCCACGGGCGCGCATCATCGTCATGGACGAGGCCGGCGTGCGCAACGGCCGTCTCGACGTGATCCGCGAGTACGCGATCGGGCGCAAGCCGCTCACCTTCGGCACCAGCGAGAGCTGCGACATCAGCGTCGCGGACCAGGAAGACGGTCGCATCGCCGCCGAGGAGGCGCGCCTCTGGGTGCGCGGCGGCCGCCTTGTCTACCACAAGCTCACGACGCTCAGCGCGATGGCGACTGAGGGCGGCACCAGCGGCTGGCAGTTCCTCGAGAGCGGCGAGGAAATACGCGTCGGGGCCTACCGCATCGTGTTCCAGTTCGACGCGCCCGCCGAGGCGGAGGAGGGCGAGCCGGAGGAGCAGCCCGAAACCCACCCGGACGACACCGGCGAGCTGTCGCCGCCGCAGGAGCACGGCATGGCCCTGCGCGAGCCTGGCGCCGCGCCCTGGCAGCTCTAGCCGACGCCTTTCCCGACACCCAGGGCTTTAGAGGCTTCCTCCTGCGGCCGATCCTCCCCTAGAGGGAGTTTTCCAGCCGAATGACTTCGATCCCCTTTGGGAGACACGCCTCGTCCGCAGTCCCGGACCCGCCCGGCGCCGACCCGGCCGACCGGAGCGCCGAGCGCGAGCGCGAGCTCGTGCACCGGGCGATCGCCCGCGACGCCGTCGCCTTCGCCGAGCTGTACGACCGCCACGTGGTCCGCATCTACCGCCACGTCTACTACCTGGTGAGCGACGCGCGCGAGGCCGAGGATCTCACCGCTCAGACCTTTCTCAAGGCCTGGGAGGCGATCGGCCGCTACAAGGAGCGGGGCGCGCCCTTCATCGCCTGGCTGCTGCGCATCGCCCACAACCTCACGGTCAGCTACCTTCGCTCGAAGCGCGAGCACAGCTCGCTGGACGAGACCTACGTCGACCAGAAGCAGAACCGTAACCCCGAGGAGGCCTTGGAGCGCTCGTCGGAGGAGAAGAGCGTGCGCGACGCCGTCCTGCGCCTGCGGGAGGAGCAGCGCCAGGTGATCATGTTGCGCTTCGTCGAAGAGCTGGACTACCGCGAGGTCGCGAGCGTCATCGGCAAGAGCGTGCCCGCCGTGCGCGTCATCCAGCACCGCGCCCTGGGAAATCTCCGCAAGCTGATGCAGGCCTAGGGTCAGAAACGCGGCGCCGCGGTCGAGATTATCAGTGAGCCCACAACCGATTCGAGGATGGGAAAGAGATGAACCTTAGGGAGTTCGGTTCACACCGAGAGACAAAGGAGCAGGACCTGGAGCAGGTGGCGGCGCAAATCCAGCCGCTGCCCGACAACGTCGTCCCGTCTGAGCAGTTTCTCGCCCAGATGAGGCTGCGTCTCCTCCGTCTCAGCGCGCAGGGCAAGCGCCCGACGCCTCGCCAGGCAGCCTAGACACGCATGGCCGTCTCCTCGCCCTTCCCCCGCGTCCGGGCGGCTGCGGGGGGTCTGCCCTCTCGCCTGCGCACCGCCTACGGCCTGCGCGCGCTCGCCGGCGAGACCAACCTGGCGATGCTGGTCGCCTGCGCCGTCTCGCTCGGGCTGATGGTCCGTCTCCAGTACGTCCTGGCGGCCGGCGGCCTGCCGATCAACGACGGCGGCATGTTCTTCGCGATGGCGGAGGACATCCGTCGCGCCGGCTACGCCCTGCCGGAATACACCTCCTACAACGGCGGCGCCATCCCCTTCGCCTACTCGCCCCTCGGCTCCTACCTGGCGGCGGTGCTCGCAGACGTTGGTGTCCTGTCAGTCATGGACTCGCTGCGCTTCCTGCCGCTTCTCGCCAGCGTGCTGACCATCCCGGCCTTCTTCCTCCTGGCGCGGGCGGTCCTGCGGGAGCGGAGGCTTGTGTTGCTCGCGACCTTTCTCTTCGCGCTTTCGCCGCGCGCCTATAACTGGGAGATCGCCGGCGGCGGCCTGACGCGCTCCTTCGGCTTTCTCTTCGCCGTGCTGGCGATCTACTACCTCTACCGGATGACGCGGGAGCCCTCGGCCTTGCGGACGGTCGTCGCGACCGCCCTCGTCGCGCTGACGGCCCTTTTCCACCTCGAGATGGCCGTGTTCGCGGGCATCAGCTACCTGGTCATTCTCGGCGGCTACGGCCGGACGCGGCGGCACCTCCTCCAGGCGGCGGCCGTCGCGTCGGGCGCGGCGCTGCTGACGGCGCCCTGGTGGGGAACCGTGATTGCCCAGCACGGCCTGGAGCCCTTCCTCGCCGCCTCGCAGACCGGCAAGCACTCGCTCGTGGCGCCGCTGCGCCTCCTCTTCTTCGATTACACGCAGGAGCCGTTCCTGCCGCTGCTCGCCCTCCTCGGCCTCATCGGAGCCCTCGGCTGCCTGGCGAGCCGCCAGTACTTCCTGCCCGCCTGGCTCGTCGTGCTCTTCGCGCTCGACCCGCGCAAGGCGCCCACCGACGCCGCCGTGCCCCTGGCGATGCTCGCCGCCGTCGGCACGCTGGCCGTGCTCCTGCCCCAGCTCGAGCGCCTGCGCGAGGCGGGCGGCCGCGTTCTTGCACCCTCGCGCTGGGTCGCCGCTCTGCCGGTCTTCTTCGTCCTCTACCTCTTCCTCAGCTCGGCGACGGCGCCGCGCATGGAAAGCTCGCCGCTGCGCGCGATGTCGCGGCAGGACGTCGAGATGATGCGCTGGGCCCGCGCGAACACCCCCGCCGACAGCCGCTTCCTCGTCCTCGCCGCCAGCGAGCGCGAGCTCTGGACGGTCGACGCCGTGTCGGAGTGGTTCCCCGCCCTCACGGGCCGCGTGAGCCTCGCCACGGTGCAGGGCACGGAGTGGCTGCGGGACGATCGGGGAATGGTGGCGAGTATCGAGCGCTACGAGGACCTCAAGGTCTGCGGCGACCGAGATCCGGGCTGCCTGGACGCCTGGGCGCGCGAGGCGGGCGTCGGCTACACGCACGTCTACGTCGGCAAGGCGCCGGACGAAGGCGGGGCCTGGCTCGCGAGCGAGGGTTTGGTGCCGCGGCGAGACTGCTGCGCCGCCCTGCGCGCTGAGCTGGCTGCCTCGGCCGCCTACGATCTGGTCTACGACGGCGAGAACGGGCAGATTTTCGCCCTTCAGCCGTCCTTTCCATAGCCCGCCGGCGAAGCTCACCTAAGGGAAGACCCCTTCAGACGCGGGGGAAACTGCCGACTACTTCTTTGTGAGCAGAAGACGGGATCACCAAGCACGGGCCGAGGCGAAGGCCTGGTGATGACGGAGGTGTCGCCTAGAGACGACTGAAGACAAGCCGACTCTAACCCCCCGTTCGCTTCGACGCTGGATTGTCGGGGCAGCGGGGTCTGGCGAGCACGCGGACGGGATGCCGAAAGTTCAGAACCAAGCCCGAAGCGGGCGAACAAAAGGAGAACTAAGACTTTGGCGCGAATCAACAGCTTCCTGACGAGCCTGATCCTGAAGACCCGGCACTCCGACGAGGAAGGCCAGACGATGATCGAGTACGGGCTCATCGTCGCTCTCATCAGCATCGTTGCGATTGCCGCCCTGACGCTGGTTGGCAGCGACGTCGACAGGACCTTCGACAAGGTCGCGAACGCTCTTACCTAAGAGCGGTTCGATTAACGGCCCGGGTGGCGCCGTCGGCCTTCGACGGCGCCACTCTCATGCAATCTTTCGCCGCAGATGGCGGTGAAGGGACTCAGCGTAAGTCGTCTGGGGTCGATTGTAAGGACAGAGCTTTAGAAGAGGTGGAGCAGAAGATGCTTGCGTCCCTACACCTGAAGAGAATCCGGATCGCGTTCGTCCCGGAGGCCGGCCAGGCTCTGGTCGAGTACAGCCTCCTCGTTGGCCTCATCGCCCTGGTCGCCCTCTCCGGCGTCCTGGCGGTCGGCGGCGACACCGGCGCCCTGTACGACACGATCAAGACGGCGGGCGACGCGATGGCAAACGTCCTCGGCTCCTAAGGCCGCGGCACTAGTGAATGGTGACGCCGAGTCCGGCGCGCGTCCGGCGACCTGCCCCTAATGGCAGGTCGCCGAGAGCCGAGAAATAGATAGAGATGCCTGCTGGCATCGCCGCAGATTCGTGACCTGTCGGGAGGAAGTTCAATGAGTCGCAGCCTCGCCGCCATAACAACTGGAAGCTCGAACCGGCGGTTCATCATGCTGGCCATCGCCCTGGGCCTGGTTGGCGCAATCCTGGTCTACGTCGCGGCCTCGCGCGGGTCCTCCACCAGTGGCGGCGGCCCCGCCGACACGGCGGTCGTCGTCGCGAAGACCGACATTCCGGCGCGGACCAAGATCACCCAGTCGATGATCGAGGTGCGCCTCGTCGCGGCCGACAGCGCCAGCCAGTTCGCGTTCACCGATGTCGCCGAGGTCGTCGACCAGGTGACGCGCTTCCCGATCGCCGCCAACGAGCAAGTGCTCACGACGAAGGTCGTGGAGCTCAGCGGCTCGTCCTCGGCCTCCAGCCGCTCCCTCTCGTTCGTCGTCCCCCAGGGTAGGCGCGGCATCGCCGTGAACATCACCCAGGTGCAGAACGCCGGCGGCCTCGTCCTGCCCGGCGACTACGTCGATGTGCTCGTCGTCTACGATGTTGACTTCCGGACGGGAGAGGGCAGCCAGACCGAGGACTCCTTCATCGTCATGACGCTCTTCCAGAACATCGAGGTTCTGGCTGTCTCGCAGACGGTGGTCGACATCGTCCCTGCGGCGACGGCTACGGCCGGCAGCCAGCGCGTGCGCAACAGCGAGTCGAAGCCGACCCCCGATGCGGCAACCGTTACGCTGGCGCTCACGCCCGAGGAGGCGCAGCGCGTCTACCTCGCGGAGAGCAACGGCCGCCTGCGCCTCTCCGTCCGCCCCTTCGGCGATGCGGAGGCGAGGCCGATCGACCCGCTGCTCGAGATCGACCTGTTCCCGCCGAACCTGCCCAACCCGTTCGTGCGGTAGTTCGTCCGGATCAACTTCCAGGGAGGGACAGGAGGAGCTTTGCCGAAGAACCTTGAAGTCGTAGTAATCGACCCGGACATCAATAGCAGGGCGGACACCAACCGAGCGCTGACCCTGGCGCGGTTCACGGTCACGGGCGAGGCTGGCTACGGCATCGAAGCCGTGACCATGGCGAACGAGAAGCAGCCCGACATCCTCGTCCTGGCGATGGAGGAGCCGGTGGCGCGCGCGGCCCAGACGATGAGCGCCCTGGCCGACGCGCTGCCCGAGACGCCGATCATCGTCTACTCCAGCCTGGCCGACGCGGCCGCCGTGCGCCGGGCGATGGTCGCCGGCGCCCGCGACTACCTCGTCAAGCCGCCGCGGCCGGAGGAGCTGGCGCGCGCCATCTACAGCGTCCTGGAGCAGGAGGAGCGCCGCCGCACGCGTCTCACGGGCGAGATCGGTTCGTCCGCGGCGCGCGGCACGGTGATCACTGTCTTCGGCGCCAAGGGCGGCATCGGCAAGACGACGATCGCCACCAACCTCGCGACCGCCCTCTGCCGCAACACGAACAGCTCGGTCGCCATCGTCGACATGGACACCCGCTTCGGCGACGTCGCCATCATGATGGACGTCGTCGTCGAGTACAGCATCGCCGACGTCGGCCGCAACATCGACAGCGTCGACCGCGATTCGATCCGCGATTATCTGGTGCAGCACGGCAGCGGCGTCCAGATTCTGCCGGCGCCCCTCCACCCGACGGAGTGGGGCGCGCTGCACCGCCATCACATCGCCAAGGTGATCGAGCTGCTGTCCCAGACGCACGACTACGTCGTCATCGACACGCCCGGCGCCTTCAACGAGCTGGTGGCGACGGCGCTCGAGGCGGCCGACATCATCCTCTTGGTCACGAGCATGGACATCGCCAGCATCAAAGACACGGCGCTGGCGCTGGAGATGCTGCGCGCCGCCGCCGTCTCCGACGATAAGGTGAAGCTAGTCATCAACCACTCGACGTCGTCGAACAGCCTGCGGCCGGAGGATGTGGAGCGGGTCCTCGAGTACCAGGTCTACTGGCGCATCCCCCACGACGTGGCGGTGAGCAACAGCAACCAGCTCGGCCAGCCGATCGTCCTCGCCAAGCCCTACGCTCGCGCCTCGCGCTCGATCACCGACATGTCCTACAGCCTCGCCGGCATGCGGCGGGACAAGAAGAGCTTCCTCGACCGCGTACTTGGTCGCGTCTGAGGTCTAGATCACGATGAGGAGGAGCTAGCGTGAACGACTTGGGCCAAAGGCGGCCGATCTTCTCGCCAGCGTCGCCCCGTGGCGGCGCCGTAACCCGCAACCCACTGCTCCAGTCGAGCGAGGCGTTCAACGAGCTGAAGTTCCGGCTCCACCAGCGCCTCATCGAGGAGCTCGACCCGACCAAGATCGAGAATGGCGACTCTCAGAGGGCGCGCGAGGCCGTCGAGTCGGCGGCGCGCGCCCTCATCGCCGCGGAGATGCCGGGCGTCGTTGGCTTCAGCCGCGACGAGCTCATCGCCGCCGTCTGTGACGAGATTCTCGGCTACGGCCCGATCGAGCCGCTGCTCCAGGACCCCACCGTCTCAGAGGTCATGGTGAACAGCCCCGACACCGTCTACTTCGAGAAGGACGGGCGGCTTTACCTCAGCCCCATCCGCTTCCGCGATAACACCCACATCGTCCGGATCATCGAGCGCATCCTCGCGCCCCTGGGCCGGCGCGTGGACGAAACCTCGCCGATGGTGGACGCCCGTCTGCCCGACGGCTCCCGCGTCAACATCATCATCCCGCCGGTGGCACCCAAGAGCCCGACGGTCACCATCCGAAAGTTCCGCGCCGACAAGATGACGATGGACGACCTGATCGGCGTCGGCACCGTTACCCACGAGCTGGCGGAGTTCCTCCGCGCCTGCGTGCAGGGGAAGCTGAACCTCATCATCTCGGGTGGGACGGGCTCCGGTAAGACGACGCTGCTCAACGCCCTGTCGGGCTACATTCCAGACACGGAGCGCATCGTCACGATCGAAGACCCGACGGAGCTGCGCCTGCAGCAGGCGCACGTCGTGACGCTGGAGGCGCGCCCGCCCAGCCTGGAAGGGCGCGGCGAGGTGACGCAGCGCGACCTGGTGCGCAACTCCCTGCGTATGCGTCCCGACCGCATCATCGTCGGTGAGGTGCGCGGCCCCGAGGCCTTCGACATGATGCAGGCGATGAACACGGGCCACGAAGGATCGGTCAGCACGGTGCACGCCAACTCGCCACGCGACGCCCTCGCCCGCATCGAGAACATGATCCTCATGGCCAACCTCGACCTGCCGTCGCGGGCGATCCGCGAGCAGATCGCCTCGGCGCTGCACGTCATCGTCCAGATAAGCCGCTTCTCCGACGGCACGCGCAAGCTGACGCACATCAGCGAGGTGGCGGGCATGGAGGGCCAGGTCGTCACGATGCAGGACATCTTCCGCTTCGAGCAGACAGGCCTCGACAGCGAGGGCCAGGTGAAGGGCGCCTTCCGCTCCACGGGCATCCGGCCGCGCTTCGCCGAGCGCTTCGAGAGCATCGGCATTCAGCTGGCGCCCGGCATCTTCGCGGGGGTGGCGGCCTAATGGACATCCTCGCTCTCGTCGCTGCCCTGACGGTGATGGGCGCCGTCGTCTTCGCCCTGCTCGCGATCTACGCGACGGCGGCCAGCCCGCGCACCAGCCTGGAGCGCCGGCTCGGCCACGTCATCGGCGAGTCGACCGGCGTCGATGTGAGGGCGGGCGATTCCCAGGCCCTGCGCCCCAGGCGCGCCGGCCGTCTGCCTATCATCAGCACCCTCCTCGAGGGGAAGCAGTGGACCGCTGACATGGCGATGGAGCTGGAAAGGGGCGACTTCAAGCTCACGGTCGGCGAGTTCGTCGCCCTGCGCATCTTCCTCGCGCTGATGGGCGCCGGCCTGCCGCTCCTGCTTCTCGGCAACCAGGCGCAGTACCTCGGCCTCGCCGGAATGCTGGCGCTCGTGGGCTATGTCTTGCCGCAGTTCTACCTCCGATTCGCCCAGAAGCGCCGCATCCGGCACCTCGACGGTCAGCTCGTCGAAGCGCTGACCATGGTCGCGAACTCGCTGAAGGCGGGCTTTGGCCTCAGCCAGAGCTGGGACCTCGTTGCCCGCGAGCTGCCCCACCCGATCTCTACCGAGATCAGGCGCATGCTGCACGACATCAACGTCGGCATGCTGGCCGACCAGGCGATGCAGAACATGGCCCGGCGCTGCGGCAGCACCGACCTCGATATCGTTATCACCGCGATGCTGATCCAGCAGTCGACCGGCGGCAACCTGGCCGAGATCCTCGAAAACGTCGCTCACACCATGCGCGAGCGCATCCGCATCCGCGGTGAGATCACCACGCTGGCATCGCAGCAGGTGCTTTCCGGCGTGATCATCGGCGTGCTGCCCTTCGTCATCGCCGGCTTCATCATCGCAATCAACCCGAACTACATCGACCCGCTCTTCCACGATCTCGCCGGCCAGATGATGCTCGGTGGCGCCCTGGTCATGGAGGTATTCGGCGTGGTCCTCATCAAGAAGATCCTGGACATCGAGGTGTAAGGATGCTGTTGCTGCTCGGCGCGATCATCATCTTCGCCGCGATCTTCCTATTCGTATACGGTCTCGCCTGGCGCCCCGGCACGCAGATGAGCGCCCGGCTGGCAGGCCTGCGCGGCGAGCACTCCGACTTCGACTTCCGCGCGCCCGATGCGCGCGGGTCGATGGCCAGTCGCCTCCTCCTCCCCCTGGCCGACTCTCTTGGCGGCAAGCTGGAGGCGATGCTGCCAACCCAGATCATCGCCGGCATCGAGCGGCGCCTCGTCCAGGCGGGACAGCCCGTAACCATGACGGGGTTCCTGATCGCCTCGGTCATCTTCGAGGGCGTCCTCCTCGCCTTCGGCTTCACGCTCACTGTCTCGAGCAACGCGGGCAGCATGGGCCTGCTCTTCCTCGGCGGCCTCGCCGGCTTCGGCCTGCTGATGCCGAAGATCTGGCTCGACAACCGCATGCGGCACCGGCAGAAGGACATCCTCAAGAGCCTGCCAGACGCCTTCGACCTGATCACGGTCTGTGTCGAGGCCGGCCTGGGCCTGGAGGCCGCGCTCGCCCGCGTCGCCGAGAAGGCGGAGGGACCCTTCGGCGAGGAGCTGGCCGTGACCATGCGCGAGATATCGCTCGGCAAGCTGCGCCGCGACGCGCTGAAAGAGATGTCAGGCCGCATCGGCGTGCCCGACCTGGCGACCTTCATCAATGCCGTCGTCCAGGCCGAGTCTATGGGCACGAGCATCGCGACCGTGCTCCGCGTCCAGGCCGACCAGATGCGCATGCGGCGGCGCCAGCGGGCGGAGAAGCAGGCGCACGAGGCTCCGATCAAGATGATGTTCCCGCTCGTGCTGTTTATCTTCCCGAGCCTGTTCATCGTCATCCTGGGCCCCGCCGGTATCGCCATCTACCGGACGTTGGTTCTGACGAGGTAGCGCCGGAGAATGCTCGTCCGCAACGAGGACCGCAATACCGTCCTTGGCGAGGCAATAGAGGTGGCCTCGACGGCCGTTCACCGCGTCAAGGGCCTCCTGGGACGCGAGTGCCTCGAGGACGGCCAGGGGCTGCTCTTCTTCCGCTGCGCCTCGCTGCACACCTTCTTCATGCGCTTTCCGGTCGACATCCTCTACGTTGACAAGTCGGGAAAGGTGCTGAAGATCGCGCCCGAGGTCAAGCCGTTCAAGCTCGTCGCCGCGCCGTTTCGCTCCTACTTCGCGCTGGAGCTGCCGATGGGCTCCGTCCGGCGCTCGAAGACGCGCGTCGGCGACCACCTCCGCTTTGTCGAGTCGGAGGAGCTTATCCTTACGCCTGCCGCCCAGGCCTCCAGGTGACGACGCCCAGGTAACGCGGGCGCCTCGAGAGGGCGAATCCGCCCTCGACTGGCGTGGCGAGATCGCGCGCGGCCCGCGCCAGGCGCTCGTCGGCGTCGCTGCCGGGCAAGACCCAGAGCGGCCTGCGCGCCGCCTGCTGGAGCGCATCAAGGTCGGCGAACGTTCGGGGCGCCACCGGCAAGCCGCGCAGCTCCGGCTCCTTGTCGCGGGCGAAGAGCAGCGCCAGCAGCTCGCGCAGGGCGGGCAGGAGGACGCGCTGCTCGCCGTGCACCGCCTGCCAGAGGGGCGCGAAGTCGGAGATCGGCGCCCGGTCGAAGAGCACGGCGACGCAGAGGCGGTGGGCGTGCGCCTCCATCTGGTCGAGGAAGGGTCCGATCTCTTCGATGTCGTAGCCGACGTGGCTGATGAAGGCGACGCCGGCCGTTGGCACGGCGCTCGGGCCCGGCCAGCGCTCGTCGAAGACCTCCAGGTGGAAGAGGCGCCCCGCGACCAGCACGTCGAAGCCGTGGGCGCCCTTTTCGTCGACCATCACCTCGAACTGCT
>Ga0209002_10004433_pt1 | contig 11060 bp, 6 predicted proteins | sample Rifsed16ft2_FD_184010 | JGI IMG/M metagenome (GOLD analysis project Ga0209002, IMG submission 184010) | Soil microbial communities from Rifle, Colorado, USA - sediment 16ft 2 (version 2) | ecosystem: Environmental > Terrestrial > Deep subsurface > Rock core/Sediment | place: Rifle, Colorado...
CCACTCCTCGCCGCCCTTCTCCACGATCTTGTCGTTGCCGGTCCCCTTCTTCCCGGGGGCGAGGAGCCACTCAAACACGTCGACCGGGCAGACGTCCATGCAGACGCCGTCCGCAACACATCCGTCGAAGTCGACCGCGACGTGCGTGCCGTGGACCCCGAGCCTCGTGGGATAGGGATTGCCGTTCGCCTCGAGCCGTTCCTTGCCCTCCGCGAACACCTTGTGGCCGAGATGCTCGCCTGTCTCCGGGTATTCATCGGGCTTGTTCATGAAGTCCGGATCAATCGGCTTCGCAGCGAAGTCCACTTCTCGGGACATCTCGTCGCCTCCAAGGTGCTTGGCCCGACCTTTTTTGGCCGGATGTTGGCTTGTATACCCCTCCCCTTTTTTACCTTTCCGGTTTTCTATCCGCTCGCTTCCTGCAGTGCGGTTGTTTCTTCCTGATTCTGGAGCCGAGAACTCGAAACCTATTTCGGTGGAAGCACGGTCCCGGGTTCGTGAGAAGGAATCGGGGCGCCCGGACGCGGGCCGTTCATGGTCCGCGAAGAAGGCGGCCGGGCCCGATCGTCACCCCGATTTATGCGAGTTCAACGTGGGCTCTTGCGTCCGCCCGTCAAGGCGCCGACTTCGCGGTCGCCACGGCTCCGGAGGCCTACTATACCCGATGGGGGAATCCGACTTTGAGGGAACTCGAGGACGCCCTCGCGGACCTCGAGGGAGGCGTACGGGCCCTCGCGACCGGATCCGGGATGGGAGCGATTGCCTCCGCGATCTTGGCGTGCGTGGACGCCGGCGACCACGTCGTCGCGGGCTCCAGCCTTTACACCGCGACCACGGAGATATTCACTCGATTTCTGCCCCGCTTCGGCGTCACGACTACGTTTGTGGACCCGCGGCGGCCCGGCGAGTGGAAGAAGGCGGTCCGGCCGGAGACGCGGTTAGTCTACATCGAGACGCCCGCGAACCCGACGATGATGATTACGGACATCCGGGAGGCGGTGGCCGCCGCACGCTCGGTCCGGGCGACCACGTTGGCGGACAACACCTTCGCCTCGCCGGTGAACCAACGGCCCATCGAACTCGGGGTCGACGGCGTCCTGCACAGCGCGACGAAATACCTCGGCGGCCACAGCGACGTCGTCGCGGGGGCGGTCGTTACCGCGAAGAGAAGTCTGTTCAATCGAATCTGGTACGTGTACAAGATGCTGGGTCCGACCCTCGGCCCATTCGAGGCGTTCCTGGTCCGCCGGGGGCTCAAGACGCTCCCCCTCCGAATGGAGGCCGCGCGCGCAAGCGCGCAGGCCCTCGCCGATTTCTTGGAGAGCGACCGCGCCGTGCGGGTCGCACACTATCCCGGCCTGAAGTCGTTCCCGCAGCACGCCCTCGCCCGACGGCAGATGTCCGGCTTCGGCGCGATGCTGAGCTTCGAACTGAAAGGCGGGTATCGCGCAGGAAAGCGATTCGTCGAGTCGGTCGACGTCGCGACCCTCGCCGTGAGCCTCGGTGGGACGGAGACCCTCGTCCAGCATCCTGCATCGATGACCCATGGCCCGCTCACCGAGGCGGAGCGGCGGGTGAGCGGGATCACGGAGGGCCTCGTCCGGGTGAGCGTTGGGCTCGAAGACGCGGACGACCTGATTGAAGACTTCGACCGGGCGATCCGTCGCGCCTCGCGCTAGGCACGGAACAGAGGGCAGGGGTTCGTCCCTCAGAGGGTGACCCCGAGCTGTTGCGCCATGGCGCGCAGCTCCTCCTCCTTGTCCCGGAGTTTCCGTTCCCGGTCAAGGAGCTCAGTCGTCTTCTTCTGGATGATTTTCACCCGGTTCTCGACGTCCTTCTTCCATTCATCCATCGCGCCCTTCGACGGACCGCCGCCTTTCTCCATCTCCGCGATGCGAGCGCGGAGGCCGTCCAACTCGGTTTGGAGCTTCGCGGTCTTCGTATCGAATTCGGTGCGGTCCGCGTCCATCGTCCGCTCCTTGCCCTCGAGAATCTCCGCCCGCGTGTCGAGCGCCCGTTCCGCATGTTCGATGTGGGATTCCCTCTCTCGGAGTTTCTCACCTTTGTCCAGGACGTCGAGCGCCTTTTTCTGAAGGAACCGGAGGTTCTTTGAGACCTCAGCCTGCATGGCTTCGGCTTGAACGCGGAGTTCCTCCGCTTCCCCACGCAAGGCAGTAGCGGCTCGCAGGTCCTCTTCCGTACGGACGCGCTGCGCTTCGATCTCCTGTCGCGTCTTCTCCAGGTTCCGCGTCCCATCTGCCAGCTGCGCATCTCGCGCCGCCAACTCCGCCCTTCGGCGCGTGAGCTCCGATTCAAGGGCGCGAACGGATTCATCGCGGTTGCGGATCTCGGCGTCCTTCTTCGTGAGGACTTCCATGAGGTTGTCCGCGCGCTGGAGTTCCGTGGCGAGCGTCTGCTCCTTCTTCGCCGCTTGGGCCTGTTTGGCCTCGAGCGTTGACGCGCGGGACGCAAGGTCCTTCTGCCGGGCCGTCGACTGATCCACGAGGCTCGAGAGTCGAGCAGATTCTTGGTCGATCGTCGCTTTCTTCGCGCGCAGGTCCGCAGAAGTCGTCGCGTTCTCCTTCTCCGACACCGCGAGCTTCGCCAACCGGGCTTCCATTTCCCGTGAGCCGGCCGCAATCTCCGTCTCTTTCGCGGTGAATCTTTTCGACATCTCCCGAAGCTGCGCCACCTGGGCCTGGGCCGCTTGCTCGGACTTGTCGGCGTCGGACCGGCGCTTCTCCAGCAGGGTCTGCTGAGCCGTCAACTCGGCCGCCGCGCGCTTCGCCGCATTCTCCGCTTCCCCCGCGACGAGGGCGCGCCGTTGAGACTCGCCGATGAGCCGTTCCGTCTGCTGGGCCTGGACGGCTGTCGCGTCCCGCGTCGCCTCGAGCTGTTTCAATTCTTCAGTCCGCCGCACCGACCAAGTCGAGCGTTCCGATTCGAATGATTGTCGGGCCCGGAGGATCTCGTTCTCCTTCGTCTTCAGTTCCGCGAGGCGGGCGTCGGATCGTTTTGAGGCCGCTTCCGCGGCCTTCGCGTTCAGGGCTTTCGTTTGGGCGTCGAGCTTCGATCGATCGATTTCCAGTTGAGTCGTCGCCGCGCGGAACGTCCGTTCGCGGCCTTCGATGTCCTCCAAGCGCTTCGCTGTCTGTGCGGCGCGAGACTCCTCGGTGGCGTTCAGCTGCGCCTGCTGGTTTCGGATGGTCGTTTGCAGGCTCTCCCACTGTCTCCGCTTCTCACCTTCCTCGGGCTCGAGCTTCCGCAACGTCTGGTCGAACTGGGCCGCGAGCGCATTCAAGTCTTGCTCGCGGCGCACCATCGCCATCGCCTGGGCTGAGAGCTCCGTGGTCCGAGCTTCTGCCTGCCCTTCCTTCGATTCCAGTTCTCGGATGCGCGCCTCAAGGTCTTCTTTTTTCGCGCGGAGTTCCTCCTCCCGCGCGGCGAGCGCCTTCTCGCGAACCGCCAGCTCTTTAGCCTTCCCGCCCAGGGCCTCCTGGAGCGCCGCAGAGTCGCGTTCGATCCGAGCCCGTTCCTTCTGGATCTCCGACTCTCGGACGGCAAGAGACTGGCGGATGGCCTCCGCTTCAGTCCGGACCCGCGTGGACTCCGACTCATACCGGTCCCTCAGCTGGGCGAGTTCAAGCTGATGCGACTCGAGCTGCTTCCCGACATCCTGGACGGCCGCACGTTCCTGTTCCAAGCGCGCTTCGTTGGACCGCAGGGATTCCTCCATCGCAGCGACCCGCGCCTCTCGGTCTTCGGATTTCCGCGCTTTCGCCGCCAAGCCGTCCGCCGTCGTCTGCAGGTCCATCTCCGTCTGGCGGATCCGCTCCGTAAGGGCCGCGCGGTCCTTCTCCAATTCCGAGCGCGTCGCAGCAATCTCGTCCTCCAGAGCATTCAGTGATTCCGTCCGCGTCGCCAGCTCGACCGAATAGCGCCCGGCGTCTTCTTGGAGGGCGCGGTCCCGCGAGTCGATTTCCAGGGACCCCTGCTCGATGTCCTTCATCGCTCGCACGGCGCCCGTCCGCATCTGGGAGGCCGTCCGGAGCGCCTCCGCGGCCGCTTTCTCCCGCCGCGTGACTTCCTCCCGGTCCCCCGTGAGCCGCTCGATGTCTTTATGGATCGTTTCCTCTTGTTCCTTCACCTCGATCTCGCGGCGCTCGACGCGCATGAGGCGGTCGGCCCACGATTCGCGCGCGGAAGCGGCCTCCCGTTCGAACGTCTCGCGCTGATCCTTCAGCAGGGCTTGCTGGGACTCGAGGGTCGTCTGCCACGTGCGGAGTTCGTCCGCGCGCCGGGCTTCTTCTTCCCGGAGATGCACGGCCCTGCCATCGAGCTCCTTCGCAAGGTTCGCAAGTTCCGTCTTCCGGACATCGATTTCCGCCCGGACGTTGTCCACCTTGGCGGCATCGATGCCCAAGGCCTCCTCGCGGCCTGCCAGCTCCGCGGGTCGGCGGGCGTTCTCCTCGGCCTGCGTCCGGACCTCATCCTCTTTCTCCTCGAGGGATTGTTCGCGCGCTTCAAGCTCGATCTCTTTCGCGACGATCGCGGCCTCGTCCGCCGCGAGCTTCGATCGAGCTCGGCCAATCTCCTGCTCCATCGCATCCAGTTCGGCCGTGCGGGTCTCGATCCCGGCCTGGCGTCGCTCGATATCCTTCGATTTTCCATCGAGGTCCGCCTCCCGAGCCCGCGCTTCTTCGAGGCGTTCCTTCACAGCGTCCTCAAACTTGTCCTGGACCTGGACGAGCATCTCCCGGGCGAACTCGACCTGCTCCAAAGTGACGGGACCGTAGGCCAGGAGGACGACCGCAAGTGCGTTGCCGCGGACCGTCTGGCCCCGATACTTCTGGACCTTGACGGGTTTCTCGACGGCGTCCAGCACGCCCGCCTGCACGGCCTCGTCGTACGTTACCCGGCAGGAGGGGTTCAGGGTGAATTCCCTGATCATCTGTCGACGTTCGTCCACGAGGAAAGCCTTTGCGGGCCTCCAGCGCTGTCGTCGCACGATCATGGCAACACCCAGCAGAATTGCAGGGGGAAGGATCACGAGCAGGTAGGGGGTCTGCCACCATCCTCCCGTGGGGGGCGGGATGACGACGGGGGCCCCGACGCTCACCCGCATGTCGGGGTCGGAGCCGAGCATCGTGAAGACGACCTGTCCGGAACCGTTGACTGCACCGCTCGCGAACGCGGAGCCGTCCTTCGTCACGGTGAACGGCGTCCCCGCGGTGTTTCCGCCAATCGTCCACGTGATCGTCTGGGACGTTTCACTCGAGGTGTGGGTCCAGGCGTATGACGACCCACCGGACCACGCGGTGAACCCCTCAATCGTGACCAGGGCGGTCGTATCGCTGTTCGCGACGGTCAGGTCCGAGACGTTCACGGATCCGTCGACAACCGTCCCGGCGACGGTCAGCGTGTTGAACGTGATGGCGTGGTTCGTCATCGTCAATGTATTCGATGTGGTCATCATCAGGCTCGTGGCGGTCAGATCGGACGTCAGGGTCAGGAACCCTGCAATCGTCACGGCGTCGAATTGCTGTCCGGCCGCGAGGGAGATCGATCCGCTTGTGCCCACGAACGTGACGGACGAGTCGGCGGACAGGAAGGTGCTCGCGGAGGATGTATTCCAGGATCCGCTCACGGTCCAGACCGCACTCGTCAGGGTGATCGTGCCCGATGTGCCGCCGTTCATCGTGAGGTCGGACACGCTCACCGTGGAGGCGTTCGCCATCAAGACCCCGGCGTCCCCGACTACCAACGCTCCCCCGATCAGGTCGCGGTCGCTCGTGGCCATCGTCGTCGTCCCGGTGTCGCCTCGGACCGTGAGTGTCCCGGACCAGACCAGGGCGTTCGTAGACATCGTAAACGTGACCGTCGACGCGCCGCTGTTGAAGATCACATTGTTGAACTCCGGCGCGTTCCCGGGGAGGGCTGCGAACGTCATCGTCTGAGCCGACGACGAATTGAACGTCGCGGTCGCCGTTCCAATCGACCAACTCGCCGACGTCGACGCGTTCGTCCAGGTTCCGGTCACGGTCCATGTCGATCCACTGAAGTTGATGAACGACGCTGCTGTCAGGACGGTCACATCGCCGGTAACGGTGATCGTCGAATTTCGGGCCAGGAGGGTGCCTTGAATCTCGAGTGCTCCGTCGACGGTCAGGGCCCAGTTTGAGGCGGTCGTGTCGAGCGTTCCTGTGAAGCCCGCCATGTCGATGCTCGCGATTGTCGTCGCGGCAGTCAGGGTCGTGGCTCCGGTGGGATTTGCGTCGAAATACGCATTGTCCGTCGCGGCCGGGGTGCATGTGCACGACGCTCCGCCGGAGGTATTCGACCAGTTCGACGTGCCGTTCCACGCGCCGCCGGCTCCGATGCGATAACAGTTTCCCCCGCCGACGCTGCAATCGGCTGCGGGAACGATGCGAACCGCGCTGACCACCCAGTCATTGGCGGGGGCCGTCCAGGTGATTGCGGAGCCCGGATTCGGCATGTTCGCTCCTGAACCACAGAGATTCGTGCCGGCGCTCGTGCACCGAGTCGGCGCGATGCCATAGAGGGCGGTGGCGGCGGCTCCGGTGCCAGTGACGGCGGTTGGCGCCCCGGTACCGGCCTTGGCCATGACGGCAAAGGCCAGTTCTCCTGCGGCCGTAGAGATCGCTATGCTTGGATTTGCGGTCGTGCCGCTCGCGGTCAACCCGCCCGTCGTGGGACTCGCGCCCGCGACGCCTCGGAGCAAGATTGTCGCGCAGACATGCTTGGCCGTCCCGCTCGCGAGGGTGGCCGTCATCGTCTGCGTGCCGCTCGGGAGCGCACCTTGGTAGAACCACAGCTCCGATCGCACGACTCCCGTGCCGCTCGATGCCGTGCCTGCGATGAGACTCAGGCTGACCGAGCCGTACGTGACGGACGTGTACGCGGTCTCAGGTCGGTTGCTGAGCATCACCAGCACGGCATTGTCGCCAATCGCGGCCGTCTGGGAGGTCGTGCAAGTGGCGGCCGGCGGCTCGACGAGCGTCACCGTCGTCGAGTCGACCGACAAGGTGTCCGCCTTCGCATTCACCGTGAAGAAGTCGAAAAGCGCGCCGATGCCCCGCCCGATAGAAGTGAGAACTTCTTCTCTGACGGCATTCCAGTCTACCGGAGGAAACCACTCGCGGACCTGATGCCCGATTGCACTTCCCCATCCGGTGGTCTCCTGGCTCGGGCGAACGAAGACGTTGGGGTTCGGAACGTCAAAAGAGCTGGGGATAGACCGCATTGTGGGATATGCGGAGTGCTCCGAGGTGGGGAAGATGATCCGGAGGTTCACCTGGAGGTCGTTTCCGTGGAAGAGAAGGTGTTGAAGTTCCGGCGTCAGTGCGCGACCCGGGATATTGAGACGCCCATCGGACTGCCGGAATTTCGCGAGCGGATCGAGATTCGTCTGCGTTGCGACGATGAGCGCGGCGGTCGTCAAGACGAGCAAGACGAGGACAAGCGCCGCGGAGACCTTCGTGAGGACGTCTCGTCGTGACACCTCCTCGACGTGGTGGAGGCCGGCATGAGCCCATCTCGTCGTCGAGCGCGGATGCCCATCCCCGACCAAGAGTGGGAAACCGGCAGGTTTGCACAGGGACCGCTTCAATGTCGTCACGATCGAGGACGCTGTCTGCGTGGTTGTACGGCGGGTTTCGGCTGAGACCTACTTAAGTGCCGCCCGGTGGTTATCTCGGCTGATTTCTTTCCTGAGAATGGCGTCCGTCACTCGGCGGTCACGCGACCCGAGAGTCGGGCTTCCATCGCTTCGAGCTCGGCCGCCCGCCGGCGGAGCGTTTCCTCGCGGTCGAGAAGTTCGAGTGCCTTCTGCTGGATGATCTTCACCCGTCGCTCAATGTCCTTCTTCGCCTCGTCCGCTTCATCGCGGACGGCCACGACGGCCGGATTCGTCTGGGCGAGGACCGCCTTCTGCCGCGCGACGTCCTGTTCCCTCGTCGTCAGCTCGTCCACCCGCCGGGCCAGTTCATGTTCCCGTTCGTCCGCCTTCCCTTCCCGATCCCGTACCCTCTCTTCCCGGTCCAGGAGTTCAATCGCCCGGCGCTGGAGGAACTTTCGCTCGCGGGCGACTTCCGCTTTCTCTCCTTCCATTGCCTTTCGGGTCTCATCGGTCTCCCCGCTGGGGCGGTGGGACGCGGCGCGGCTCTCGATCTCGCGACGCGTCTTCTCCTCGTCCGCCATCCCCGCAGACGCCTCGGCGCGTTCTTTCTCGAGGGCCGCGACCGCATCCTGTGCATCTCGTTCGAGCTTTGCAATCTGCGTCGCCGTCTCGCGGTATCGTGCTTCGAGTGCGTTCTTCTCCGCGAGGAGTGCCTTCCGTTCCTGCTCGAACGACTGCCGCGCGTCTGTCGTGGACTTCGACTCAGCCTTCTTCGCTTCCGCCGCCTGGTTCGCGACGAGCTGCTCCGTCATCTCGAGAGTTTTCATCGCGCGGGACACGCCTTTCGTCACGGAGTCCTGCATCCGTGCGACGTAGTCTGCGAGGGCCGCGAGGCCCGCCTTCCGGCGGTTCACCTCCTCCTCACGACCGAGGAGGTTGGCCGCGTCCGCTTGCAGTTTCGCCTCCTGCACCGCGAGCGTTTTCTCTCGAGGGACAAGGCGCGCCTCTCGATCGGCCAACGCGTGGTCGAGGTCTGGCTTCGCTTCCGCGCTTCGTCCGGGAGAAGGTCGGCTTGCGACCTGCGCAAGATGGGAATCCGCTGCAGTCAGGATGAGGGAGGTCCAGTCGACATCGTCCCGAGCCAGGGACCCTCGGGACAAAAGGACGAAGACGAACTTGCCCCTCTGGAACGCGGTGAACACGTACTCTCCGACGAAGAGAGAGTCGCGGTCTCCGATTCCTTCCGCAGGCAGCACCTTCAGGAAATCGCTGTAGTCGATGGGACAGTCCTCATCGAGGACGTATTCGCCCGCCATCTCGCCGCGGTCATCGAGCACGTAGATTTTCTTCAGTTGCGCCCGCACGTTCTTTCTCGATGGCGCGGCCATCAGGATGGCGGCGAGGGTCGGGCTGAGACCTCGCATCAGGATGCCCGATACCAGGGCCTCGATCGCCCCTTGCATACGCTGCTCGCCTCGGTGCGCGAGGGCGTCCCCTCACGATACGTCGACGAAGGAATCGATGGCGCCGGCACTCTATTTAAGCGCAGAGCTTTGGTTATCGGTCGTGAGAAGGGCCTCCGGGCCGAGGGGCCGTTATGGAGACGGCGGGACGGAAACTCCCGGCGCGGGCGGTTTGTCATCTGACTCTCGCGCCGCATCCGGCTTCGATTGGACGCGGCGGAACGCACGCTGCATCTGGATGGCGTAGTCCCGCAGCACGTTGAGTCGGTTTTCTCGTCCGCGGACCTCGGACTCCCATTCCTTCAACTTCCCCGCGGCGATCTGGACGGCTGCCTCGAAGTGCGTCACCCGCTGCTCCCGTCGGGCCAGGATGGCCTCGCTTTGATCGAGTTTTCGTCCCCGCTCTCGGAGGCGCTCCTCGTGGGCCGCGAAGGCCGGCGAAAGGCTCGATGGAAGATGCACGCGCATCGCCGCGAGCAAGGTTCCGATGGATCCCCGCTCCTCGATTCGCGGGACTCCGTGGCTCAGGACGACGAACCATAGGTTCTCGACCCGAAATGGCGTGAACGCGTATTCCCCCTGGTAGAAGGCGACGAGGTGTCGCATGCCGGTCACGGGAATCGCGCGCTCGAGATCCTCGAACTCCAACGGGCAGGTGTCCCGCAACACGTATTCGCCGAGCAGCTTCCCCGCCTCGTTGAGCACGAAGATCCGTTCGTAGTCGATTCGTGGGACCGTCCTGGAAGGGCCTTGCAGTGCAAAGTTCCTGACGACGGAGACGCTCTCTCGCCGGACGCCCTCCTCCCCAACACCCTCTTTCATCACCGCGCTCCCCTTCCTGAATGCGCGAACACGGAAGATACAACCGGACCGGCACTTGAGCATTTCTGTTGCCGCGATTCCGTTATCATATCCGACACTGATATTGACGACCGCGGGAGTCCCTTCACACCAGGGAGCGCGCCTTCTCGATGTTGTCGACCCCCAGGGCGAGCTGGGCATATCCGCCGACCGTCCCGAGGTGAATCGCGCTCACGATGTCGACGCCCGCGTCGCCGAGTTTCTTCGCGAGGGCCGCCAAGGCTCCCGGGCTGTCCTCGACGCGCACGACGAGCACGGTCCGCGAGGAGGACGTGTACCCGTGTTTCACGAGCGCCTCGCGGGCCTGGACCGGTTCGTTCACGACGAGGCTCACGTAGGAGCGGCCGCCCGCGGACTCCGCGCTGATCGCGTCGATATTGATTCGCGCCGCACCGAGGATCGCGGCGAGCTTCGCGAGCTCCCCGGGTCGGTCTGGCACCTCGATGTCGATTTGAATCATCGCTCCCCGCTCCGGAGGGGAATGTCGTTCTGTGGCAAGAAGCATTGTGCGCCGTCGCCTGGCGGCGAATTGCTTATGCCCCGGCCGCCCATCCGATTGGCATGCGTTTCCGACTCGTCTATGTCGGCGTCCAAGTGCGAGACCTGGACCGCTCCATCGCGTTCTATCTGGAGAATCTCGGGATGCGTCTTCGACGACGAAGCCGGGTTCCGGAGACGGGGGGCGAATGGGCGGAGCTCGGAAGCCCGGGATCGCGGCAAGTCCTCGAACTGAACTGGTACCCGCCGGGCTCGAAGTTCTTTGCAGGCCCGTATCGGAACGGCGACGAGCTGGACCACATCGCGTTCGAGTGCGAAGACGTGGAACGTGCCTACCGCGAGCTGCTGGCCCGAGGCGTTCCCTCCGGCCTTCCGCCCTTCCTGGAAGGGGACACGATGCTTGCGTACGTCCGGGACCCTGACGGAATCTGGATCGAGCTCACGGGGCCGCCCGCGCCATAGTCGGTGCCGCCTGTGCCTCACTCGACGAATCGGTTGGGGGCGCCGCAAGGATCACTCGGGCGTCCACAGCTCGGTATCCCTCGCCTTGGCGCAAGGCGAGGACCGGATTCAGGTCCAATTCCTGGATCGCGTCGAAA
>Ga0209002_10004443_pt1 | contig 11049 bp, 15 predicted proteins | sample Rifsed16ft2_FD_184010 | JGI IMG/M metagenome (GOLD analysis project Ga0209002, IMG submission 184010) | Soil microbial communities from Rifle, Colorado, USA - sediment 16ft 2 (version 2) | ecosystem: Environmental > Terrestrial > Deep subsurface > Rock core/Sediment | place: Rifle, Colorado...
CTACTGGAGTATCTTCTGTATGCAAGGTAGCCTACACCGACTATTGGATATAGAGGCAACAGTCCTACGATTAGTATGAGAAGGCCTCTTATTAGAATCTCTGCTACTGTGAGTGCTACCATCAATGGCTGAACAAATAATCTGCTAAGAACGTCTTGTTCTTCTTCGATTTTAGGTTTCTCAATAACTTGAGGCTCGATTAAGCCGACGGCAATCGTTGCATATGTTACTTGGTTTTGAATCCTATTAATTTGCCCAGTAAGGGTTTCTATCTGCTCTTGCACCGTATCTATTCTTTGCTGCACGGCAAGTATGTCCTGCGTTGTTCTTGCAGTCCTAAGTATCTCCTTGTACTGCTCTAGAACCGTCTGTGCGTTCTTGAGCCTTGCATTGAGGTCTGTATATTGATCGGTAACATCTCTTGAGTTGGTGTTGTATGACACTAGTTCCCCAAGTGAGGTTATCTGTGAAAGTGTCTTATCGAGCTGCTCGGAGGGAACCTTCATGGTTAGAGACGCTCTTGATATGGACTTGGCAAGCATGCCCCCTTCAACCACTCTGCCTTTCGGAATTGGTTCGATGAAAGAATCTGTAACGAACCCTCCCATCGATTCGGCTATTCTCCTCAGGTCGGTTACCGCCTGAGCTACGCTTGTAACGTTCAATCCCACCGATGCCGTTGAAATTACCATTCTATCGTCAGCAATGGGTTGCTGTAATGGTATTAATGGTCCAACTGCGAGAGGAGCTCCTTTGGCCACCGCACTTTGTACTTCTCTGATAACTTCCTTGGGCACTTCTCTAATCACTTCTCTTACAGCTCCAGGCGCTGGAGGTGGTGCAGGTGCGGGCATGGGGGCTACATCGGGCAATTGTGGTTGGGGTAACAGGGGCGAAATAGGCTGAATTCCCGCTTCCTGGCCAAAGTCCGGCGACACAAATTGGGCCCCGCCATAGTTCTCAGTGCTATAGTTCATGGATGCAAGTCCCGTCCCAAATGCTAGCAAGAGCAGTATCACGACTGCTACTTTCTTGCTTTTCAGGCCCTTCAAGTTCAATATTCTAATCATGGTTTGAATATTGATTTGGCAAACTTAATACTTTATGGATGGAACAGCGTGTTCTCTACTATAGAACAATCTATCTCGAATATGGGAAGTATTCCTTTTCGATTATTGCGATTGCTTCAGATTCTTTTGCCTCCGAGTATTCCTTTAGAGGTTCTGCATTCAGCTCAAGAAACGTCGTTCCCCATTTGAACTGGGAGAGCAGTCTCTCCGCCTCTTCACTAAATCCGAGTATTACCAAGGCTGCTGACAAAGCCTCAACGGAACTTAAAGTGTACAAATGTCCATAATTCGTAGGGTTAGCTGCAAGCAATAATGGCAACCTTCTACCAATCCCCTTAAACTTCCTGACGAAGACTTCTTCAGCCCTCTTCCAAGAGCAGTCTATCACTACCAAGCCATTTTTGAGGTGCTTGCTATCCTGCTTCGTCAAAATCTCTGCTGCAGAAGGGTTCAGGACAATAGAGTTTTTGCTAATCATGCCCGCTTTAGGAATGGGCTTTAGCATCCTCGCACGGACAAGTTTCGATGCGGTGCACTTTGCAGGGTCGTCTTGGTGCATGTGGTAGACGTAGAGTTTCAGCTTGCTCAGCCTTGTCTGCATAAGATGTGTATTTAACAAGGTATTCATTTCTGTTTATGTTACTAACATGAAAATCGCGGCATAAGAGAAGTTTGATAATAATGAGCAGATGGAATAAGAATTTGAGATACAATGCACAATGTATTTCTGTATCGTTCTTTGAAATATGCAGGTAGCGGTAATATTGTGCAGGGTTCTCGGCGTAGTTTCAAAGGAGGGTTTCTCTCAAAAGTATATGGCAGAATTCAGAAACCTTGCAGAAAATGGCAAGGTTAGGAGAGGGGCGGAGCCGGGACATAAAGACGGCTGGGGTATCGTTCTTTATGATGGAAGAACTCCAAAATACCTTGCCAGAGAGCCGAAGAGCGCTTCAGCCGATCCAAAGTACCTTGAAGTTTCTGAGCAATTGGCAAAGGTTCAAGAGGGAGTTCTGCTTGCGCATTTACGCAAGGCTACCAGAAATGGAGGACCGCCTTCTGTAGAAAATACTCACCCGTTTGTTAATGGCAGATGGGCATTTGCCCACAATGGAGGGATTAGGAGGTTTAACATAAAGCCACGAGGACTGCAAGGGGCAACAGACAGCGAGAGGTTCTTCAGGCTCCTGACAAACAGGATTGAAAAGAGTGCCAGTTTTGAAGATGCACTTGCATGGTCAGTTTCTTTTGTGAGGAGGAACTTCGACTATTCTTCGCTAAACTTCGTACTTTCGGATGGCAATGTACTCTATGCATACAGGGACTGCAATGGAGCTGAAAATTACTATACCATGCTCTACAAGCACAGCAAAAAAGAAGTTGTTGTATCGCAGGAACCTTTAGCTGGCGGAGGCTGGAAGTCTATACCAAATAGAAACCTTGCAGTAGTTCGGAAGGATTTGAGCGTCCAGATACAACCGCTACAATTACACTCGGAATGGGCTTAGGAAATTAAATTAATAGGCCATTATTTCATATAAAACTGGTTTCACGTGCCTGTCAAAATAGCCTTGGATGTCGATGGAGTACTTGCCGATACCATACGTAGCTGGTTGAGGCTCTGCAACGAGCGGTTTAACATGAGTCTAACCTACGATCAAATTGATCATTGGAACTTCTGGAAGGATGTAGGGATTAAGCAAGAGGATTTCGAGTGGCTCTTCAATGAAGCTTGGTACAATTGGAGGGCAATGCCTCCAACCGAGGATAAGATTGCTGCCAAGGTGGAGTTACTGAAAAATATTGGCAAGGTCGACATTGTTACGGGCAGGAGCGAAGACACTATGGGATATGTCGAAAAATGGCTTGCACTACAAAAAATAGACTGCAACGAAATTGTTGTAGTAGAGCCTGATATGACAAAGGGTCATCTCGATTACGACGTATTCATAGACGATTCTCCTCTTAATGCTATCGACGCTGCTGAGAGAGGCAAGACCGCTCTAGTGTATGACCAGCCTTGGAACCGTCATTTAGATCAGAGAGAGAACCTGCTCAGGATTAAGGATCTCTCTGAGGCTGCTTCACGCATACGCTCATTGCTGAACTTTAAGAAATAGCTACTGCTTGCCCTTTAGGAACCTAGCCAGCCATCCAGCTTCGCTGGAAACGCTTGAAGAGCCTGATGTTTGAGCAGATACTTCCATTGTCGGCGGAGCTTCCATCTCTGGCTGGACCTCGACCTTTCCACGTTTGACGGGCTCTGTCTGTATTACTGGAGCATTCGAATTCAGCATCGAAACTGTAGCGGAAATGTCAGCCTTTTCCTTTTCAACCCTTTCCTTCATGACGGAAGCGTACTGCAGGGAAGCTCGGAATGATTCGGCGTCGATTTCCCCGCTCTTGAACTGAACCTTTACGTTCGTCGTGAGTTTCTTGATGTCCTTCGACTCTCTGTCGAGATCCTGCAGCCTCCTCTTTATCTTCTCATCAAGGACTTTCTTTACTTCGTCTAATTTTGCTTTGTAACCTTGATAGACCTTCTGGAACTCATGGTACTCTTCCTGAGTAATCTCGCCTTCTTTGATCAAATCCTCAACTGCTTGTAGCCTGTTGTTTACAAGCACTGTTTCACGCTTGAACCTGTCAGAATCGACCTTCCAGCCTGGTAAGAACACAAGTGAATCTCCTTCAGCATTGACACATTGGCCTGGAAATTCTAGTAGTCCTCTCTCTCCAGAGTCTACTCCAATCGACCTCAAATCTCCAAAAGGATCTTTAGTCAAGCCTACTACGAAGCCTACATACCTTCCATAAACGTCCCTTACACGCTTGCCCATATAACGCTGAAATATGTTGTCTCCATCTGCCATTTTAGTTCGAGGGTTTTATGATGCCAGAAGGGTTTAACAAACTAGGTAAATTCCGGTGGATAAGCCGGGCAAAAATACTTGATTAGTACTCTTCAGGAATACCTAGTGTAGCTTCTTTAACTATTCTGCCAATCTCCATCTTCTCCCCTCCGACGACTTTCAGGTATGTCTTGATCTTGCGATCATTTATTTCGACGATGTTATAGGAATTTGAGAAGAAGCCCCTCATCCTCTCCGAGGATAGCGTGCCTGCATGTATAACTGTAAAGTTCTCTATGTTCCACATCCAAGGTCTGTGTCTGTGACCGCACATCACTAGATCAACGCCTCCTTTCAGAAGGGCTCGCAAAACATCTCCGGCATCGAGTATTGGAATCGAATCTTTTCCTGTATCTGGAACAGGGATTAGATGATGGTGCAGTGCGACGATCTTGAACTTGTTCTTGTACTTGGTCAGAGTCTCCTCGACCCACAAAACCTGTCTATGGCCTGCTTCGCCATCATCTCTGTCTGGCCTTGCAGTTCCAATTGGTATTATTACTACATCTTCAACTTCGGTTACTTGCTTGCTGGGAAAGAACTGCTTGAAGAGCAGATAGCCCGTCGATCGGTAGTCATGGTTTCCACTCAATGTTACCTTTATTTTGCAATCAAACTTCGCTATCCCCTGCTTTGCAGCTTTGTACTCATTTAGCAGCCCGTTCTCTGTTAAGTCGCCGGTAATGACTATGGCATCTGGTTTGAGTTTGTTAATTTCCTTGACTGCCTCGGCAAAAAATCCTTTTCTGTGCTGAGGGCCAAAGTGCAGGTCTGATATTTGTGCTATGATCATTGCTACAGCTTCTCAATTTATGCTATTTAATCTGCTCATTGCAATTATGAATTAGATCAAAGGAAAAGTCTGATCAAAGCATAACAAATCGCGGCGAAGAAGGCACTCATAGGAATCGTCAGAATCCAAGCCGATGTCATGCTCCTAGCCACGCCCCACCTTACCGCAGTTAATCGCTTTAGTGCACCTACTCCTATTATTGCCCCAGAAATTGTATGTGTTGTGCTGACTGGTATGCCGAGTGTGGAGTTCATGAATAGGGTTATTGCAGCTCCGCTTTCAGCACTAAAACCTCCTATTGGTTTTAGCTTTGTAATCCGCATACCCATCGTTCTGATTATCCTCCAGCCCCCGAAATATGTTCCTAAAGCGATTGCTGTATGAGCCATCAGAATGACATAGAAGGGAACAAAGAAGTGGTCTAAAAATCCCGCTGTCCAAAGAACTACTGCTATAATTCCCATGGTCTTTTGTGCATCGTTTGTACCGTGACTCAAACTATAGAATGCTGCTGAAACTAATTGGAGACGTCTGAAGTATTTGTTTGCTCGGTCTGGTGCAAACCGTCTGGCAATATGTATAACAACGGCCATTATCAGAAAACCAAGGATCATGCCGACTATTGGGGATACCACTATGAACGTTGCAACAGTTGCCAAGCCACTAACCACTATTACCTGAGGCCCAATTCCTACAAGTGCTGCTCCGACGTATCCTCCAACCAATGCATGCGAAGAGCTGGAAGGTAGCCCGTAGTACCATGTTATCGCGTCCCAAATTATTGCTCCAAGAAGCCCAGCAGCTATAACAGCAAAGGCAACACTAGTTCCTACTTCTGCAGGTTTTAGGTCAACAATCCCCTTTCCAATGGTATTGGCAACGCTCACTCCAAAGCCAAAGGCAGCTGCAAAGTTCCACCATGCAGCCCATAATACTGCAGCGCGAGGTGGCAACACTCTTGTGGAAACTACGGTAGCAATAGAGTTTGCCGCGTCATGAAAACCGTTCATGAAATCAAATGCAAGCGCTATGAATATCACTCCTACTGTTCCCGCTAGGAGGATGGTGCTATCCAAAGTTCATCACAATAAGGCTTAGGCGTTTTTCAGAACTATGTCGTGCATAACATCGGTAACGTCTTCAGCCCTGTCTGTCGTCTCTTCGAATTTTTCATAGATCTCCTTGAGTTTCAATATTTGAATAGGATCGTTAGTCTTGAATAGTTTTGCAACAGCCCTATTCAAAAGGTCGTCTGCCAAGTTCTCCAGTCTATCAGCCTCTATGCAGTGTTTCTCTATCTGTTCTTGATCAAACTTTTGCATCACTTTCATGGCCGTATTAAGCACGTTGACGCTTTGAACGATTAACTCAGCAAACTCTCCCATTTCAAGCGTCGGCTCAGGAATTTCATATAGTATGATCCGTTTTGCAACACCATAGATTCCATCAATGACATCGTCGAAGTTAGAAGCAAGCTGCGAGAGGTCTTCGTGGTCGATCGGTGTTATCAACGCTTTGTCCAATTTCTCAAATATCGTGTGTACAATGCTATCTCCTTTGTGCTCAAGATCACGAATCAAGTGATACTTCGTTTCTTTTCCCCTAAAGTCGTTCATCATGTCGCGCAAAGCATAAGCTCCTTCGACTACATTTTGAGATTCCTGAGCGAGTAGATCGAAGAACTTCTTGTCTTTAGGGAGCAGTATGTTTCTTAAGCCCGTATTGGTCATCTCCGTCTTGTATAATGCGCTTGTTTACTATTGTCCCTAATGCATCAGGTTTGCTTTTTTCCCGATTCTTTATTTTCCTCATATCAAATGTACGCATCATTAACGTCCTTGTCTATCCTATATATATGAGATGCAAGTGATATATATATTCAATATCCTACTATATAGATTGATTATATGAAAGAGAAAAAGGATGAAGAAGTTAGGAAGATACAGTTCACCGGCAGGTCGTCATACATCCTTTCGCTCCCAAAGTACTGGGTCAAAGAAATGAACCTTACTGCAGGTGATTCTGTAATTGTGTCTAGAGTCGATAGTTCATCACTACTGATAACTCCGAAATCTGCAAAGGTTGAGAAGAGGCCGGAAGTCCTTGTCTTGGTAGGTCAGAATGACAGTCCTTCCTCTCTAGCGAGGAAAATCGTTTCCATCTACCTTATCGGATATGGCAACATACAGGTCAGGTCAAAAGAAGGAAGGTTTACACCTGCACAAAGGAATGCAGTAAAAAATTTGGTACGCACAAAACTTGTCGGAACGGAAATTGTTGATGATTCGTCAGAAAAGATGACCTTGCAGGTACTTTTGAACATTGCAGACCTGTCTGTTGAAAATGCTGTGCGAAGAATGCACCTTATTGCAACTGCCATGCACAAAGACGCAGTAATAGCTTTGGGAGAGCGTAACAAAGACATTGCTGAGGAAGTTATACTTTCTGATGACGAAGTTGACAGATTCAGTCTCTATGTGATTCGACAATTGAAGTTTGCTGTGCAGAGCCAGAGCGCCCTTGAAACTGTAGGTTTGAAAAACAGAAGGGATTGTTTGGGGTATAGGTTGATAATCAAAAGTCTCGAAAGGATTGCAGATCATGCGAGCGGCATAGCAGAGATAGTAGTTGAATCAGAGATTGTTACCCCTCAGCAGGTAATGAAGAAGATAGAGGAGTACAGCAAGTACGCTCTTGAAACCCTTGACAATTCTATGGCCGCTCTCTTCAAGAGAGACTACGCTCTTGCAGACAGCGTCGTTGAACTTGCTCAACAGGCCCCAAAATACGAAAAGGAAATCCTAGAGATTGCAGAAAAACTGCGCGGGAAAGATCTCTCAAGCCTCAGAGTAATTTTGGAGGATGTACGCAGGACTGCAGAGTATGCAGGAGATATTGCTGAGATAGTGCTCAACCTGACTGTTGAGAATGTCGTGATGAAGTAGTTTTCTTCCTAACGGAAAGATATCCAGCAGCGTAGAGAGCCATCATGGGAAGTGCTACGAACCACATCGTAATACCACTGCCATCTGGAGTTATGACTGCCCCAAAGATAGTTATTGCTACAACGGCATACCTCCAATTGTTCTTCCAGAACTGAGGCTTCACCATGCCCACAGTCGAAAGAGCCCACATTATAACTGGAAGCTCGAAAGATACTCCGAAGGCTAAGACGAACAGAAACACAAAAGAGATTAATTCATCGAGCGTAATGAAGGTCTGAGCTCCAATAGAAACTGCATATCCATAGAGAAAATCCATCGAAAAAGGTACTACAAAGAAGAAGCCGAAGGCGCAGCCAATAATGAAAAGAATCGCTGTAGGTATCATTATGTTCCTTATGAGTCGCTTCTCGTTTTCATACAATCCCGGGCTTATGAATGCGGCAATCTCGTAAAGTATCACAGGAGTGCTGAGCAGGACCCCTAGGAATATTGAGGCGTACATCTGCGAAAGAAATGCCTGACCCGGAGAGGTCACTATTAACTGCACATATTTTGGTAGAGTTGCAATCTTTACAAAATCAATCACCTGCGAGGCAAGGTTGTTTGCAGGGTCGGGGTATGGAAGAGGCAGGGTAACGTCTTCAAATGTAAATTGCCTGATAGAGAGTATGAAAGAGAGGCCAGCTATGACTGCAACAGAAATAAGAATCCGTACTATGTGCTTGCGGAGTTCTTCTATGTGCTCCAATACAGTACGCATCTGGTCAGGCAATTTCTCACTACCAGCCAGAATATCTATGCTTAACTATCTTTTCTGTATGCTTGTTAGCAGCCTTAATACTACCTCTACTGTAGTATTCAAAGCATTTTGACTTAACTGTCGAACAAGGATTCACTTCATCTTTTGAGTTTATATTGCAAGGGGTAGGGGGATATACGCAGACAATAATCTACTCTATTACTATACTATTGTTTCTTTATATTGTAACCCCTCATCTTTTGTGCAGAGGCGGACAAAGCAGTTAAATGCAATAATGTCAGCACAATAGAGAATGTCTGAAGAGGGCCTCCTAGTCGGCAGGATACGCAATGGAACCGTGCTAGACCATGTAGAGCCTGGAACCGCGTTGGTGGTTCTTTCTGCCCTCAACATAAAGGGAACAGATGGCAATATCGTCAGCGTTGCCATGAACGTTTCCAGCAAGAAGATAGGCAAGAAGGACGTTGTTAAGATTGAAAATAGAGTGCTCAAACCTGAAGAAACTAACAAGCTTGCGTTAATAGCCCCAAGAGCAACGGTCAACATCATCAGGGAATACAAAATAGTCGAAAAAAGATCCGTTCAACTGCCAGAAAGTTTTATCGGAATCTTCAGGTGTCCCAATCCAACTTGTATATCAAACGCCAGAGAACCGATAACTTCCGAAATCAAGGTTTTGAAGAAAGAACCCCCAATGTTGCAGTGCAAATACTGCGCCAGAATATTGCAACCAGAGGAGTTAGCCGAGGTTTGACAGATGCTAAAACACGCATAAAACGCAGAGTCATGATAACTCTGGCCGTACTTCCAATTATAATTGCTGGGTTTGTGCTGGCAGGAGTATTTCTGGGCTTGTACGTTAATGAGGCTTGGGGACTCGGCAATTCCGCCCTGATGCCCATAGCATTTTCTCTGGCAGGTTTTTTTGTCTCTCTAATAATATCCTACGCGGCTGCCAAGCGAGTCGCCACGGTTTAGTTGAGAATTTTAGCTCGGCAGAATGAACAGAAGAACTAGTCCGTAAATCGCTAGCGCTTCCCCAAGTGCAACGATGATGATAGCGAAGGTTCTCATTTCTGGCTTCTCGGCTACAGCTGCAAGACCCGCTGCACCTGCATTTCCAATTGCATAGCCAGCGCCTAAAGCTGCAAGGCCGAAACCTATCGCCTTCGCTAGACTATTTGGGATGGTGGGGGTTGGAGATGCTTCAACCGCGAAAACGGGACTGGTGGTAACAGTAAGGACTGCGACGAACAACGCACCGAATACAAGTAATTTGACATTCATCTTTCATTACACCTGTAATTGCCTACGTCTCCTTCCCTAACCTTTTATAAGCTTTCTCCCGTGCTTCCCTGACCTTGTCATCTACATTTTTCGCACTCTCCTCGTACTTTTTGTCGAGTTTTGCCTTTGCCCCATCAAACGCTTTCTTGACCTCTTTTTCAAATGACATTTAGACCTTCACCTCCTTCTTCTTCTCCAATACAGCTTTGACATGCTTCAGGCGGACAAACTCCTCCCTCTCCCTCTCCTCAAGAGTAGCGGCGATGAACTTCACAGAGTCTTGATAGCCTGGTATGATTATGTATTCCAATGCATTGAGCAGACGCTGGGTCTTTTCAAGTTCTCTTGCAAGGCCGAATATCGCGTTTTCGTATTCCGCAGCCTTTGCTATTCTGGGCAGAACCTTCCTTATCAGCCTTGTAGTTTCGTCTAGGCTCGATGTCGTGTCTGCAAATCCGTACGTCATTCCAAGATTCTTCTCCGATATTACAAATGTAGGAACCTTAACATCCACAATGGTCCTAAGATTGACATCGACGCTAACCTGAGCTGGAGTTGTTATCGCTATAGATTCCAGTCTTGCGGGCCCAACTTCTAGGTATGCATTGAATAATGCCCTATAGGCATCAAAGAGAGGGGCGGACATCTCCTCCCTTGCGTTGCCTGCCTGCTGAATTAATTCGTCAATCCTCTTTAGCAAGACATCTCTCTTGTCTTCGAGGATTTTGTAGACAGATCTTGCAACGGCTAGGCTCCTCTTTACCCTAATCAGTTCTATCTTGGTAGGTAGTGGTCTGCGGCCTGAACTTACGGACATCGCAATCTCTAGCTCTTCTTTCTGTACTTGTCGATGTAATCTTGTCTGATCTTCGTGAGTTCATTTTCTGGCATAACGCTCAGGATGTCCCATGTAATCGAGAAGGTGTCTTCGAGGGTTCTGTTCTCTTCTGTTCCTTGCTTAAGGAGCTTCTGCTCAAACATGTCTCCGAATTCGAGATATTTCAGGTCGGTTCCTGCAAGTCCAGACCTGCCGACGATTTCTGCAAGTGCCCTTAGCTCTTGCGCTCGAGCGTAAGAGGCGTACAACTGGTTGGCAATCTCAGGATGGTCCTCTCTTGTCTTGCCCTTTCCTATACCGTCTTTCATGAGCCTGCTCAGGCACGACAATACGCCAATCGGAGGGTAGATTTCCTTCCTGTAGAGGTCCCTTGCAAGGACTATTTGGCCCTCTGTGATATAACCTGTCAGGTCGGGAATTGGGTGTGTAATATCATCTGATGGCATT
>Ga0209002_10004444_pt1 | contig 11047 bp, 10 predicted proteins | sample Rifsed16ft2_FD_184010 | JGI IMG/M metagenome (GOLD analysis project Ga0209002, IMG submission 184010) | Soil microbial communities from Rifle, Colorado, USA - sediment 16ft 2 (version 2) | ecosystem: Environmental > Terrestrial > Deep subsurface > Rock core/Sediment | place: Rifle, Colorado...
CCGCCAGGAGGTTGCCCTGCACGGTGTATCCATCGCCGACCAGGTGGCCGCACGCCGGTATGCACTCGGCACCCGTGTGCGCAGCAGCCCGGCCGGTGGCGTCCACCACGCCAAGTTGGCGAATCGCAGGCCTTTCGTCGCCCGCGACAAGGGAGGCGACCACCTCGTCGGCAGACCGTCCCGCGCGCAGCAGCTCGAGCCCGATTGGGCCGAAGCTGACGTTGACCGACGCCTGGGTGGCGACCGCACCGACACCCGCCTCCAGCCATGGGACGACCGGCCCGACGCCCAGGTAGTGAGACTGGACCGCGACGCCGAACCGGCCGGTGCCCGGGTCTCGGGCGACGATGCTGTAGGTCATGCCGGCAGGGTAGCCGCCTCGGCCACGGCCAGCCAGCCCTCCATCGACGGATCGGCGGGAATCGCCCGTACGACGCAACTGTCGAGCGTCGCGCGGTACGGCTCCAGCAGGTCGGGGACCTCGCGCGGATCGGTGGCGACGATGCCTGGAATCCCGCGGTCGTCCACCTGCTGCGCGTCGAAGAGGCGCGTGTAGGGTCGCGGGCGTCCCCGGTATCGGTCCGCTTCGGCGGTCAGGCGGGCGCCGGCATCGGGGCCGATCGCGACGCGCACGTATCCGGCCACGCGTGGCGCTGGTCGCTCCGCGGTGCGCGCTCCCTCGTCGACCAGCGTGCGTGCCCAGGCGATGCGCTCCGGATTCGCCCAGTTGAGGAGCACCGTGTCGGCGATCTCGCCACCGAGGCGGCACATCCGCGGGCCCAGCGCGGCGATCGCCAGGCGCACGTCGGGGAGCCGCTCGCGGAGGTCCACGACGGCGTCGCGGACCAGCGCCAGCGACGAGCTCGATCCGGTCCCGACGCCCAGGATCAGTCGGTCGTGGGCTATGCCAAGGGACGCCACCTCGGATGCGATCGCCGCGGGCGTTCGCTCCGAGAGGGGCACCACGCCAACGCACAGGTCGATCCGGCTGGTGCCGCCACTCGCGGCCGCCAGCGTGGCAAGGCCTGACCCGAGTCGCCCGTCGTTCGCCCACAACTCGTCGTAGCCGAGCGCCTCGAGGCGTTGTCCCAGCCGGGCGGACTCGACCGCTTGAAGATCACGCTGCGCTGTCATCCCAAACCCCAGGTGTCGTCGCATATCGGGGATGATGACAGCCGGTCGTACACTCATCGCCTTCAGCCCGCGCGGGCGCAACTGAGTGCTCCCGGCGAGCGGACGCAGCGGGAGAAATGAGATGCACGTGTTCATCGTCGATCTGCCGAATCGCCCGGGAAGCCTGGCGGAGGTGGCCGAGGCCCTCGGCGCGGGGGGCGTGAATATCACGGCCACCGCGGGCATCGCCGCCGGACCGGTCGGCTCGCTTGCCTTCACCGCCGATGACGAGGACGGAGCGCGCGCCGCGCTGGACTCCCGCCCATGGAGCTACCGGGAGGCGCCGATGGTGGTCGCCGGGCTCGAACACCGCCCCGGCACGCTGGCCGATGCCGCTCGCAGGATCGCGGGTGCGGGTGTCAACCTGGAGTCCATGTTCGTCATCGGCATGGACGGCGACAAGGTGCAGATCGGGTTCGGGGTCAGCGACCCCGCGGCCGCGCGCGCCGCGCTCGGAGACCTCTCCGTCAGTTGACGGCGACGGCCCAAAGCCTCAGTCAGCCGGAGCGCGGCCCGAGCGCCTCGCGCGCGATGCGCGGCAGGTCGGTCACGAAGCCCCACAATCCGTAGGCGGCCAGGTGCCGCATGCGGTTCGGCTCGTTGACGACGTAGCAGCCGACCTGTCGTCCATAGGCCACCGCCTGCAAGAGGAGCGGCGCGGGGTCGAGTCCGAGGTCGCCCTCCCAGGGGTGAACCGCACCGTGCCCGTGCTCAACCGCGAAGGTGAGGGCGCGATCGAAGGACTCGCCCGGGACGAGCAGGTACCCGGTCATCAGTCCGGGGTCGAGCGCGTGAGCGCGGTTGATCGCCTCTGGATCGAAGCTGATGACACTCGCGGCGCCGGCCGCGCGAACCCGCGAGCTACGAAGCAACTCCACGGCCGCCTCGGTGGCCTCGCGCGCCTTCACCTCGACCACCAGGCCGACGCCGGCGGGCAGCCACTCGAGGACCTCGGGGAGCGTCGGCACGCGCAATCCCTTGCCGCGGAACGGGAATGAGCCGTCCTCCGCGCTGAATCGGTAGCCGGCATCGGCTCCGCGGATCTCGTCCATGGTGAGCCGAGCCACTGCCTCGGTCGCATCGGTGGTCCGCTCGAGCGTCTCGTCGTGGATCACCGCGAGTTGCCCGTCCGCGGTGAGGTGCACGTCGAGCTCGATGGCATCGGCGCCCGCCTCAACGCCGAGCCGGTAGGCCTCCATGGTGTTCTCCGGGGCCTCGGTCAGTGCACCGCGGTGAGCGACGACGACGGTCATGGCGCTTCGCCGGGCGGAACGATGGCCGGCTCCACGGGGGTGCCGAGCTCCTGCTCCTGCTCCGGGTGCGCGACGCCCTCGGGGACCTTCCGCACGATCAGGTAGCCGATCACCATCAGCACCAGCAGCGACAGGATCGCCACCTGGTAGGCGGTCTTGCCCAACGGCCCCAGGAGGAGCCCGACGATCGACCCGTAGGCGATCGGTCCGATGACCGCGCTGAACTTGCCGGCGAGGCCGTAGAGGCCGAGCATCTCGCCGACCTGGTCGGGACGGGCCAGGCGCAGCAGCAGCAGTCGATCGGTGACCGCGACACCGCCCAGGCCCGAGCCGAGGATCGCCCCGGCGATCAGGAAGGTGGTCGGGTTGAGCACCACCCCGGCCAGCAGGAGCCCCGCGGTCCACGAGCCGAGGACGATGAGCAGGGTCCGCTTGGCGCCAATCCTATCGGTCAGCCAGCCCCAGCCGAAGGATGCCACGACCGCCACGACAGTCAGCAGCAGCAGGATATTGAGCGCTTCCGAGGAGGTGAAGCCGATCGCCTGCGTGGCGAAGGCGCTCATCACCACGATGACGGTGTTCACCGGGTCGGAGTAGAAGAAGCGCCCGACGATGAACCGCAGCAGGCCGGGCGTCTGTCGCGCGTGGTCGACCGTCGCGCGGAGCTGGCTCCACGACCGGACAGCGTCGATCATGCGGAACTGCGTGCCGCGTGGCGAGCGCTCCTGCACGCGCAGGAAGATCGGGAAGGCGAAGACGGCGAAGAGCGACCCGACCAGCAGGAAGCTCGCCGCGGTCGAGTCGCCGTTGGTATCGGTCGTGAAGCGGAAGAGGAGTCCGGAGACGATGGTGCCCATGTAGCCGAGCGCCACGCCCACCCCGGAGAGGCGGCCGCGGGTCTCGGGTCGTGCCACGTCGGGCAGCAGCGCGTCGTAGTAGATCAGGGCCGCCTGGTAGGCGAAGTTCGCGGCGGCAAAGAAGAGCAGACCGAGACCGATGTCGACGAAGCCGATGAAGAGGGTTGGACCGATGGCCAGCGCGGTGAAGATCGCCAGGAACGGCTTGCGACGCCCGGTCCGATCGCTCATGGCGCCGAGCACCGGGGAGACGGCCGCGTTCAGCAGCACGCTGACGCTGACGGCGAGCGTGAACCAGAACTGTCCCGCCGCCTCGCCGAGGTACTGGATCGCCCACAGGCTCATGGCGAAGCTGACGATGGCGAAGCTGAAGATGGTGTTCGCGAAGTCGTAGAGGGCCCACGACAGACCCTCGGTCGCGCTCCCGGAGCGGGTCAGCCCGCCCAGGCCTCGCCACCAGCCGCCGGGCGAGAATCGGCTCACGAGCGCGTTGTGGCGCGGATCACGCGCGGATGATACCGATGCGCGGCGGCCGCGGCGGCGTCAGCCCGCAGCGCCCGGCTCACCGATGCAGGGCCAGGCTCAGCAGCGAGGAGATGGCCTCGATCGCCGCCTCCTCGTTGAAGCGCGGCCCGCGCTGGAGGTGGTAGGCGATCGCCCCGTGCAGCAGCATCGCGGCGGCCAGGCTGAGTACCTCGGGATCGACCTCCGGCGGCGCCTCGCCGCGGGCGACCGCGTCCCTGATGAACATCGCCGCGAACCCGCGCTGCTGCTCGAACAACCGGTCGAGCATGTCCCGCAGCCGCGGGTTACGGTCCGCCTCGGCCCACGCGTGGATCACGATCGCGCCCCACCGCTCCTCGGAGAGGGAGACGACGAAGCGCTCGATGGCGGCCCGCAGGCGCTGCCGCGGGTCCGCGATGGCAGCCAGGGTCGCCGCCAGCTCATCGAGGTGCGCATCGGTGCTCGTCTGGCAGACCGAGAGGAAGAGCTCCTCCTTGCTCGGGAAGTAGCGGTAGATGAGTCCCACGCTGACGTCCGCCTCGGCCGCGATGGCCGGGATCGTCGTGCCTCGGAACCCGCGCGCCCGGAAGGCGCGGTCGGCCCCTGCCAGGATCCGCTGGCGGACCTCCGCCGCGTGCGCCGGACTGCTCTTTGGCACGCCCACCTCCGGTTACGAATGAATCACGGTTCATTGTGGACTTGACCGCGATCGTGCGCAAGTGTACGCTCCATATGACAATACTGAACGACCATTCATGGTGAGGTGCTGGTGAGCGGGGAGCGGCGCGGACTGATCGCGGTCGGAATGGGGATCGTCGGGGCCGGGCTTGCCCTGACCGCCTGGCTGGGGCTGCGCCGGCGCCGACCGCTCGCCGAGGAGCACCTGCCCGCCGCAGAGACCGTGGAGAATCTCCCGGGCGGCGCGCCCGCAGCCGCGCCAGGTGGCTCCGGCCATGTCCGTGAGCCGCACCCGACTGGCGTCTTCGCCGCCGTGGGCCGCTTCGACTACCGCTTCCGGCGCCTGCTCCTGGTTCTCGGCCTGGCGGCGGTCATCGGCGTCAACCTGTGGGCCAGCGCGGCCGGTGGGGAGCTGATCCAGGGAGGCTGGGTGATTCCCGGCTCCGAGGAGCAGCGGGCAGCCGAGCTGCTCGCCGACCGGTTCGGCGAGCAGGCCACCACCATGCTGGTCGTGTACCGCGATCCCGCTGGCGATGCTGCTTCACCCGCCTTCCAGGCGGTGGTGCGCGAGAGCCTCGTCGATGTCGCCGCCGATCCGCTGGTGAATCGGATCCTGACCTACGGTGAGACCGGCGCGAAGGTGCTGCTGAGCGACGATGGCGCGACGACCATGGCCGCGGTCTATCTCGACGTCGCGATCGAGGACTCGGTCATCGACGCCGGGCGACTCGCGGAGATGGTGGAGCGCCCTGGCGGCGTGGAGATGTGGGTGACCGGCATCCCGCAGCTCTATCACGAGTTCAACGACAAGATCGAAAAGGACCTGCTCCAGGCCGAGATGGTCAGCCTGCCGATCGCGCTGCTGATCCTGCTGACCGTCTTCGGGACGCTCGTGGCGGCGGCGCTGCCGCTGCTGATCGCCGCGCTCGCCATGCCGACCGCGTTTGCGGTCATCGGACTGCTCTCCGGCGTCATGGAGATGAGCATCTTCGTGAACAACCTGGCGACCATGATCGGGCTGGCGCTGGCCATCGACTACTCGCTCTTCATGGTCAGTCGCTTCCGGGAGGAGCTGCGCCACCACGACGTGGAGATTGCCCTGGAGCGGATGATGGGCAGCGTCGGCAAGGCGGTCGCCATCTCCGGCGTGGCGGTCGCCATCGGTCTGTCATCGCTGGCGGTCTTCGACGCCGCTGCCCTGCGCAGCATGGGGATCGGCGGCGTCGTCACGGTGCTGTCCACCCTGCTCTTTGCCCTGACCGTGCTGCCGGCCATGCTCTCCGTGCTCGGCACGCGGGTCAATCGGTTGCGGATTCCGCTGCCGCGTTTCCTTCGGCTGGTCGAGGACGATGTCGATGCCGCGGACCAGCGCCACGGCAAGGGCGTCTGGGCGTGGGTGGCGGCGAGGGTCATGCGGCGGCCGGTGGTGGTGGCGATCCCGGTCCTCGCGCTCCTGGTCCTGGCAGGCTCGCCGTTCCTGGGGATCCAGCTCTCGACCGGGCAGAACCTCGAGGATCTGCCGGCGACCCCTGCGCGGGCCGGCTTCGAGGTGATCGTTGACGAATTCCCCGGCGGCGAGAGCGATCCGATCACGGTTGCCGTCACCTGGCCCGACGCCGATCTCCACAGCGGCCTGCCAGTGGAATGGCAGACGACACTGCAGACCTACATCGACGCGATCGGCGCGCTGACCGGCGTGAACGAGGTCGAGAGCGCCCTCGTGCCGCCGCCGGGCATGCCTGCCGACCAGTACGCCCTGCTGCTCAGCCTGCCGCGCGAGCAGTGGCCGCCGAGCGTGCCCACCGCGGTCGGGGCGTACATGGACGAGTGGCTGGCCGTCGACACGACCAAGCTGCGGGTCTTCTCGAGCCACCTGCCCGACTCGGACGCTGGACGAGCACTGGTGGCCGAGGTGCGCGCCATCCCTCCGCCCGCAGGCGCCGACGTGCTAACTGCCGGCCTGCCGTCGCGCTCGGCCGACTTCATGGACAGCTTCCGCAACTCGGTGCCGACGGCCGTCCTGATCGTGATGATCGTTACCGGCGGGGTCCTGTTCCTCACCTTCGGATCGGTCTTCCTGCCGGTCAAGGCGGTGCTGATGAGCCTGATCAGCGTGAGCGCCAGCTTCGGCGCGCTGGTCTGGATCTTCCAGCAGGGGCATCTCTCCGAGCAGCTGGGCTTTGAGGCGTCCGGCGCCATCGGCGCCTGGCTGCCGCTGATCATGTTCGCCATCCTGTTCGGGCTGTCGATGGACTACGAGGTGCTGCTCCTCTCGCGCATCCGGGAGCGGTACCTGGCGACCGGCGACAACACCCGCGCCGTCGCCGAGGGGATCGGCATCACCGGCGGGATCATCACCGGGGCAGCGCTGATCATGGTGGCCGTCTTCGCGGCGTTCGCGCTCTCGAGCATCATCTTCATCAAGGCGCTCGGGATCACCATGTCGATCGCCGTCCTGGTGGATGCCACCATCGTGCGCGGGCTGCTGGTGCCGGCCTTCATGCGCCTGATGGGCTGGGTCAACTGGTGGGCACCCGCCTGGCTGCAGCGCGCCGTCGCGAGGCTCGGCCTGTACGAGGTCGCGCCTTCCAGTTGACGCTGGCCGGTCTGGACACCGAACAGGTACCCTCACCGGCGTGACCGATGAACCGCGCACCCGCCTCGATCGCTTGACCGATCGGTGGCGCGCCCGCCACGAGGCGAGCGTGGCGGCCAGGGGCCGCGAGCCGGCTGACGCGGAGCGAGAGGGGCGCGCCCGCGAGCACTTTCCGTATCTGTCGGAGAGCCCGGCCGCGTATGCCGCACGCCACGCCGAGGCGATGATCGGCTACACCTACGACGCCTACACCTACGCTGATCCGGAGCTGGACGCGTGGCTGGTCGAGCTCGGCCACATTCTTCGGCAGCGACGCGAACGCTCGCCGGGCGACGGCTCCTGATGGCGCCCGCCTGGGCCGCGGCGTTGCTCTCCGAGGTGTGCGCCGATGCCGGCGTCGCGGAGCCGTCGCTGCGCTGGCGTCGGGCTGCCCGCGTCGCGTCGTCGGGGGTCACCCGGTGGGGAGCGGGCACCGTGGCGGTGACGTCAGGGAGCGATCCGATCGACCAGCGGCTCACGCTGCTGCATGAGCTCGCGCACTGGGTGGCGCCCCAGGCGCGGCGCCGCCGAGGTCGCGTCGCCCACCATGACGCCGCGTTCTACGGTGTCGCCTTTGGCCTGTACGAGCGGCACGGGATCCCCGCCGCCGAAGCCCTGGCCCGTGAGGGTGGCCGCTACCCCAGCTCGCTCCGTCACGCGCGGGCGATGGGCGTGCCGGGCGCCGAGACGGCGTGGCGCGAGCGGCGCGTGGCACTGCGCGAGCGCGCTCGGCTGCGCCGACCGGTCCGCGTGCTGGTCCCGGAGCACACCGTCCGCCTCGTGCGCGACGGCCGCTGGACTCGCTGTGGGGTCTGTGGCGTCCGGATCGTCGGGCCGGTGCTCGTTCGGCTCAGGAGACGCTCCGGCCGGCACCTGCTGCTCGGGACCGGCTAGCCGCGGCTGACCTCGTGCTCCGTACCGGAGCACACCGACAGGGATCCGACGATTCAGGCCCGATATCGTGGCGGTTCTGCTCGGATCCCGAGTATTCGGCCTGGATTCGGGGTTACATCGGTCCATACGCTCGGATGCCGAGCAGGCGGCAACGCTGCCCACGGATCGGCGCCACCTCTGTGCGCTGTCCTACAGGCTGGGGCCACGCGCCGTTCAGCGCCGGGCTAGGCTTCACGGGCCGATGGAAACTCCACTGCCGCTCGCCGGGATCCGGGTGCTGGACTGCTCGCGCGTGTACGCGGGGCCGATCGCAAGCATGCTGCTCGGCGACCTGGGAGCCGAGATCTGGAAGGTCGAGCCGCCCGCCGGCGACGAGACACGCGGATGGGGCCCTCCGTACTGGGGTGACCCGGCCGATCGCCGAAGCGCCTACTTCGCGTCGGTCAACCGCAACAAGCGCAGCATCGTGATCAACCTGAAGACCGATGCGGGCCGCGCGCTGCTCGACCGGCTCGCGGCGCAGTGCGACCTGTTGATGCACAACTACCAGCCATCGGTGGCGCAGCGCCTCGGCCTCGACGGCGATCGTCTGCGCGAGATGCACCCGCACCTTGTCGTCTCGACGGTGGCCGGCTTCCCGGGGGGTGGCGACGCGGCTGAGCGTCCCGCATACGACCTCGTGGCGCAGGCCACCAGTGGACTGATGGCGGTCACCGGCGACCCTGAGGGCTGGCCGATGAAGGTGGGTGTCGCGCTGCTCGACCTGGCCGCCGGCCTCCAGGCTGCGATCGGCGCGCTGGCGGGGTTGCTCGGGCGGGAGCGCGGGGTCACCACGACCGGCACGCAGGCATCGGTCAGCCTGATCGAGTCCGGTGTGGCGGCGCTCACCAACGTGCTCGGCCATCACCTCGCGACCGGCGAAGAGCCGCGCCGGTGGGGGATCGCGCACCCAGATATCGTCCCGTACCAGGTCTTCGCGGCGCGCGACGGGCACCTCGTCCTCGAGGTCGGCAACGACTCGCAGTTCGAGCGGTTGCTGCACGTGCTCGACCTGCCCGCCGATCCGCGCTTCGCGACCAACCCTGAGCGCCTGGCAACTCGCGACGAGCTGGTGCCCCTCCTCGCGTCGCGGATCGCGGAGCGCGGTCGCGACGAGCTGCTGGCCGCCTTCATGGATGCCGACGTGCCGGCCGGACCGGTAAACCAGGTGAGCGAGGCGCTCGCCGCCATGGAGGCCGCGCATGACGGGGCGTGGGTCCAGGAGCGCGATGGCATGCGACTGGCGCCCGACCCCATGCTGTTCGACTCGGGGCGCCTGCCCCTGCGCCTCGCACCGCCGAAACTCGGTGAGCACACCGACGAGATCCTGGGCGAGGCCGGCCTCGCGCCTGCCGAGATCGCCGAGTTGCGCACCTTGGGAGCGATCGCCTAGGTCGGACTCGGCCCGAAATGCTGCACCACGGTCAGCGCCAGGGCTTCGACCCCGCGGCGATGGACGGTGACCCGGTGATCTACCGCGCACATCTCCGGCCGGTACAGGCCGCTCACCTTGTGGGGCAGCGGGCTCGGTGCCCAGATGACCAGCAGGTCCGCCCAGGCGCAATGCTGAAACGCATCGTTCTGATTCGGCAGGTTGCTGGTGCCGTCCACGAATTTGAAGGCAAGGGTCGGCGCCTCGCGCTCCAGCTCGATCCACAGTGGCGGTCGGCCGCCGACCACCAGGACCCGGTGGACGCCTGCCGCACGGCACGCCTCGATCATGCGTCGGACCCCGCGGCGGTTGTTCGAGCCGCTGCACACCTCGCAGGCGGGCTTCTCGACCCGGACGACCGATCGTCCGTCGTCAACCAGGACAGCCTCGCAGTCCGCACTCCCGCAGGAGCGGGCGATCGCCAGACCGATCGCGTCACGCGCCCGGTTGAGCTTCTCCGCCGAGATGCGCTGCTTCCCCGGCCTGGTGAGGCCGGCCTCTTCCAGCACGCCACGGGCAGCGGCCTGGGATTCCGGCGCGCGAAAGCCTTCGTCGCGCAGGAGGTCGGCGATGGCGATGTCGGAGGTGGGTGGCGCTCCCATCGGCCAAGCATACTGTCCGCCGTGCCGACCTCCGAACCACCGACCCGGGACCCCCGATGACGCGCGACGCGCGGCTCCTCTTCGCGACGCGCATCGCGCGGATGTTCGGCTACGGGCTGCTCTCCGTGGTGCTGGTCCTGTACCTGGTCGAGATCGGGCTCGACGCGCCCGCGGTCGGGGCGATCCTCACGCTGACGCTGCTCGGCGATGCGGCGATCAGCCTCTGGCTGACCACGCACGCGGATCGGCTGGGGCGTCGCCGCGTCCTGTTGACCGGCGCGGTGCTGATGCTCCTGGCCGGGATCGTCTTTGTCCTGGCGCGCGACTTCTGGGTGCTGCTGTTGGCGGCCACCATCGGCGTCATCAGCCCGAGCGGCAACGAGGTGGGGCCCTTCCTGGCGGTCGAGCAGGCATCGCTCTCGCAGACCGTGCCGGGTCGAGACCGCACCCGTGTCTTCGGCTGGTACAACCTGGTCGGCTCACTCGCGACCGCGAGTGGCGCGCTGGTCGCGGGGCTGGCGGCCCAACTGCTGCAGGGGGCCGGTTCCGGTCAGCTCGACTCGTACCGCGCCATCGTGCTCGGCTACGCGCTGGTCGGGATCGTCCTGGCGCTCCTGTTCACGAGGCTTTCGGGGGCAATCGAAGTGCTATCCGCGCCGGAGGTGTCGGTGGCGACCCGGCTGGGTCTGCATCGGTCGCGCGGAATCGTGCTGCGCCTGTCGGCGCTCTTCAGCCTGGACGCATTTGCCGGTGGTTTCGTGATGCAGAGCGTCATCGCATACTGGTTCCACGTCAGGTTCGGCGCCGATCCGGCGACCCTGGGGGCCATCTTCTTCGGCGCCAACATCCTGGCGGGGTTCTCGGCGCTCGCCGCCGCGCGGCTGGCCGCACGCATCGGTCTGATCAACACGATGGTCTTCACCCATCTGCCGTCGAACGTGCTGCTGATCCTGGTCCCGCTGATGCCGAGCCTGCCGCTG
>Ga0209002_10004446_pt1 | contig 11047 bp, 9 predicted proteins | sample Rifsed16ft2_FD_184010 | JGI IMG/M metagenome (GOLD analysis project Ga0209002, IMG submission 184010) | Soil microbial communities from Rifle, Colorado, USA - sediment 16ft 2 (version 2) | ecosystem: Environmental > Terrestrial > Deep subsurface > Rock core/Sediment | place: Rifle, Colorado...
TGTCGCCTGACGAGCCTGTAGAAAAAGCCAGGAAATCACGCTTTCTTCAAACATAACCAATACAGACATTATTCCATGTCTCGTTAAAATACAAAGTACAAGTGCGACAGAAGCTTTGTATAAGGCGTTTTGGCTATGGTGTAGGACATAGCTCTAAATTGCTTGGTCATGACTCCCTATCGAATTTACTCAGCAGTCGGCAATATAGGCGACAGATGGCGCCAGGAACAATGACCGAAGGAGGTCCGGCATGTGCTTGAGTTGGACCAGTTGCTCCTCGATTTTCTCCCACAGGGTTTCCCCTGCCCGCAGCGGCCGTCGCGCTACCCCCGTACGTTTCACATGACTCCATACCAATTCGTCAGGATTCAAATCAGGCGCGTAGCCGGGCAGAAAATGCAGGGTCAAACGGCCCTTGGTGGTGGCGACGTACTGCTGCACGCGGGCCGTCTTGTGGGCCGGCAGGCTATCGAGCACCAGATGAATGGGTTGCTTGCGGTACCGCATCATTTGCTGCAACAACTCGACGAACCGCTCGGCGTTGAGTCCACCCTCGTAGAGACTGAACCAGAATGCCCCCTTAGCATTCACCGCAGAGGCCGCACTGCACGATTGGCGCTGCCCGGGCCGGTACACTACCGGCGTCTCGCCCCGTACGCCCCAGGTCTTGCCGTGCACGGTATCGGCCCGGAACCCCGACTCGTCCCAGAAGAACACCTCCCCACCCTGCTGTTTCGCTTGCCGGGCTATGGCGGGGAAGGTCTCCCGCTGCCAGCGCTCGATCGCCTCCGGATCGCGCTGATAGGCTCGCTGCAACGGCTTCTGCGGGGTCAACCCCAGCTTCGCCAGCAGTGCGCCTACCGCCGTGACCCCGAGGGTCACGCCGAACTTCCGCGCAATGAGATCGGCCACGATGGTGCGCGTCCACAAGCCGAAGTCCAAACCGTACTGGCGCGGATCGCGGCCATTCACCCAGCGGAACACCTGGCTTTCCTGCGCCGGGGTCAGGGTCCGCGGCCGTCCCGTAGCCTTCGTCGAACGCAAGGCGCGGATCCCGACCCCCGGTTGCCGACTCGCTGTTATCCATTTATAGATGGTCGTCCGGTGGAATCCGTACGACGCGATCACGGTCGCCGGCGACTCCCCTTCGCGTACCCGGTCGATCGCCATCAGGCGGATCGTTTCCAAGGTCGCGTGATCCAGTGTCCGGCCGTCTCGTTTCATGTTCGATCGGATCATCACGCTTCCGATAAGTTCCCTTATTGTCGTCTTATTTATCGACTACTGAGTAATTACAAGACAAGATTTCTCCCTTTGGTCGAAATGACAAGGGTAAGGACTCGCGCCAAAATAATATTTTCATCTTTTGAAATTTTACTGGAGCGCTTTCCAGTAAAAACCCGTATACATAAAGGAATAAAGGCCACACTTTATAATTCATTATTAGTCCCAGTTTTAAATCTTATTCCAAAATCTTTATTGCGACCATTTGGAGCACATCTGATTGCAAAAGCTATCAAATAAGAAATGAAAAGAAAATTGATTAGGTTATCAGAAAACGTTTATGACGTGCTTGTGATCGGAGGTGGAATCTATGGGGTGTGTGTAGCCTGGGACGCTGCTCTTCGAGGTCTATCAGTGGCTTTGGTAGAAAAAGGTGATTTTGGTCATGCTACATCATTTAATACGCTGAGGTTAATCCATGGTGGCTTTCGTTATTTACAGTCCTTGAATATCATGCGAGCCCGTCAATCATTCAACGAGCAGATGATTTTCATGAAAATTGCACCGCATCTTGTTCATCCGCTACCTTTTTTTATCCCTGCCTATGGGCATCTTATGCGGGGTAAAGAGATGCTTTCATTGGCATTACATATATACAATCATGTAGTTGAAAGAAATCCTCTTGATGGATATCAAAGAAAAATACCTCGAGGGAGAATAATATCAAGAGAAGAATGCCTTCAAGCTTTACCTGATATTGAGAAAAAAGGCCTTACCGGTGGCATCATACTCTACGATTGCCAGATTTCAGATTCGGAGCGGCTGATTATCTCAATTGCAAAATCTGCTGCCGAATCCGGTGCCGATCTGGCGAATTATCTCGAGGTAATAGGTTTTATAAAAGATCAAAATCGATTAGGAGGTGTAAAGGTAAAGGATCTCCTTACGGGAGACGAATTTGAAATTTGTGCAAGGTTTATTGTAAATACCAGCGGCCCCTGGATCCAAAGCGTATTAGGTCTTATTAACTCCCAGTCCTCAGAGGTTTATCATGGGCTTTCTAAGGCCTTCAATTTAGTTATAAACCGCAAATTTTCTAACGATTTTGCGATTGGAGTATATAGTCAAGTCTTAAATAATAAAACTTCAGAGTTATTGGGTAAGAGATCACGCTATTTATTCATTACACCATGGAGGGGTTATTCTATGATTGGAACCGAACATCTGCCTTCTAAGGATGATCCTGAAAACTTATATCTTACCGAAGAGGAGATAAAAAACTTCCTTGAAGAAGTCAACGAAGCTTATCCTCAGGCTTCACTAGTATTAAAGGATGTATGTTTTAAATATAAAGGATGCCTTCCAACTATTATGTCGAATAAAGGTTCCGTGCGGCTCGCCACAAAGTATCGTATCTACAACCATGGAAGAGAACAGTGTTTGGACGGGCTTATCTCAGTAAGTGGAGTAAAATTTACCGAAGCAAGACACGTCGCAGAGAAGGTGGTCGACCTTGTTTTTAAAAAGATGGTTAGAACTCCACCGGCAATTTACTCTGACATTACCCCTGTTTATGGGGGAAGGATTGAGCGGTTCAACGAATTTCTAATCCAGGAGAGTCGAAAGAATCCCTTTGGATTAAGCCCTAGTAATATTCAGAACCTTATCTCCAATTACGGTTCAGCATATGCTGAGGTACTTAAATACATTGACAAAGATGAAAAGTCAGATTTAATAAGCTCCAGTGATTTAATTAGAAAGGCCGAAATCTTGTACAGTATTCGTGATGAGATGGCTCAGAAGTTAAGTGATGTTATATTCCGCCGTACTGATCTAGGTATTATCGGAGAAACCGATAGCTCGAGTATAATGAAATATGCCGGAATTATGGCTAAAGAACTAAACTGGAATAGCGATAGGATTAAGCAGGAGATGAATGAAGTAAAAGCTGTATTATCTTCGTTTACTTTGAATGGATAAGCGATCTATCTATCATCAAAAATTTTACGCCGAACAATACAATGAAGACAGATTTGGCGGCTCTTTTGGTCACTATTTGCATGACATAGAAGTAAAAAATTTCTTATCGTTAATGGATTTATCTTATAATTATGTACTTGACTTAGGAGCAGGCACAGGAAAGCTTTGTATTCCACTCTCTTTACAATATAAACATATAGTTGCAGTCGATTTCTCACCCGAAATGATCAAAGTTGCCATAATAAATAGTAGAAAAAGGGGCATTGAACTTAAGACCATTGTATGTGATGCTCAACTACTTTGCTTTAATGACAAAACATTTGATTGTGTTCTTTCTTCAAGGATGTTAATGCATCTAACAGATTGGAGAAAAGGAATTGCTGAGCTTTGCAGGGTTTCTAAAAATGTTGTAATTCTAGATTTTCCCCCATTATTAAGCTTTGGTGGTTTTGACTCGCTTTTGAAAAGATTTTTCAAAATTTTTATAGGTCACACCCTGACGTATAAAACATTCCTAATAAACGCTATAGCTCAGGAATTTCAGAAAAATCATTTTAAAGTGGTGTTACAGAGAAAACAGTTTTTCTTCCCTTACTCATTTCACCGCTGGCTTAACTTGCCTTGGCTTTCTGAGAGAATTGAGAAGTTTGTTGGAATAATAGGCCTAATAAGATTCATGGGTGCGCCTGTAACAGTGAAGGCGGTAAGGAGTGATTATTAATAATATTTTAGTTAAGAAATTTTGATGATTGAGGGCAGGAATCAAGAATAGTAAAAAATCTAATTTGGAGATCGGGTAATGGATAAATTATTTATTTGTTATATTGATGCTTTAGACTTGCGAAGGATAAACAGTGAGGATACCCCCTATTTATATCGAGCGTTAAACTCAAATCCGTGGGTAAAAATTAATACAATCCCCGAAGTTGATCTGGATCCGACCTTATATACAGGAGTTTATCCACATGAACATTGCATATGGCAAGTCAGACTAAAAGATACCCGGCTTAATTCCTTAGGGCAAAGATTAACTGATCATATTCCGGACATAGCATCGACTACTGTTCAATGTCTTATCCATCTTTTTACTGGATCATTTGATTTGGCAGCAGTTCCTACTTGGCGTCGTAGGCAGTTTAACATTACTAAAACAAGGTATATAAAGAAAAATATAAGCCAATTTCTAAGACTTTATGGCAATAAAACTTTTTTAAGTATAATTGGAGAGAAAGAGAGTAACTTGATTTATAACAGTAACTTTAATGAATTACCTTTGGTATTGCCAAGGCTTTTCTCTTTAAATTGCAGACTAGAACTTCTGCATATTCACTCCTTAGATATTTTACAACATTGGAATTTAGATGATCCTATTAGAATCCAAAACTCCATTCGAGAAATCGACGGTTTTGTCGAAAATCTTAATCGTGGGTGTAAAGAAAAGGGCGTCACTTTAATGATATTATCACCTCATGGACAGGAACCTGTGAGGGAAAGCATTGATATAATAAACAAGTTTAAAGGATTAGGAATACCTAGAGATGAGTATACTTATTACATTGAAGCACCAAAAGCTAGGTTCTATTTTCACACCGATCGTGCACGTGAAACAATATTAGCTTTACTCTCGTCAATCGAACAAGGAAGGATTTTATCTTATAAAGAAATGCATGATTATAATGTCAAATTCGAAGATAAAAGTTACGGGGAATATTATTTTATTTTAGATCCCGGGTATATTTTTTTCCCTAACGATTTTTACCATCCCTTAGCAAACATATTTTTAGGTTTCTCGGATTGGCAACAGAGAAGCCGCTTTCAAAGCCCAAGGTATAGAGGGTATCACGGGTATCTTCCTAACAATGAATCAGAAAAGGGGTTTATGATGCTATTAGATCACAACTATAAAGCTATCAAAAAGGAAGCGGAGCTTATAGATTTTGCTCCGACTGTGCTGAAACTACTTGGATATGAGAAGCCTGATTTTATGAAAGGCCAATGTGTTTTTACTGTTTAAGGTTTCAAAAATACACTCTATTTATTCTTTCAATTTGAAAAAATTATAATTTTTTATTTATTATGAGGAATTTCGATGATTGAGGGTAGGAAATAAGAATGGTAAAAAAGCCAAATAGGGGTTCGAACATTGAATAAATTATTTATTTGTTTTATAAGTTCCTTGGATTTGCGAAGGATTAATCCTGAGCATACCCCTTTTCTATTTAAATCATTAAATTCATATCCATGGGCAAGGATAAATACGTTGCCAGAAGTTGACTTGGATCCAAGCATTTTTACCGGAGTTTATCCTCATGAACATGGCATATGGCAGGTCAGGTTGAAGGATTACTTGAATTCTTCCTTATCGCAGAGAATAATCGACAATATACCAGATATTATAACGACTACGTTTCAGTGCCTGATCCACTTTTTTACAGGTTCATTTGATTTGGCGTCGGTTCCTCCCTGGCGCCGCAGGCGTTTTGACATATATAAAACAAGGTATCTTGCTAGGAATGTAACTAATTTTCTAAGGCTTAATGGGATAGAAACTATTTTCAGCTTAGTTGGTGAGAAAGAAAGTAACTTAATTTATAATAGAAAATTTGATGAATTGACCTCGTTAGTTACTAAGCTTTTCTCTTTAAATCATAAGCTAGAATTTTTGGAAATATATTCCTTAGATACTTTACAACACTGGAATTTAGATAATCAGAATAGAATCATAAAGTTCTATGCTAAAATTAATAGTTTTATCCAAGAGCTTCATCTTAAGTGCAATGATCAGGGTACAACAATGATGCTCTTATCAGACCATGGGCAGGAGCTTGTCAAGGGCCACATTAATATAGTAACAAGTTTAAAAAAATTAAGAATCCCTAGAGATGAATACACATACTTTATTGAAGCCCCAAAAGCAAGGTTTTATTTTCATACTGATCGCGCGCGCGAAAGAATTTTAAATCTACTCTCATCTATCGAACACGGTACCCTTATATCTTACAAAGACATGCACAAATATAATGCAAAATTTGAAGATCTTAGTTATGGGGAATACTATTTTATAGCAGTTCCAGGTTATATCTTCTTCCCAAACGATTATTACCATCCATTAGCAAACATATTTTTAGGACTCTCTGATTGGCAGCAGAGGAGTCGTCTTACAAGTCCAAAATATAGAGGCTACCACGGTTATCTCCCTTATAACGAATCGGAAAAAGGGTTCATGATGCTATTAGATCAAAACTATAAGGCTATCAAAAAGGAAGCGGAGCTTATAGATTTTGCTCCGACTGTCCTGAAACTACTTGGATATAAAAAGCCAGACTTTATGAAAGGCCAATGTATTTTTACTTAGCAAGGTTTCGAAATTACACTCTTTTATTTTTTCAATTTGAAAAAATTATAATTTTTAATAAATAGTATGAGAAATAAGACAGTCTTATTTATTGGATTAAGGTTTTTTATTGCATTTGCCATTCTCTATTATCTTTTTAGTAAAATTCCCCTCCAAAATGTGATTTCTACAATTGTATCTGCCAAGGTTAGTTACCTCATTTTTGCTTTTATTTTGACTATTATTTCGTACCTTATTGCGGGATACCGCCTGAAGTGTTTCACGGATAGGCAGGGGATGTCCTTTTCTTTTTACCAGGTTTTCGAAATCAACATTGCAACAGTATTCTATGGACTAATTTTTCCTGGTGGGAATATAGCCGGGGGCGCTATTCGTTTCTATAAACTATCAAGTCAGGACAAAAAAATGGCTGAGGCCTTGGCTTCCCTTGCTCTGGATCGTGTGACGGCTACTATTGCCCTATGTATTGTCGGAATAGTCTTCTGGCTGATCCATTTGCCGTCTAATTATAGTTACTTAGCCCTTATGATGGGTATTGTATTATTTGCATTAATTCTTGTCAGTTTATTATTTGTAATCGGTAAAAATCCTATACCAGTAAGAAAGATTATAGGGTTAAATGATAGCTCTTTCATTTCGGCAAGCTTAAAAAAATTCTCGGACACTGTGAAAAGATTTAAGGAATTTTCATTAGATTCTATCGTCTTCATTTTATCAATTTCAATTATTACTCAGATATTGGGAGTAATCGTTTATCATCTTTTGGCTCTATCTTTAAATATTGATATATCCTTCTTGGCTATTGGCTGGATTCGTTGCTCAGTTGTGCTGATTACTATGATACCTATTACTGTATCGGGTATTGGAATAAGGGAAGGTTCTCTACTACTATTATTAAGAACTTATGGGATCAATGAAGAAGATGCCTTAGCGTTCTCTCTCCTCATTTTTGCAGTTACCATTGTCATGATTGGGCTAATTGGGGCGATCATGGAAGGCAGAAAATTTCTTTTACCAATGGTAATCAAATCTTGAGTAAAAAAAATAATCTAATCGAGATGAAAAGAGTGTAATGAGAGTTCTAGTAACAGGAGGCACAGGTTTTGCAGGCGGACATCTTTGTAAACGTCTTGCTAGGAGTGGATATTCGGTTAGAGCATTGGTGCGTGACCCCAATTGTTCTTTAGAATTACAACAATGGGGAGTTGAGCTAGCTTTAGGGGATCTTCGAGATCGAAGATCTTTGGATAACGCGATGAAAGGCGTTGATTTGGTATATAACATTGCTGCAATTTATCGAAAGCCTAATCCTACGCGGAAGGAATTATGGGATACCAATGTCCAGGGAACAAAAAACATGCTTGAAGCTGCAATAAATGCAGGGGTTGAACGGTTCGTTCATTGTAGCACAGTCGGTGTTCATGGGCATATAAAAAATCCGCCTGCTAATGAGGAAACTCCCTATGCACCGGGCGATCATTATCAAGAATCAAAGGTAGAGGCGGAGAAAATAGTGTTCCAATATATGTATGAGGGCAATATATCCTGTGTTATCTGCCGACCTTGCGGTTTATACGGTCCTAAGGATTTGAGGTTCTTGAAATTATTTAAAGCAGTAAAGAGTGGCATGTTCTTCATGATCGGCTCTGGTGAGGTGTTATATCATATGATCTATATTGATGATCTAATAGATGGTTTTTTACTTTGTGGTACAAAAGAAGAAGCAATTGGAAAAGTTTATATATTAGGGCATGATACATATGTAACCTTGAACCAACTAGTAGAGACGATTTCAGAGGAAATGGGTGTCCGACCACACGGTTCGCACATTCCATTTACCCCAGTTTATCTGGCAAGTATTGTTTGTGAATGGACCTTTAAACTTTTTGATATAGAACCACCTCTCTATAGAAGGAGAGTTAATTTTTTCAGAAATAATAGAGCTTTTGATATCTCAAAGGCTAAGAAGCTGGGTTTTCAACCGAAGACAGATTTAGAAAAGGGATTGCGGTTAACGTTTGAGTGGTATAAAAAAAATTGTTTAATTTAAAACACCTTGAATCAAGTGTTTGATTATAATAGATTGTAATTTTGTTCATATGTTTAGATCCTCTTCAATGTTTTAGATTAAAAAATTGAAATTGATATTAAAAAGAATTCTTACATGAAACATAAAATATTATTTGCAGGTATCGATGGCTCGGGTAAGTCAACCTGTTTGGATTTATTGATATCTAGACTGGATTCTTATTATTCGATCATAAAAATAGATATTTTTGGACATTATAGATTTTTTAAAGGTGAAAAAAGTTCGGTATTTAATCATAGATACTACAAAATAATGGAAAACTTAAGAACGATTTCAAAAAAGCATAATTTATATGGAGCATTCCTCATAATTAATTTCATTTATAAGCTTGTGCTTACAAATATTATCGAAATACTTAATAAATGCGATCTTTTGATGTATTCAACTGATTTATTCTTACATCCTGCCGTATATGTAACTTATTATTTTCCATTTACTAGAAAAGTTAAAGCTAGCTTTAGGTTCTACATTTTCAACATTTTGTTTTGGTCAAAAAGGAATTTTACTATAATTTATTTGGATACGAATCCTGAAGTGGCAATGGAAAGGATACGTAAAAGAGGAACTGGGATCGATGCTCATGAAAAAATAGGAGTTTTAAAAAAATTAAAACAAGAATTCGATAATATTATTGGAATAGCTTCAAGGAATGGGTTTGAGGTGATTAGTATAAAAACTGATGATAAAAACTTAGAAGAAGTCACCGATGAAATCCAAGCAATTTTGGGGGAAAAAATATCAATAGGACAATGATTATTATAATTTTGATGGGTTTAAACTCTATGACACTTATTAATATTTAAAATTTACATCCGTAATATTAAATTTCCATTAACATCGATAAAAACATATTCGTAATAAGATTAAAATCCTTTATGATCTGTTAATAATAGAAAATGAAAAAGCTATCACACGATCAAAATATCCTATCATGGTTTTTACTTGGCTTTATAATTTTGCTAGCTGCGGCTTTGAGATTCTATGATTTAGGTGGAGAGAGTTATTGGTACGACGAAGTGATTATGGTACGCGTTGCTCAAGGGGACATTTGGTCAATACTTGAGGGAGGTCGCCCTCCTTTGTATATAGTTCTAGCTCATTTCTGGATAAAGCTATTTGGGACAAGCGAGGCGGCAACAAGGTCCATATCGGCATTGGCAGGGGTTTTATCAATTCCTTTAATGTACGCTGTAGGCAGACAGTTATTTGATAAGAGGATAGGGCTCATAAGCGCTTTTCTGATGGCGATTTCGCAGTTCCAGATATATTACTCTCAAGATTTTAGGTACTACAGCCTCTTTGCGCTCACGACGCTTTTTTCATTTTACTTCTACGTACTACTGCTTGATACCAGAAAGATTCTATATTTCGTTTTATATGTAATAGCCAGTATTTTGCTCTTTTATACCCACACTTTTGGCGTATTTATCCTCTTGGTTCAGAATTTATACCTGCTTTTGAAATGGAATAACTATAGGACAATAAAATTCCAGTGGATTCTGAGCCAAATCTTTCTACTCATAGCTATTCTGCCACGTTTTATCATTTCTATTCAAAAAGTCTTTATTGGGGGAGATGGTCCAATATCTTGGCTTCCTGACCCCGGTATATTGTCACCCTTAATTACAATCCAATATTACATAGGTGCTGGACTTGACTATCCGGCATGGGAAACGATCTTCATTGGAATTACTTTTTTTATAGTTGCGACCGTGGCTTATATAACATGGCAGGGAAAAGAAAAATGGTTATCGTCATTAAGAGGCTTTTTAAACAGGAAGGGTTTTTCGGGTAAGGAAAGTAAACTCTTGCTGGTCGGATGCTGGTTTTTGCTCCCCATAATACTCCCATTAATCTTATCAAAAATCTTTGGTCCTATGTACCATAACAGATATATGATAAGTGCCTCGCCGGCATTTTATATATTGCTAGCATTTATGATAACCAAGGTTAGTAAAGTTGTTCCAGAATTTATATCGCTTGGTCTAATCGTTATTGTAATTACACCAGGGTTATATGAGTTTTATGTTACACCAGTAAGGGAACAGTGGCGAGAAGCAGCGGCACTAGTTGAAAAGAATGGTGCGAAAAACGATGTTATTATAGTTGCTGGCAAACCAGATGGACAGAATGTTAAGAACTTTAATTGGTATTATCGGGGTGACTTAAATGAGTGCGGCATACCTTACCTCGACCACGATGAAGAACTTAAAAGTGCATTAGAGAAATGTATTTCAGGTAGTGATCGTTTCTGGTTGATTGTACGTGAAGAACCTTTTCCCATCCAAGGTTTCAAGAATTTCTTTTTAAACAATAATCAAGCTATAAACTTAATTAAAAGATATGAGTTAACCCGCCTATCGGTCTATTTGTTTGGAGTGAAGGGTTAGAGATTATTA
>Ga0209002_10004447_pt1 | contig 11046 bp, 10 predicted proteins | sample Rifsed16ft2_FD_184010 | JGI IMG/M metagenome (GOLD analysis project Ga0209002, IMG submission 184010) | Soil microbial communities from Rifle, Colorado, USA - sediment 16ft 2 (version 2) | ecosystem: Environmental > Terrestrial > Deep subsurface > Rock core/Sediment | place: Rifle, Colorado...
ACAATTCTAAAGTGCCAGAACCATTGACTAAGTTCCATAGGGTTAATTTATTTGAGGAGAATGGATTCTCCAAGTTGGTAAGCGCGCTTCAAATAACATCTGAAGGCGGCGAAAAGCAAAATGCTTCTTAGCCTTTATGATCCATAGAAAACTTTGTGGAGACAACAATGAATATGAGGGATAACTCTCGAAATCTAACTTGTGCATTTTGGGGACTACTATTTGTAGCGCTGTTAAGCGCAGTTGCAGTAGTCATTGCAGCGTTGATTGTTAGAGGTGAACCACGACCCACTGCAACTACTTCTAACCCTACGATTAGCACAGGCAAGATTATTTTTCACTCAGATCGAGATTATATAGGTCAAATCTATATAATAGGTCAAGATAGCGCTAATGAGCAACGCCTTACAAGCCTCACAGACCAAATTTGGAGTTGGTATCCTGCTTGGTCGCCAAGTGCAGAACAGATTGCTTTTATGGTTGATCAAGGTGGAAATATTGAAATCCATATTATGGATATCGTTAATCACAAGGTTACTAACTTGACAAATAATATCGCATATGACTCGCGGCCTAATTGGTCACCAGATGGCAAGAAAATAATTTTTGATTCTGACCGCTCTGGAAATTTCGAGATATATACAATAAATGTTAATGGCACTGGCTTAACTCGTATAACTAACAATAATTGCTATGATGGTTGGCCATCATGGTCGCCAGATGGTACAACAATTGCTTATTCATCAGATTGTACAGGAAATCTCGAGATATATTTATTAGTTAATGGGGATGAAACCCCTATCCAACTAACCAAAAGCACCTATGAGGATCGCCAGCCTGAATGGTCACCAGATGGAGGGAAAATAGCTTATTATGCTGGATATGAAGGAAGTTTTGATATTTATGTTATGAATGTAGATGGCAGTGGAATTACTAATATCACCTCTGATGCTTTAAACAATCAACACCCCGCTTGGTCTCCTGATGGGCAACAAATTGCATTCCAGTCAAATCGATCAGGCAATTTTGACATTTATGTAATGAAAGCTGATGGAAGCAATATTCGGCAAATTACAACACACCCCGCTTATGATGGTGAGCCTGCTTGGTCACTGCATTAGCCAACCATAAATGGTTGGAAGGTTCTGGTTTCAAACAACGAACGTGGGTTGTTTACAGCTTATAAGTGACGTAGAAACTAAACGTTCCTTGTGAATACGGTCACGCGGAGTCATGTCGGCGTAAAATGCTTGCGATGGGAGAATCCTATCGCCCGCTTATTTATTCTTCTTGAACCGTACCAAAATCAGATTCTTCTCGCAATCAGTGGATGTAGCCAGAAATACCTTCTCGGAAAGTGGCAGACCTGCCTCGTCAAGTAATTGGACATACATTTCCTTATTTGAGGCCAGAGGGACATTCCCCAATACAAACTCATAGCCAGCTTTGCCGTAATCAGGGCTAACACCGCTCAAGGTGGTCAGTTCGATATGGTTGCCGCTTAAGGTACCAGTCAGCCGAACAACAATGCCGATGATCGGACTATTGTTGACATCATTCACTGTGCCTCCCACCCCAAACCAGCCACATCCCAGATCCTGAAGGTGCGGAATAAATGTGCTCCTCACAGCCGTAACCGAAGACGCCCTAAATGGCACCTCAGGCGCGCTCGCTGGTCCGGGTGTTTTGGTTGGCGTAACTTCAACGATGGGACTGGCTGTCCACGTCGCGGAAGGCTGCAGGGGTCTGGCTGTCAAAGTGGAAAACGCAGGCCCGTGCGGGGCCGGAGGAAATAGATTAATCGATGAGTTGGGGTTGACAAAAATCAACAGGAAATACAAGCCGATGCAGGCCGTGATCATAAACACCAGGATCGAGAGCCTGTCCCATATTTCCAATGGTGCTCTCTGCGAAGCCGCTTTCTGTTTTCCGTCGAAATCAAAATTGTCATCCATCCAATTTACTCCATTACAGGATACCCGGCTGAAGAACTCAAGCAGCTTCTGTCATTTACCTCCCTTGCAACTTTTCAAATAACTGCTCATAGCCTGCTGCAATGGAATCAGGATTATAGGATTTCTTGATGGATTCGATGTCCCCGCGGAACTTTTCCGGCTCATTCAGAACCTCGAGAATTGCTTCCGCTAAATCAGCCGGATCGCCAACTCGAGCAACACGCCCCATCCCATGCCTCCTGACAGGCTGCCGCACCCCGGGCAAATCGGACACAACGCACGGCACGCCATTCATCATCGCTTCAATCTGTACCAGTCCGAATGCTTCGGTGGAGTTAAGAGACGGCACAACCAGCACATCTAGATTTGGATATAGCGCAGAGAGTTGGTCTGAACTGATACTGCCAAGAAATCTCCAGTGACCTGACTCTTCATACTCACGAATATATGGATACAACCGATCAAAGTAAGCCTGCTCGCCCATCACGTTTTGATATTGCCCTGTGAACAAGACCCGCGCTTTTGGGTACTTTTTCAATATCATCGGCAAGGCACCCAACAGAATCTCAACACCCTTCTCGGAGGCAAAGCGTGCAACCATACCAATTACGGGATGTCGTTCTTTGAGGTGATGCTCCTGGGCGAAGGCGAAAGCCTCCTCAGGGGTAGCCTCGGCCAAATCCACCGGAGGTAGGATGGTAGTCAGTTTGGAGGCGTAGCGCGAAAGATAAGGAGAGTTGTCTGCGTAGTCTTGTGTGAGAGTTACGATACGATTCGCTAAAAGACCTGCCAGGTTGTTTTGGAATTTGACAACAAGATTCACAAAACGATTGAACGGGCCAGGAGGTAGAAGGAGCTCGCAGTGATACGTGAGCACAGCCGGCTTGCCGAAGAGACGTCCGCGGAGTGCAACACCGGGAGCATCAAATTGAGGAAGGTGCATGTGGACGACATCATGCTGCATAACAAGTTTTGTGGCAACAAAGCCAAAAGTGGGAGCGATAACACCTTTGCTGATGCGCGCCGCCACCGGCACCCGGATGATTTTCACACGATCCATGATTTCTTCGCGTGGCAGTGATGGATCATATTGCATGGTCATGACCGTGACCTGGTGTCCGCGTTGGGCGAAGGCGCGCGCAAGGCGCTCTGCATAGATGGTGAGACCTGATATATGTGGGCGATAATATGTTAGAACAGTAAGAATTTTCATATGAATGTTTGCACTTGCCCCTTCGGGTCTGGAGCCCTGAAGAGCGTGAGCGAAAAGATTATAACCTAACGGTTTAAGTGAGCATTAAATTGATACAATCATCAAACCGAGACTATTCATGACAAATAGACAACAACTGATCGATTGGATATTTGCCACCCTGCGCGAATCGGCATGGGCGCCATTAGGCGTACTCATTTTTTATTTGATTGGCCGTTCTCTTCGTCTCTATGACTTATTTCCCCAGTTGGATGTCCCAACTCATTTCATCGGTGGAGTTGCCATTACCTATTTTTACCGGTCCGCGATCAGGAATTCTCAGAGAATCCTCGGGGATATCCCTATTCCAATTCAAATTCTTTTTGCTTTCACATGCACAGGGACTACGATCATCCTCTGGGAATTCTACGAGAACCTGTTTGACTTTTTCTTCGGCACTCACATGGTGCGCGGCCTTGAAGATACGATCCTGGATATGCTTTGGGGTTTGCTGGGCGCGCTTGTCCTCTCAGCTTTTTATCGGCGTCGATAACTCAATCGTTTACAGATAAGGTTTGTTCACCTCTGCGAGTTTATCCTTCAATTCGTTGAGCAATTCTGACGCCACCCCTTTCTTTGATGGATACAAGTCCATCAGTTCTTCAGGGTCCGACTTGATATCGAAAAGTTTCACCAGTTCGCCTTCGGTTGTTTCAGGATACCCGAAGTAATAATGGAGTTTGTAGTCTTCCTTGACCAGTACAGTCGAGGCCTGTGTAAGGGATGCGTATTGAGCGTTGTCAATCGCCTGTACCACATAGACATTTCGGTTCGGGGTGGTGGCGGCGTATGGCGGTAGAACGACTCCTTCAGTCCAATCGGGAGTCCTCTGCCCTGCGAGGTGTGCGAGGGTTGGCAATACATCAACAGCACTCGTGTACTCGTGGACATCCGCCCCCACCTTCCGCCCCGGTTCAAAGATTATCAGAGGAATTCTCACGACAGGTTGATATAGCACTTTTGAGCCATGGCCGCTGATCCCTCGCTCAAACATCTCGCCGTGATCGGATGTCAATACCACCCAGGTGTTCTCCAGCAGGCCGGATGATTCCAGATGATTATAAAACCTGGCAAACTCTCTGTCGCAATAGAGAATGAACTCATCATACTCTGTGCGTCTCCTCGGCTGCTCCCTGCTGATTTTGTCGGCTAAGACATCCACCGGTTTTTCTACGGGTTTGAAGCCATCGCGCTTGAAGACATTAAAGAACTCGCGGGAAGTCCGATAGGGATGGTGCGGGGGCATGAAATGAAAATATCCAGCAAAAGGTTGTGGGATTTCAGAAAGCCGTCTACTTATTGCATCAACAGCGGTTTCCAGCAGGTAGGGGTTAACCAGGCCAGTGGTCGGAAGCCCGCGCGGGAAGAGGGGCTTAAGGCTCTCAATTTTCCTCTCCTGCAGGCTTTCGTAAAGATGTGAAAGGAATAGGGAGTACGCAGATCCCTCCTCGTTGACTTTCATGCTGCGCACCCAGCTCACGGAGGCTATATCATCATCGTTTTTGAATAGCGTTGAAATTAACGAGTCGTATGACTCGAGATAAAGGGATTCTCTGGGGATCAATTCGTCCAGATCATTATGGAATTGTTTAAGAAAAATATTCGCAAAACCATTATGGCTATAGGCAATTCGATAATAATCCTTGAATGCACTGAACATACTTTTCGTGACATAGGGATCGGCAATCCTGCCATTGAGATTGAGCGCCCGGTGTGTCCATGGCAGCACTCCTGTTAAAAGAGAGGCAGTTCCGGGAGTTGTGAAATTGCCGGCGGCAAAATGATTGTGATACACAACCGCCTGCTTTGCGAGACGGTCAATATTGGGTGTTGTCTGTCGGGCGTACCCGTACAGGGAAATGTCATAAGCTGAGAATGCGTCAAAGACAAGCACGAGCACGTTCTTTGGTTTTTCCTGAGCCAGGGCAGGCGCATCCAGCATTCGCGACAACCGGGGAGCGAGGAGGCTCGCTGGCAGCAAGCCCGCAAGTTTCAGGAAATCGCGTCGGCTAAATTGATTATTCATTCGCTCATCATTCAACCAATGTTACGGATAATAACAACGATCAAACCCAGCAGATCGAAGAATAGATAGAACGTGGTGAGCAGGGCGAGTCGCTCCATGAGGTTCTGCATAAACATGACAGCTCTGTTCGATCTTATGAATGCATATACAGGTAGTAGAACTGTCGGCGTGACAACTATCAGGCATACCGTGTATATGATGCGCAAGGGATGGCTGGAACTCCTGAGGAACTGGATCGCCTGCGCGGGGAGGAACACATTCCACAGAAAAAGCAACTGGCCGATCATTCCCCAACCTGAAGTGATCAGGATTAAAAGGCCCAAAAATGCGATTCGCCGGTTGTACTCCCACTGCTTTGGTGTAAGGAACCCCAGCAGAGCAAGGACAAGAAAAATCACCACGCTTTCTGTAAAGGCAAATATCATTCCATAGGAGGCTACTCCGATGGCATCCCATGCGTTTGTGCGCTCAGTCAACCAGGAAATATCTCTGAAAACCAGGATCAGTGTCCAAAAATGAAGCGGAAAAGCACAAACCAGAAAGAGAGACCACAGTCCTTGCCTGGAGTATCTTCGTATGATGGAGGTAGCCACGTTATTCGTTTTCACTCAAAAAACGGATTATATCCCCAAACTATTGGAATAAGCTTTTATCCTCCATCACCCAATTAAACAGCAATTCCATTCCCTCCTCAGGATCAATCTTCGACTCCCAATCCAGTTCGCGTTTGGATTTGCCGAAGTCCCCATAAAAGACACGTTGATCGCCAGGTGCAAGTGTCTCTATGCTCACAGTGACAAAACTTTAGTAACTACGATAGGTGGTCCTTGTTCTGAAGAAAAACACCATGATGATGCCGAATATAAAACCGCCAATGTGCGCCCACCATGCGATTCCACTTCCACCGCCTCCCTGGATCGCGAATAACCCAGAATACAACTGCGATACGAACCAGAAGAGCAGAAAGATCACAGCCGGGATCTCGATGATGGTAAAGATGAACAGGATGGGCACGAGGCTGGCAATACGTGAACGGGGAAACAGGATCAGATACGCACCCAGCACGCCCGCGACCGCGCCGCTCGCTCCGATCATGGGCACATCGCTGGATGGCAGAACATAGGTTTGCAGAAGCACAGCTGCCACGCCGCACAGCAAATAAAAAATCAAGTAACGTATGCCACCCATGCGCGCTTCCACGTTGTCACCAAAAACGAAAAGCACCCACATATTATTGATGATGTGGAACCAGCCCCCGTGCAGGAACATGGAAGTAAAGACGGTGCTCCACGCAGTGGATGGGTCACTCAGCAGTCGTGCTGGAATTAATCCCCACTCAAAAATGAACTCTTTGAGCGCCGAAGGATTCATTTGTATTTCATATAAAAAAGCCAGGGCGTTGATAACGATCAATATCAGGTTGATTGCTGGAAATCTGTGGGAACGGACAGTATCGTACAGAGGAAACATAATCTATTCAGTTGAATCCACTTTCTCTTTAGTCCTGAAGTTCATCAACTGCTGATAAACACCGGAAAGGGTCTGTCCCTCCCGTATAAGGCCGATACCTCCGATCACGCTGCTGTTGATATAGTTATACAGGCGGCCTGTCAATGCAACTGCCAAGGCTGTGGATTGGTCACCTGTGAGCAATGTGATGGCTCCGCCGAACGCCCCTTCGAAGGTGCCAACTGCTCCCGGCAAGGAAGGCACCGCGCCGCCAAAAGCTGCCGCGCCCAGCCCGAACATGCCCCACACCACCTGCGCCTGTGGAAAGAAGGCGCGGATGATCAAATAATAGGAGACAATTGCAATCCCCCAGTTGACCGTCATCCAAAAAAGAAAACGTACAAACAGCCAGCCATCTGTCAATACGCTGAGACCCGCAAAGAATGACTCGAGGAAGTTTCCGCCAAGATGCTGTAAAGCGGGCCAGCGCGCGCTCAGGGTATGGAAGAGATCCAAAGCCCATTGATTATTGCGCGCCAGGATATACAGAAAAACAAAACCAATTAATACGATGACGCCAACGATAATACCGATCCGTTCTGCGCCTTCGGCTCGGACGACGAAAGGCAGTGCTGCCAGCAGAATAATCGCAGAATACCCCAGATCCATGGCACGCTCGATGACGATGGTCGGCAAAATCTCCATGAATTGCATATCCGATTTGCGGCTGAGCAGAAAAGCGCGCCCAATCTCCCCAAGCCGGAATGGAAGAAAATTGTTCAACAGGTAGCCTTCACCGACCGTCCACAAGACACTGCTGTATGATGCTCGGTCGCGCAGGAGCGTTCGCCAGACGACAGCACGCACTGCCATCCAGATAAAGCCGATCACCAGCGCGATCCCCAAAAGACCGTAATTTGCGTTACGGATGGCATCCAGCATCGCGCCCAAATCAACAAAATATAGAATGGCAATAATCAGCAGGATGCTAATCAGCGCGCCGGGAAGCCAGCGTTTTGCATTTTTCATGAATTCAATCCTTTTTAACCACAAAGGACACGAAGATCACCAAGGTGGGAGGCTGAGGATTGTGAAGACTTCTCTTAGATTCTCTTTGTGTACTTTGTGGTGAAGAATCATTCCTCTTCCAATTTTAGGACTGCCATGAAGGCGTCCTGGGGGATTTCCACATTGCCTATCATTTTCAAACGTTTCTTACCCTTCTTTTGTTTCTCGAGCAATTTCTTCTTGCGCGTGATGTCACCACCATAACATTTTGCCAGCACATCCTTGCGTGTGGCTTTGACATTCGCGCGCGAGATCACGCGTCCGCCCGCCGAGGCCTGGATGGCGACATCATACAATTGCCGCGGGATCAACTCCTTGAGCTTGGTAATGAGGCGCTGGCCTTTGTGGTACGCGTCCTTTTCATGGACAATGGCGGCAAGCGCATCCACGGGTTCACCATTGACAAGGACTTCAAGCTTCTGCAATTTATCAGGACGATATTCAAGGAATTGATAATCGAGCGAGGCGTAGCCTTTGGTGCGCGACTTCAAATCGTCAAAGAAATCGACAATGATCTCGGAGAGCGGGATCTCATAATCGAGTTGTACACGATGCGGCGCGGGATACTCCTGCTGCTTGAAGACCCCGCGGCGCTTGGTGACCAAATCCATGATGGGACCATAGTAATCTGTTGGTGTGATGATCTCGATGGTCATCCAGGGTTCGCGGATCTCTGCGATATTGCTTTCATCGGGAAGGTCCGCGGGCGAGTCGACGGGGATCTTCTCACCGTCGTACATCAGCACCTCGTATTCCACTGACGGCGCGGTAAAGAGCACATCCAGATCATATTCACGTTCGATGCGCTCCTGGATGATCTCCATATGGAACAGGCCGAGAAAGCCAGCGCGAAAACCAAAACCCAATGCTTGTGATGTTTCTGGTTGAAATGTCAGCGACGCGTCATTGAGTTGTAGTTTGTCTAATCCCTCGCGCAAGTCCGTGTAATCATCCGCCTCAACGGGATAAATCCCGGCGAAGACCATTGGCTTGGGGGTACGGTACCCAGGCAGAGGCTCCGAAGCGGGATGCGCAGCGCGGGTGATCGTATCCCCTACCCGGCACTCGTGTACGGTCTTGAACCCGGTTGCGATATAGCCTACCTCCCCAGACCCCAGCGATTGAACCGGCTTCATCCCCGGCGCGAAGATGCCTATTTCAACGGGCTTCATATCCACTCTGGTTGCGAACATTCGCAGAACATCGTTTGCTTTAAATGAACCCTCCACCACGCGCACGTAGGCAATGACACCCTTATAGGGGTCATAATGCGAATCAAAGATGAGCGCGCGCAAAGGCGCCTCATCCGCATCTTTGGGAGGCGGCACGCGCCTGACAATGGCCTCAAGAATTTGATCCACGTTGATGCCCTCTTTGGCAGAGATCTGGATAACGCCCTCAGGCTCAATGCCTAACAGAGCGCCCACATCTTCCGCCACTTCATCAGGACGCGCGGAGGGCAGGTCAATTTTGTTGATGACCGGGATGATCGTGAGGTCGGCATCGAGCGCCTGATAAAGATTGGCTAGCGTTTGCGCTTCGATGCCCTGGGTGGCATCCACTACGAGCACCGCGCCCTCACACGCCTTGAGGGCGCGGCTGACTTCGTAACCGAAATCAACGTGGCCTGGTGTGTCAATGAGATTGATCTCGTATTTTTGATTATCCTGCGCGGTGTAATACATGCGTACCGCGGAGGCCTTGATCGTCACGCCTTTTTCGCGTTCAAGGTCCATCGTGTCGAGCATTTGCTCGGTCATATCACGATCAGAGATTGTGCCCGTGAGTTGGAGCAGGCGGTCGGCGAGTGTTGACTTGCCATGATCTATATGAGCGATAATACAGAAGTTTCGAATGTGGTCTGTCATATGCGGGGGAAAGTATAACCGAAATTAATTCGCTACTAAGAAAAGAGAGCACAAAGAAAAAAAAGGGCGCCCATACGAGGCGCGCCATAACAATTTGTCATCCTGAGCCCTTCGACAGGCTCAGGATAAACTCCGCGAAGGATCTCAAGACCTGAAGTAGAGACTCTTCGCTCGCACACCTGCCTGATTTGCTACACTTGCGCATGCGCTTAGCCGCGCAGCGGCAAGTGCAGGTGAGCAAATCACGGTCGGTGCCAGGGACGAACGCTCCCTCAGAGTGACATAGACTACATTTTTGCCAGCAGGTCGGATTTCTTCTCCTGGAATTCTGCTTCAGATATGATGCCTTTTTTGCGCAATTCGTCCAATTTGGCGATCAGCGCTGGAACATCTTCAGCAGGCTGGGAATGAACTCCCATCTCATCAAAACCCATTTTCTCCTTGGCGTTCAACATCGCGGTTTTGAATCTCACCGGGTTGCCAATACGTTGGAATAGATTGACACCTAATTCACTGGCTGTCAGTATTTCGATGTCACCGTAATCGAACAGCCTTCCAAAAAAGGACTGGCTCATCTTGACATCGTTCACTTTTTCCAGCGAGGAGTCCACCACGTCTTTGCTGAGCACGCCAGAGATTTGTACCACCCGCCGGTTCGTAACAATGTACTGGCGGTTATACCAGATCAGAATATCACGAATCATTCCAGCGAGCGGCACCAGCACAAGGATATAACCAAACATCGCTATAGGATAGACCAGTGACAAGGCACTGACCCCTGCCACCAACAGCACGATTAACAAGATTTCCAACAAAATGTTACTGAACAGGACAAACCCGTGCTGGCGCGTCACCAGCAGAATGCGTTCATTTTCGCCCAACAAGTCTTGAATGTAATTATCTGCCATTTTTTTCTCCTTTTCTAACGAGAATGTCATGACATTGTTCATTTTATCACGCCACCTCGTTCTTCATTGCGGAAGCAGTTATCGCGGGATGCCGCCAGCGCGGGCTTGAACTGCCTCACCTGCACCTCGAGCCGGGACGAAGTTTGATCGCACGCGCGGGGGCGTCCTCTATTGCGTCGGCGCGATGAAACGGCGGAAGAACCGGACGTGGCTGTTGGTCGACGGTGGCATGGCGGATAACCCGCGTCATGCACCCTACGGGACGAGATATTCCTGTTTAACGGTAGCAGGCTTCAGCTGGCTGCGAGATGGAAGCGAGAGAGTCCACATCGCGGGGTCATATTGCGAATCTGGCGATGTTGTTATCGAAGATTTGCCCATGCCAAAAGTCGAGGTTGGAGAGTTGCTCGCCATCCCGGTCGCGGGCGCATACCATTCGAGTATGTCGAGCAATTACAACGGCGCGCGGCGGCCTGCAGCGCTATGGCTCGAAAAGGGACAGCCGCGTTTGATCCAACGG
>Ga0209002_10004453_pt1 | contig 11034 bp, 9 predicted proteins | sample Rifsed16ft2_FD_184010 | JGI IMG/M metagenome (GOLD analysis project Ga0209002, IMG submission 184010) | Soil microbial communities from Rifle, Colorado, USA - sediment 16ft 2 (version 2) | ecosystem: Environmental > Terrestrial > Deep subsurface > Rock core/Sediment | place: Rifle, Colorado...
CGCTCCATTGGTATGCCGGGCCAGCCAGCGGAGGATAACCCCTGACCCACAGCCTACTTCAAGCACGGTCTCCCCGGCTCGTATGCGCGTTTCATCTACCAGACCTCGTACAACCCGCAGATATCCCTGCCCACGAGCTTCGAGGAAAGCTACCATGCCGAGCGCCGGGCCACCGACGGTGATCGTGCAATAGCGCGCGCTGAGTAAGGGGAGCAGGGGTTGCCATTGAGAAGGAGCCAGTGCGAGTGGAAACAGCGCTAGCGGGGGACCGGATCCCCGAATGCTGTAGAAAATGTCGGCGATCTCCCCCTCACCCTCTAGGAGTGCCACCTCTTTGAGCCTTTGTTGCTGTTCGATGAAGTCCACCATGGCGGCGCCAACCTCCTTTGTGCGGTCCGCGATCACATCTGCCCACAACGGACTGAAATAGTCGGCGAGGTCTATTAGCTTCGTGCCCGGTAGACTTGCCACGGCTCGGTGTACCTCTTCAGCAGGTTGGCCCTGGTCACCAGTGATGACCAAGAGCCGGGAGGTATTCGGACGTAGAGCACTGACCTTCATACCCCAAGGACAAACAAGAGTAAGGGATGAGACGATGTCCGGATGTGAAGTGATCAGGCCAGCCCAGTCGCCAGGCATACAGGCCGCGAAGTGGGCCCGCTCGATGCCTAAATGCTGAAGCAAATTGTACGACGCTTGAATCCAATCTGGACTAGGTGGGCCGCTAAACCGTATTCAGGCGGGTTGGCCGGAAAGGCTCTCCTCGATGAAGTCCAGTATCTGCAGGAGCTTGTGGCGCAGCTCGCCCAAGTAGGAGTCTGGAAGCGGGCCAAGTTTGCGGTGCAGCCGCCGGTTATCAATAGCCTTGATCTGATCGACCAGTACATCCGAGGCATGCTTAAGCCCGGAGACTCCTTTTGGCACAGCTACACGAATAGGATTGTCGAACCCGGCGACCTTTGTCGTCAGAGGGCAGACAATAGTGGATGGGTGGGCGCGGTTTAAAGCGTCTGTTTGGACGACAACAACAGGGCGTACTTTTCCTGGCTCCGTGCCAAACCTGGGATTCAAATCAGCCATGTAGAGATGGCCGTACTGAGGCCTCATAAATCCGCGGGGAGATCTTCGAGAAGCTCAGTTTCCTGAAGATACTTGAGATGATCTGCTCCCAGGCGACGAGATGCTTGGCGATAGTCGCGCTCTAACAACTTCCGAGCATAAAGCGCGTTATAATGGCTTACTGCCTTGCGGATGTAGGCGTTGCGAGGAAGCTTAAGCCGCTTACGGATTTTTTCCGCCTCCTGATAGGTCGGATCATCAAGCTTAAGGGAGAGAGCTTTAGCCATAAACCTGCCTCCTTAGCTGGTATCACCAAAAGTATATACCCAAGCCAAATAAGTCAAGAGGTGCGACCGAGGAGCAGTTTTGCTTTAATTAGCAGCGGGACTCGTGTATACGTGGCTGAATATGTCGGCGTTACTTGGCAGAATAAGAGCCCTGCCTATGGCCTGGGTGGTCCTCGGCGCGGCTTTCGCCATGCAGATGGTCTTTTCCGGGGTCCACTTCGCCTTCGGAGTCTTTCTCAAACCCGTCGCGGAGGAATTCCAGTGGGGGCGCGGGGCCACGGCCTTTGCCTACACGCTTCTCTGGTGGGTCTCTTCTCCCGCCGGGCTTCTGCTCGGCTGGCTGTCGGACCGGATCGGCACCCGTAAGATCCTAGTGTTCGGCGCGATCGCCTTCGGCCTGGGGGTCTTTCTTTCGAGCCGGATCGAAAGTCTCTGGCAGTTCTACCTCTACTTCGGCATCCTAGCCGGGATCGGCAGGGGTGCTGACCGGGCGCCTTTGCTCTCCGCGGTGCTGCAATTTTTTCGGCGTCGAAAGGGGCTGGCGGTCGGCATCACGCTTTCTGGGACCGGTGTCGGGACGCTGCTTTTTCCTTGGTTAGCCCGCTATGTCATCTCCGTGATCGATTGGCGCGCAGCCTTTGCCGTAATGGGGCTCCTTAGCTGGCTCATCCTGCTTCCAGCGGCGTTCATCATTCGTAAACCGAGGCCCGGTGAGGCCGAGCCGGAGAGCGCCGACGCCAAAACCAACCACATAGATGCCAAGGGGATCCTGGGCACAGAGGACAGGGAATGGACGGTCTCAGAGGTCCTCAAAAACCGGGTCTTCTGGATCTTTGTAGCGACCGGGCTTGCGTGCTGCATCAGCCACTCGCTTCCTCTGGCCCACATCGTAGCCTATGCCTCGGACCGAGGCATCACGGACTTGAGCGCCGCAGGCATCCTGGGCGTCATCGGCGTCTCCGCCGCTGTCGGCCGCCTTATGTGGGGGGTTACCTCAGATATTATCGGGGCAAGAAAGACTGTCTTTTGCTGTATCGCTCTGCAGACGCTGGCGATGTTTCTGGTGGCGTTCGCGAACAGCCTGTCGGCTTTTTATCTATTCGCGGTCGGCTTTGGCCTCGCCTACGGCGGAGTTCTGCCGCTTTACGCGGTTGTGACGCGCGAGCTTTTCGGCATGAGGCGCTTCGGCACCGTGTACGGAATGCATTCCTTCGTTACCAGCTTCGGGATGGGGGGCGGAGGGATCGTGGGCGGATATCTATTCGATTTTTCCGGCAGCTACTTTATCCCGCTCATGACCAGCACCGCGCTCGGCCTCATAGCCACCGGCTTTGCCGCCCACCTGGCCTTTCTCAAAGAGCCGGGCGACCGGGCACACGAAAAAAGCCTCCCGGTTGAGACCGCTGCACGCGCCGAGGCGTAGATCTCAATATTTTTTATGCCGCGACCGCTGTTTTTTTAGGCGGATACTTCTCGCACAGCTTCTTCCAGTTGGCAGCCTGCTGCTTGGCGTGCTCGATAATATCCGGCGGAATAATACGAAACGGCGGCCGCAACGGTCCGGCATAGCAATAGCCCGTCTCGTTGATCGCCAGCTTATGCGCATTCTCCCGCCAAAAGAGGTCGCCCGGCCTCCCGGGCGCCTTGTAAGCGGCATCCATGTCCAGACAGATCTCCTTCGCGGTCTCCCAGTCGCCAGCAAAGCAGGCATCACGCAGGCGCAGCACCGGCCACGGCCCCATCCAGGCTGAGATCGACCAGCATCCGACCGCCCCGAACATCATATAGGGGTAGCACTGGTTCTGATTACAAAAAACGCTCATCTTGCCCTTCACGATCTTCATCAGCTCCATGAAGGCGACCGGGGTCCGATGGCTGTCCTTCATGGCGACGACATTGGGCCGGGTCACCAGCTTCGCGAATGCTGAGACCGGAAGCGTGACCCGGTGCAGCGGGGGATTGTGATAGATGGCGATGCCAAGCTTGGGAAAGGCATCTGCCAGATCGAGATAAAATTGCACCGCATTGTCGACCGTGGAAGGAAAGTAAAACGGCACTGCGCAGAGCACGCCATCGGCGCCCGCCTGCTCGGCAAATTTCACCTGCCGCATCGTTTCCCTGGTGTTGAGACTCGTGCATCCAATGAAAACCGGCACGCGCTTGCGCACGGTACCCAGGGTGGCCTCCATGAGTTTTTTCTGCTCTTCCCATAAAAGCGTGTGGCATTCGCCGAAGCTGCCCATGGTGGCGATGGCATTGACGCCGTCGCGAATGATCTTATCCACGGCCGCCTCCAGCGCCGCCGTGTCGACCGTGTCCGTAGCGCCGGGAGAAGAACCGTCAGGGGTGGTAAACGCCGGCATCATCGCCATGACGCCTTTTAAATCCTCCGCTCTGATCATAAAAATATCCCTCCTTATCAGTTCGCAGCTAGTGCCTTCATGATCGAGAAATCGAACGCCCTATCCATTCTCAGACTTTACTAATACCGGCCTTTTTCCTTGTCAACTTGAAAGTGAAGTCTCCATCTCACCACACTGGAAGACGAGTTATCTCCTCACGAGGGAAAAAGGATCCTCGCCTTTGGACCTGATGATGTAGTAGGAGGTTATCACCACCCCCAGGGTAATAAAGCTATCGGCAAAGTTAAAGGCGGGCCAATGGAATTGGGACCAGTAAAAATCCAGAAAATCGATCACCTCGCCGTAAACGACGCGGTCGATGAGGTTGCCGATGGCCCCGCCCATGATGAAAGTAAGGGCCGTGATCAAGCCTTTCTCGCTTTCCGGCAACCGTCGCAGCATCATTCCAATGAAACCGATCGCCAAGAGGGAAAAAAAAATGAGGAAGGGAAGACGATAAGCCGCGTCGCTCCCGGCGAGAATACCAAAGGCCGCCCCGGTGTTGCGGATATAGGTCAGACTAAAGAGGTTCTCGATCACAGGGATCGAGTAATTCAAGGGCATTGTCCGATCAACGATAAGCTTGGAGAGCTGATCGAGAAGGATAATAAAACCCAGCAAGGTAAAAACGATTTTACCTTTTGTGTTCAAGCCGGCACTCCCCGGCCTAGGACAGCGGAACAACGGAAACAGACCTTAGCGGGCTCTTTGACACCTTGATCATACTTCCAGCAGCGCTCGCACTTCTCCCCATCCGCCTCTGCTTTGTACATGGCAATTGCCCCGCGCAGAAGACTGCTAGTGTAGGACCACCCCTTGCCCGCTATCGGTGCCGCGGCGCCAAAAAGATTGCTCTGTAGCGCCTGTTGGGCTTCCCACAACTCTTCGGGTAACTCTCCCGGCTGTAGTTTTACCCGCGAGACGATTGCAATGTCCGCCCAATTTTGCTCGTCGTAAGCCCTTAGTAAATTCTGGAGGGAGGCGTCATGATTATAGGTGTCTGGATAGAGAACGACCTTGGCATCCAAGGAATGACCGATTAAACCCTTATTTCTCGCCTCCTCCAGCCCTTTTAATATCTCGCCTCTCAGCTTGAGGATCTGGTCCCATTTAGCCCCGAGCTCCTCGTCCACGAGCTTTTCATCTGGGAGCGGCAGCTGGGACATAAAGACGCTTTCCACAGCCCCACCCCGTTTGGGCATGTGCTCCCAGATCTCCTCCGCGGTGAAGGAAAGAACCGGAGCCATGAGATGGACCAACGTCTCCAGAATTCTATAAAGCGCCGTTTGAGCGGCTCTCCTCTCTTTGGAATCGGCTCCTTCGCAATAGAGACGATCTTTTACAATGTCCAGATAAAGGGCGCTGAGATCAACACTGCAGAAATTATTCAGCGCATGATACACGACATGAAATTCGAAATTCTCATAGGCTTCCCGGCACCTGGCCAGGAGCTTTTGCGTCCGGTGCAAGATCCAACGATCCAGCTCCTGAAGGTCCTTAGGTGTAAGTGCATCTTTGTCAGGCTCAAAATCGTAGAGGTTACTGATTAAAAAGCGGGCCGTATTGCGCAGCTTGCGATAGGCCTCGACCAGCCGGTTGAGTATCTCATCCGAAATTCTCACGTCCTCGCGGTAGTCCTCGGCAGCAGCCCAGAGCCTCAAGATCTCCGCTCCGGACTTCTTGATGATCTCCTGCGGGGCGATGACGTTGCCGAGAGACTTCGACATCTTGCGCCCCTTGCCGTCGAGGGTAAACCCATGCGTAAGCACGCTCTGGTAGGGGGCGCGCCCACGAGTGGCTACAGAGGTGAGCAGGGCGGTGTGGAACCAACCTCGGTGCTGGTCGCTGCCTTCGAGGTAAAGATCCGCCCGCCCGCCCAGGCGGCTATCCAGCTCGACCACGCCGGCATGGCTGACGCCGGAGTCAAACCAGACATCCAGGATATCTTCCTCTTTGGAAAACTCCTTTCCTCCACACCCAGGACAACACAGATCGGACGGAGCAAGTTCGGCGGCGGGCCGGATAAACCAGGCATCCGACCCCTCCTTTTCGAAAATCGATGCGATGTGCTCACAGAGCTCCTGGCTCAGCAGGGCCTGGTGGCACTGTTGGCAGTAGAAAACAGGTATCGGCACGCCCCAGGAGCGTTGACGGGAAATACACCAGTCCGGCCTGCTCTCCAACATGCCGCGGATGCGCTCCCGGCCCCACGGCGGAATCCAGGCGACGTGTTCGATAGCATCCAGGGCTCGCCGCCGCAAATCGTTCTTCTCCATGGAAATAAACCACTGCTCCGTGGCGCGAAAGATCACCGGTTTCTTACAGCGCCAGCAGTGGGGATAGCTGTGGGTCAGTTTTTCCTCTTTGAGGAGAGCGTTCTGATCGAGGAGCTTCTGAACGATTTTACGGTCCGCCTTAAAAACCGACTCCCCCGCAAGGTCGCCGGCCTCGGCGGTGAACTTTCCCTCCGAGTCCACCGGCGCTAAAACCTCAAGCCCGTAGCGCTGTCCAACTTCGTAATCTTCCTGGCCATGGCCGGGGGCAATGTGGACACAGCCAGTCCCTTGGTCCTGCGTGACAAATTCGCCCAGGATGACTTTCACATTCCGGTCAATCCACGGATGGCGGCACACTATACCCTCCAACTCTTGCCCGGTGTAAGCTCCCGCCGTTACATCGTAATCGCCTTCTTTAAAACCCAACGTTTTCATTAGGGAGGGGATTAGCTCTTGGTTTAGGATCAGTTCTCCCGCAGGGGTCTTAACGAATCTATAAATGAAGCGTGGATGGACGGCGATCGCCTGATTTGCGGGAAGTGTCCAGGGAGTCGTGGTCCAGATAACAAAGTAAGCTCCTTTAACTGGATCTACAGAGAATTTGCCGCGAGGGTCCTTGACCGGAAACTTCACATAAATCGACGGCGAGGTATGTTCTTCATATTCTACCTCGGCCTCGGCCAAAGCCGTCACACAAGAAGCGCACCAGTAAACCGGCTTTTTCTGGCGAAAGAGAGAGCCCGTAGATATGAACTTCCCCAACTCCCGGATCTCCTGAGCTTCATAGGAGTAATCAATCGTGCGATAGGGCTTCTCCCAGTCTCCCAATACCCCCAGCCTTTTAAATTCCTCCCTCTGGATGGAGACATATTTCTCCGCGTATTCCCTGCACAGACGCCGCACCTCCGGTTTGCTGAGACTGCTTTTCTTGGCGCGGCCGATGCTTTTTTCCACTTGCAGTTCGATGGGCAGGCCGTGGCAGTCCCAGCCGGGAACATAAGGGGCGTAAAAACCCATCATGCTTTTTGACTTTACGATGATATCCTTAAGGATTTTATTTAGCGCATGGCCGATATGGATGTTGCCGTTGGCGTAAGGGGGGCCGTCGTGAAGAATATACTTTTTCTTCCCTTTGTTGGCATTGCTCTCGAGGATCTGAAAATAGGTCTTTCCGCGCTCCCACTTTGCTACTTGCAGGGGCTCGTTTTGCGGCAGATTGGCCCGCATAGGAAAACGGCTCTTTGGCAGGTTTAGCGTCTCTTTATAATCCATGGTTGAAAAATAGAATGAGAGATGATCAGAAGAGATCTGTTAGGGTAGGGATCTACCCCGATCCAGAACTTTTGATCCCATCTAAGGTCCCTGAGGGGTACTCGCGTTCCCCATGTGCCCGAATTCGAAAATCGTGATCTCCGACCTTTCTGGATCAGGGTCTATTTATGATGATTCAGTCCCCTGACCATTCGAAAGGCAAAGTTGTCTGCCTTGCTTTCGGCATCCGCCCAAAAGATATAATGGCCCAGTTCGTGGTATACGGTATTGATCCATTTTCTCTCGGAGTTATATTTCCTTCCCTTCTTCCAGTTTTCCGGATGGACCAGATAAATCTGGCCGTTCTCGTAAGTTTTGCCTGCGGTCTTGCCCCAATCGATGTACTCAAACCACTCCACCTTAGGCATCTTTAAATGGTAAAACCGGCACAGTTGGGCGATCGCCTTCTTGAAGTCCGAGGGCCTGTAGTCGTGGAAAAAAGAGGTTAGATACCGGTCCACCAGCCGGCGCTCTTTTAAAGGGAGCAATATCATCCGCATAGTGCTGATCCCCAATCACGTTAAGGCTATTTTCTTATCATAAAAAATTACAAATAAAAACCATCCGGACCTCTGCGCGCTGGCGGACCGCGTCTGTAACCTATTGTTTTTCCATAATTTTTGTCCGTATCCATCTCATCTGGAATTTGCGGCTCGGAGCTCTCATATGCAGGCAAAGGAAGGCCGCTTCGGCAAGTTTGACATTGTGGTTAACTATCCGCTACCTTTTTAAAAAGCTAGAGTGCAAGGTCAGAAAATAAGGCTTCATTTCATAAGGTTGATGTTGTTTTCCTTGAGATGGCAGATTTGTAAAGAGGGGGGAGCTGTGGTATGGGCAAGGAATCGTGGGGTTGGTCCTCCTCCGGTAGCCCACGATTCCTCGTCTGTTTTTCACTGATCGATTGATGATAAGCTGGCCATTTGAAAGACTCGCCTATCTGGGCATATGGCTTACCTTTGAGCTAGGAAGGCTTGCGGTCAAGATTTTTTCCCGCCGCTTTTTATTCTCCCTCTTCGATGGCATGGCTGACCTTGGGTTCCACCTCTTCCGCAGTTTCCGCATACGATCGATCAATAACCTCACCTTGGCCTTAGGCGAACAACTGGACGCCGGTGAGATCCCGGCAATCGTACAAAGGTCTCTAAGAAATTTTTTCCGCGACTTTGTTGAACTCGGATTCGCCCTTGAGGCTTCGCGCGAAGAGATCCGTAGCGGAATTCCACTGCGCGGGCGCGAGCACCTGGAAGCTGCCCTGACCAGAGGAAAGGGGGTCATCGCCCTCAGCGCCCATCTGGGAAACTTTTTCCTGGTCGGAACCAGGCTTGCCGTCGAAGGCTTTCCTGCCCATGTTCTCGTGAACCAACCCCACAATGGACGCTTCACTCAACTCATGGACCGCTACCGGCTGCTGGTTTGGCAGAGAACCATTCACGCGCGACCCCGACGGCAGGCATCCCAAGAGTTGCTCCAGGTCTTAAGGCGCAACGAGCTGGCTATCGTCATCGCCGATGAATACAGGTCAGGGAGTGGAATCTATGTGCCTTTTTTCGGCCGCACCGTCTTAGCCCGTCGAGGTCCGGCGACACTGGCGCTCCGGAGCGGGGCGGCGATCGTCCCAATTTACATGGTGCACGATTCCTCGGGGAAGCTCACCCTCATCATCGAGCCGGAAGTAGCCCTGCTAAGATCGGGGGACACTAAGTCCGAGGTTAAGGAGAACACCCTGCGGATCACCCAGTGGCTGGAAAGGGTGGTGCGCTCCTACCCCGATCAATGGAATTGGATGAATATCCGTTGGCAGGAATCTCAGCCGGGACCATTGGTAGAAAAAAAACAGGAAGCAAAAGGATTCCTAGCATGAATTTCGCTCCAGGAAGGGGAGACCAAGTGAAAATCAACAAAAGAGACGTTGAAGAATTAAAAAAGAAGGTTGCCCTGGGGAATCGGGTACTTTTTCACCAGGGCCTGGCCGATTACCACGGTCATTTGAGTGCCCGCATCCCAGGGACACGCAAGTTTTTAATCAAGCCGGTCCTAGCGCCGCTCGGCACTATCACCGGTAGGGATATCATCATCGTGGATATCGACGAGTACAAGCGGGTATGCGAGGAGAACTTTGCCAAGGTGAGAGGCAAACGGCAGGTAACAAGGTTAAAATTCCCGCCGCGTGAAACCATGATACACGCCGCGATCTATGAGGCTCGTCCAGACGTCAACTCTGTTGCTCATACCCATCAGCCTCTTGCAACCGCCTTCTCGGTCGCGGGAGTCCCGCTTTTGCCGATCTACAACCAAGCGGCCCCCTTCGCTCCGGAGACTCCCATCTTTCCGAGCCCCAGACTGATCTATACGCTGCAAGACGGGGCAGAGCTCGTGCAATCGCTTGGGAACCGCACGGCGGTTCTCATGCAGGGCCACGGCATCACAACAGTGGGCGAAGGAGTGGAACAGGCAACTGCTAATGCTATCTACTTAGAGAGAACAGCCTACATGCAGTGGGTCGCGAGCTCGGTGGGTAAGCCGGTAACGATGCCGCAAAAGGACATAGACATGATGAAGGAAAACATGCTTTACCGTGCCTACGACGCCTTCAACTACTTTGTCTCGCTACTGGAGAGGAAAAAGTAAGGGTCTGGATACGGTCAAATATTTGAGGAGGTAATCTAATGGCAACGGTTAAAAAGCGCGCCGCAGAAGCGGCGGCGGTGAACCAAACCAGGACTGCACCGATTCAGGATCTCCGCCAGTGGCTTGAACGCGTGGATGGTCTCGGCGAACTCATCCGCGTGAAGGAACCGGTGGACGTGATCGAGGAGATGAGCGCCATCTCCTACCTGGTAGCCAAACAAAACCCCTCACCTGCGATTCTCTTCGAGTCTCCGCACGGCTACGAACGTAGCCCGATTGGAAGCAGGCTGCTGTGGAATATCCTCGGCCCCAGTTTAAGACGCATTGCCCTCACCCTGGAGGAGCCGCCTGATACTCCGACGGTTGAATTGATCCGCCGCGTCAAGGACAAACTGAAGCAGCGCATCCCGCCTCGGGAGGTGCCCCAGAGCCAAGCTCCCATTTATGAAAACAGCGTGAAGGGATCGGCCCTTGCCCTTGACCAACTGCCCATACCCAAACATTGGCCTCTGGACGGCGGGCGCTATGCCGGTACAGCCGATTGCGTGATCACGCGTGACCCGGACAGCGGCTATCTAAACTTAGGCACTTACCGCATGATGCTTCAGGGAAGGAATCAGGTCGGCCTTTATCTCTCCCCGGGTAAGGATGCCCGGCTGCACATCACCCGCGCCTGGCAGAAAGGGGAGCCCATCCAGGTGGCCGCTGCCTGGGGCATAGACCCGCTCTTCATGCTCGTCGGTTCCCAGACCTTCGCCAAGAATGTCTCCGAGTACGAATACGCGGGAGGGATCAAAGGTCAGCCCATACCGGTAGTGCGTGGGACGACCACAGATCTCTTATTGCCCGCGAATGCCGAACTCGTCATCGAGGGAATCATCAAGCCGAATTCGGTGAAGAGAGAAGGGCCCTTCGGCGAGTTCCCTGGCTACTATGGGAGGCCGGAGGCAGGTTGTCCGTTGGTCAAGGTAACGGCGCTGCACTACCGCTCAAAACCGATCATCACCAACGCCCTCATGGCGGACTATCCTTCGAATGAGCAGAGCGGTTTCTTCTCTATTATCCGCTCCG
>Ga0209002_10004454_pt1 | contig 11033 bp, 8 predicted proteins | sample Rifsed16ft2_FD_184010 | JGI IMG/M metagenome (GOLD analysis project Ga0209002, IMG submission 184010) | Soil microbial communities from Rifle, Colorado, USA - sediment 16ft 2 (version 2) | ecosystem: Environmental > Terrestrial > Deep subsurface > Rock core/Sediment | place: Rifle, Colorado...
TTTCAGCCTTGGGGCTGCCTTTGCGGCCACGGTAATTTCTGGTCGTGCAGGTGATGCTCACTTCCCCGTCGGCCATGTAAGCGAGCCTGGCGGTACATACCCCGCAACCCGGCTCAAGAAACTGAGCGCCAGACCTGACAAGGGGCTCGACGAGCCCTGCTTCCAGGCATTGGAGGTAAACATTATACGATGCCGGGGATATAATGAGGCGCACTCCTTTGGCTACCTTCCTGCCCCGGAGGATCCGCGCCGCCACTTCGATATCCTCCAGCCGCCCGTTGGCGCACGATCCGATCAGGGCTTGATCGATCCTTTTTCCGGCCACCTCCTCGATCGGGACCACGTTGTCGAAGGTATGGGGTTTGGCGACTCGGATTCCGACCTCCTCCAAGTCGACCGTAATCTCTCGGGAGTAATGGGCGTCGGGGTCCGGAGAAACGGCCTCAAAGCTCTTGTCCGTCCGCTTCCTCACGTAGGCAAGGGTCTTCTCATCCGCCTCGAACAATGCAAACTTCGCTCCCAGCTCAACCCCGTGGTCTGCGAGGCACATGCGGCCGGCCATATCCATCTCCCGCACTGCCGGGCCCTTGTATTCAATGGCCAGATATTGGGCCATATCGTCCCCGTATTTCCCGGCGAGGTAGAGGACCACATCTTTGGCGACAGGATACGAGTTGGGAAGCTCGCCCTCGATGGATACCTTGAGCGAGTCGGGAACCCTGAGCCACAACTCTCCGAAGACCGCCGCGTAAGCCGCGTCCGGCTCCGCAATTCCCGCTCCCGCCGCGTTCAACGCCCCATACAGAGTGCAGTGGGAATCGGGACCAACGATCACCTCCCCCGGACGCACGTAACCGTAGTCGCACATCATCTGATGGCACACTCCGGGCTCCGCGTCATGGAAGTATTTGACGCCCAATCGAGCGGCCAAATCTCTAGCAATCTTGTTCCGGCGCGCCTGGAGCTCGCTTTGCGGGGGCTGGTGATGCTCCGTCATCATGTAGACCCGCTCGGTGTCCCAGAGCCGCGGCAGTCCACCCGGCAATCCAGCTTCGATGGCCTTGTCGTTAACTTGCGAAGTGGTCACATTAAGCATCAACCCATCGATTTTAACCCCGACGTAATCGCCTGCGTTAACTTCGCGCTGTTCTACGGATTTCTTTGAAAGAACTTTTTCTGCGATTGTTCTTCCCATGAGTCTTATCCTTTGAGAGAAATGGCCGGACGCAAGAACTATGTTGATTCTTGGTCAGGCAACCATCACGACCTTGTTTTTTGCCAGCCGGTCGATATCCGCGCTGGATAACCCCAACTCCTGCAGGATTTCCCTGGTGTGCTCACCCAGGCGGGGAGGTTGCCTTCTCACGGAGAATTGAAATTCGTCGCTTTCAAACGGCAGCGCGGGAAGCCTTATCGTCTTATGGCCCGTGTCCACAGGGAGCAAACGATTTTCATGCCCCATCAGATAAGGATCTTCGTAAAGGTCGGCCGGCGTGTTCACAGGCGCGTAAGGCACTTCAGCCTTCTCCAGCTTGTTCATCAGCTCTTTGCCGTCGTATCTCCCGGCGATTTCCTGAACGCGGGGGAGCAGCCAATCTCTGGCGCGGGTTCTCGCCTCGTTGTCGTGGAGCTCCGGATGTGAGCCGAGCTCGGTCTGCTCGAATTCCGCGCAAAATGTTTCCCAATGGCGGTTACTGGTAATTCCTATAAAAACCTGCTTCCCATCCGCAGCGCGGAAAAGATCGAAGACGCCCCAGCGAAACCGGGTTCCCATCTTTCGGACAGGCATGGGAAGGGGGCGTTCTCCCGACATGGCGAAGTGGGCCAGGTGCTGTCCGACCCAGAAAACAACGGTTTCGAACAGACCGGATATCAGGCGTTGCCCCCGTCCCGTTTGATTCCTCTGCAGCAACGCGGAAAGTATCCCGATGACACCATAAGAGGCCACGCTGATGTCCGTCACGGACGCCCCGATTCGTAGGGGCCGGTCCGGCAGTCCGGTCATATAGGCGATCCCGCCCATCATCTGCGCCACCTCGTCCAGCGCCGGCCGGTGGGCATACGGTCCCTTGAGGAACCCGTTGATCGAGCAGTAGATAATCCGTGGATTGAGCTTGGAAACCGGCTCATAACCCACTCCCAACCGTTCGAGGACGCCCGGGGCATAATTGTCAAGGACAACGTCGGACGCCGACGCGAACTTTATGAATAACTCCTTTCCCTCCGGTTCCTTCAAGTTAACCGCGAAACTCCTCTTGTTGCGGTTCAGAAAATAGAAAGTGGAGGCCCCCATCGGCGATTTTCTCGCCTGATCTCCGCCACGCGATGGATCCTCGATCTTGATCACGTCGGCTCCCAGATCGGCCAGGATGACGCCTGCCGTAGGACCCGCCACAATGTGGCCCAACTCTAAGACCCGAGTTCCAACAAGAGGCAAATGGTTCATAGAGTCATCCTAAATATTGTGCCGGCTCATCCCAAATCATTGCTGAACGATAGCGGAAAAAAGGGGTGGAATTATTCGGCTTATGAGGAGCCTCCGGCTGAGGCTTCACCTACTTGAGCCACCTCTGTAAAGGGCATCAATGTAACCGCTCTCCTGCAGCTCCTTAACGAAGCGCGCGTCAACAAACTCCTCGGGCTTTCTCCCCTTAATGGCAGGCCGCTTGCCGGATAGCTCATCGAGAATGGTTTGAACTCCGGCAAGCGAGGGCACAGGAACCTTTTCAAGTCCTTTCAAGATTTCCTGGTTGTAGATCGCCTCCAGAATTCTTTCATCTTTCAGGCGCATGAACCTTTCGAGAGACTTGCGAGTGAATTCTTTGTCCGTGCGCATGATATGGATGCCCTGGACAAATGCCTTCATGAATCTTCGCAGCACATCTTCATTGGAACGGATGTATTTCCGCGTCGAAGCCAGTGTCCCTGTCATATAATCAAGCCCCAAAGTGCTGAAATCGGCGAGCTCCTTCCAACCTATATCCTCTACTCTCATGTCATCCGGAGTACTCAAGGGCGCTGCATCAATCGCCCCTGCTCTGGCGGCCATCAGCAGTTCGGGAATGCCCCCGACCTGTATTAGCGGGACGTCGCGGTCCGGAGTCAGACCCCACTTGTTCACCAAGCCCCAGCGTACGAGAAAGTCTGTCGAGGAGCCGAACCGGGTAACGCCGACTTTTCTCCCCTTAAGCTCCGCGATCGATTTAATCGCAGGGTTTGCCATCAACCGAAACTGGGGACGTTTAACAGTGGCGGCCACGATGGCCACATCCGCTCCCGCAGTGGCCGCTTCAACCGCCGCTGACGCGCCGACATGAGCCAGACCCACCTCACCCGCCACCATGACCTGAACTACCTTGGAACTCCCTCCAATCCGGATGATTTCCACGTCCAAACCCTGCTTCTGGAAGAAACCGGCCTCCCGTGCTACCCAGGCCGGTGCCTGGTTGGAGCTGAAGGCCACATGAACCAACCGCACCTTCGTCAGCTCCTGACTCCACCCAACACCTCCCAGAGTCAACGCGAAGAAGATGGTTGACAATATCATCATATGCCGGCAGCTTCTCTTCATGTTCAGGGTCCTCCGCAATCGAAAATCCAATGAGATATACCAAACCTGCTACAGAGTTAATCCAGCAGAGGCCAAGAAGTCAAGCTCGCAAATCGCGTTTGAGGGCCGCAAGCCTTGACTGGCAAAGGTAAAGATTTAAGCCTCGCGGATCGAGAGGCTGGTCAGGGCCGCAAGCACTGCGAGGATGAGCGCGAGGGCAAAAGCCGCCGTGTAGCTGCGGGTCAGATCGTATATGAACCCGCCCGCGTAGGCTCCGAGAGCGCCGCCCAAATGATGGACCCAGAAGATCGTCCCCGTGAGGGTGCCGATGTTTTGGAGACCATAGAGATCACCCACCAGGGCCGCGGTCAGAGGGGCCGAGGCCATAAGCGAAAAACCGAATAAGAGGGCGGACGCATAGATCCAAGCTCTTCCGCTGGAGAAAACCAGCAGGGCGAAACAGAGCAGCCTGGGAAGAAAGGTCAGGGCAAGCGGAATCTTCCGGCCGAACTTTTCGGAGATGGCGGCGAAAAAGAGCAGACCGGGGATGCTGAGCAATCCCGCCAGACCCTGGAGATTGGATGCCTCCTGGGCCGGGAACCCCTGGTCGGTGGCGAAAGGGATCAGCTGGGTGACGAAGAAAAAATCCTGAAAGCCGCAGATGAAATAGGTCGCTCCGGCCAGCAGAAAATTTTTTGAGACAAGGACATGATAGACGTCCGAAGACCGACCTGCGGGGGAATCTCCCTCCCCCCTTGCCGTTTGCCCGGCCATTCCCTCGGAAGCTTTTTCTTCCCCTTGGGAGGGCTCCCTTTTCATCACGACCAACGAAATCGGGATGACGACCAGGGAGAGGAGAATGGCCAGGATAAACCATGTCCATCTCCACCCGAACTTTCCCATCAGCAGCGCTATCAGCGGGATGATTAGAAACTGACCCAGGGCTGTTCCTGAAATGGCCAATCCGGAGACAAAAACCCTCAGGTTTTTAAACCAGCGGGAAAGCGTTGACGAGACAACGCTGATGCTGATCCCCGATGTCCCCGCTGCCGTTACCACTCCGTAATACAAATAGAGATCCGATAGGGAGGTCGTTTGGGAAGTCATCATGAGGCCGGAGGTGGTTACCAAGGCCGAGATAGAGAAAAGCAACTTTGGACCGAACCGGTCGAGGAGCTTTCCGGCGAGAGGCTGGCAGCAGGCGAAGACCAGCATGTTGAGGGTGTAGGCCAGGGTGATGGCGCCTCTTTCCCAGGAAAACTCGGAGACTAGCGGTTTAATAAGGACCCCGAAGGAAAATCTTATCCCCCCATCGATGACGAGGATCAAGAAGCTCCCTATAAGGATGTTCCAGCCGTAAAATTTCTTCTCAGCCATGAACAATCGGTTTCCTTGTCAAGAGTCCCGCCATCACTCCGTTGAGCAATTTTGTTCGATGATGGCGACCAGGCTCTGGGCCGATGAGGCAAAGACCTGCTCGCCGGGCAGAAGGCTAACGACCAGGTATTTGTGTTCGTCGAAATCGAAGAAGTAGCCGGGGTAGACGTAGATGCCGGATTTTTCGAGCAACCGGATTGCCCACTCCTCGTCGCTCCTGGTTTGCGGCGCGCGCAGAACGGCATACCATCCGCCTTCGACGTTGAGCACGGAGCAGGGGGAGTTGAGCGTTGCCTTCCGCAATGTCTCATAGTTCGACTTCACCCGCTGAAGGATCTGGGAACGAATGCGCGCGCCCGTTTTCATCAAGGGCGGCAGCGCCACCTGCACCGGGGAGTTCACCGACAGGTAGGTGTCGCATAGAATCTCCAGTCTCGCCATCGCCTCAGCCGCCAGGAGCGGCGGACCGCTCACCACAATCCATCCGAGCTTCATTTGCGGCAGTCCGGCGAGCTTCGAGAGGCCGTTCAGCGTGAACGTCAGCGCCTCGGCGTCTCCCGCCGTCGATCCGAAGCGCCGGTCGTCCTCGGCAAGCGGGTAATCCAGGAAAACCTCATCAACGATCAGCGCCGGACCGTTCTCTTTCGCCATGCCCGCGATCTCCTGATGTTCCTGCCGCTTGAGAAAGGCGCCGGTCGGGTTGTGGGGATTCACGATGACAATGGCCTTCGCTCCTTCAGCGCTCTCGCGATCGATATCGAGGCGCCACTCGCTGTCATAGTAGCGGAGATGGTAATGGCTAAGCTTCACGTCATTGACTTGCGCGAGATAATCGAAGAGCGGATACGACGGCCTGGGAACAAGGACGCCTTCGCCCGCATTGCAGAGGAGCTTGAAGATCAGCGAATAGGACTCGCTGGTGCCGGCGGTGAGGAAGACGTTGGACGGGTCAACGCAGAGTTCCTTCTCTCGGTAGTACCGGCAAATAACTTCGCGCGCCGAGAGAAGCCCTCTCGGCTCCGGTCGGTAGCGCAGCGCCTGAGGGTTGGAGAGCGCGGAGAGAAGCTCCCTCTCCGGGTAGTCGATCCCGAGCTCTGTCGGGTTGGAGATTGTGAGGTCAAAGACCGGCTGGCCCGCTGCCCGCCGAGCCTCCAGCAGTTCGGTGAGCCGGTTCGGTTGACGATCCCAATTCGTGCGTCGGGAAAACATTCCAAGAGAAGTGAAAGCAACAGACATGAGGCAACAGTACCAGTTAATGAATCCTTGAAATGAGCGGATCGGACTCAGCCGGGGATGTCGCCATCGCTTCCTGCTTTCGCCCCAGCCAGAAGCCGTTCAGCAGCCAGGCGGCCGAGATCGGGACCGCCACGAAGGCGATCCCGGTCATTCCGATTCCCAAAAATGACAACAACCCGTACGACCAGGCGCCGAGCTGATCGCCGCTGCGATAAATGACCGTGTCGATGAAGCTCTTCGCCTTGTATTTGTCCTCGCGCGGAATGACGGTGAACAGCACCTCGCGCGTCGGCCGCGCGACCGCGAAATTGCCCGCGCGCCGCAGCATCTGAAACATGACGATCACCGCCACCGTCGGCGCCAGACCGAGCGTGACGAAGCCGAACGCGCTCAGAGCCGGAAGCAGCGTGAGCGTAAGGGCCACGCCGAGGGCCCGGAGAATACGCTCGGTCAGAAAGAGCTGGGTTCCCAGCGTGAGGAGGTTGACCAGCAGATCGACCTCGGCAAAGAAGGCGGTGCGCGCCGCGCGATCGGCGAAGCTCTGATTGACGACCGAAGCCTGCTGGAAGTAGAGGAAGGTGGAAGTGATCGCATAGAGCAGCATGTAGATGCTGATATTCAGCAGGTAGGTTGATTTGAAGGCGTGAGTCAGTCCCGAAAGTATTTTTCCGCCGATCGGCGCCTCCTCCCCACACGCCGCCAGGTTCACGCTCAGCGCCTCCGACAGACGGGACAGCCGCCGGACGCTGAAGACCGCAACTTCAAGGAGAACGGTCGACCCGAGCAGTAGATAGGTCGATTCCAGATGGCGCGCGAGCGCGGCGGTCAGGCCCGATCCCAGGATGCTCCCGAGCGTCGCCCCGGCCGCGATAAAGCCGAAGAGCCGCTTCCCCTGCTCGGAGTTGAAGACATCCACCATGAGCGCCCAGAAGACGGAGACCACGAACAGGTTGAAGACCGAGGTCCAGATGAAGAAGATGCGGCCGACCCAGATGTTCTGCTCCGGGGTCGCCGCCTTGAGCAACAGGCAGAACAGCAGCAGATTTGCCATGAAGAACCGGTACGCGAGCGAAATGAAACGTGCGCGCGGCAGCTTCCTGACGAGCGCCGCGAACGGGGGGTTCACGACCATCATGCCGACGAGGGTGCCGGTAAAAAGCCACGGCAGGTTTTCGACGCCGCCGGCGACCCCCATCTCGTCGCGGATCGGCCGGATGATGTAATAGGAGGAGAGAACGGAGAAGATGTAGAGCCATGACCAGACCAGTGCCCGCAACTCGTCGGGCCGCACGTCGATCACGCGGCGGAGCAGCCGGTAGCCCGCGCCATCTGCGCTGGGCCTGGAGCCAACGGGCGGGCTGCTCAGCTCCATCCCCCGGACCCAGCCCGGTTGGAAAAGCCCGCGCTCCTGACACGCGGCCGCCACCGCATCCTATAGCCCATCGATGAAGCTCTCCATGCGCCGGCGCATCGCCGCGTCTGGGAGCCGCCCGCGCGCGGCGCCAAGATTGTCAATGACATACTCGACCTTCGCCATGCCGGGCACGGCGCAGGTGACGGCCGGGTGCGACACGATGTACTTGAGGAAGAACTGGGCCCAGCTCGCGCAGTCGAACTCGCCGGCCCATGGCGGCAGCTTCTGGCCCTGCACCGCATTAAAGAGCCGGCCTCGCCCGAACGGCAGATTGATCATCACCGCCATCCCGCGATCGGCCGCCAACGGCAGGATTTTTTGATCCGCCTTACGGTTGTCGAGCGCGTAGTCCACCTGGATAAAGTCGAGCGTCTCGGCCTTCATCGTCTGCTCGAACTCCTGGTACTGCTTCTCGAAAGAGGTCGTGATCCCGACGTATCGGACGCGGCCGGCCTGCTTCAACTCGCTGAGCGTGCGGAGCTGCGTCCGGGTGTCCCGTATGTTGTGCACCGCGATCAGATCGATCTTGGGAGTGCGCAGGAGCTTGAACGACCGCTCAAGCTGCGCGAGGCCCGCTTCCCGGCCGCTCGTGCTCACCTTGGTGGCGATGAACAGCGCATCGCGGATCTTGAGCTCCGACACGAGATCGCCCACCACCGTCTCGGCGGTGCCGTAGGTCGGCGAGCTGTCGATGACTTTCCCTCCCAGCTCCTTGAACTGGCGCAGCACCTCTCTGAGCGGCGCCCGCTCCGCCTCCGTCGTGACCGCCTCGTAGCGCCGGGCCGTCCCAATTCCGATGATCGGCAAGCTCTCACCGGTCGAGGGAATCTTGCGTTGAATCAACGGTCCCGCCTGGGCGAACAGGCCGGCGGAGGGCAGAAAGAGCGACGCCCCCGCAGTGATTCCAGCTTTGAGCAATTCTCGACGACTCAGGTGCATGGTACTGTCAGCTTTCCGGGGGATACGAATAGCGGCATACCCCGAGCAACAATTCGTGTCAAGGGAGTTAGGTCGGACTGCAAAATAGTGTCCAGAATAAAATCGCGGCTCATTGTTCTCCTCTACTCCAGTTCCGTTTTTCCGACCGGCTCGATCTGTTTCTCAAGAGAGTTTTTGTTTGAGCCAGCGCGTCACGGTATCCAGGACCTCCTGGTTTGACTGGCCCGGCACACGGCCCATGTGCCCCCCCTCGGAAAAAATCCGGACATCTTTAGGGCTGCCGTGCTCCAGGAGCAGATAGATGTCCTCGACCGGATGCTGATCGTCCTTCTTGCCATTAATGCAAAGAAGCGGGCAGCTCGGTTGATCCATAAGCCCCTGCTTTTTTAAAGAGAGGCTGGGCGCGATCTTTAAAACTTCCTCAAGGGTCTTGACCCTGAAGACGTAGGAGCGCGCATCCAACAAGCTGCCGGGCCCCATGAGATACTGCGAGGCCCGCTCGGTCAGGGCCGGACGAAGCCATGCTTCCTGAAAAGTATAATGGACTCCGGCTCCCCAGTTGACCGCTCCCTTGAGCCTCTTGGCCTCCACGTGGGCGAGCTTGGCCGCCCAGTATCCGCCGAAGCTTGCCCCCATGACGGCAATTCGTTTTCCGTCCACGTCCTTGCGGCTTTCAAGATGGTCGATGGCCGCGGAAAAGGTGCGTTCCGCACGGGGATCCTGTCCGAGCACCGGGTTTTCGCCCGTCCCCGGCATGTCGATCGTGAATGTGGCCAGAGCTAGTTTGTGCAAAGCCTCGCTGTTCGTTCTCCGATCTTCCTTCCATCCGTCCACGCCGCCCCAGTGCATCACCACCGGCGGGCGAACCGTCTCCTTTGGAATCTGAAGGTAGCCGACTACCTTCTTGCCCTCGAAGGGGATCTCCACGCGTTCCAACGGCGGGTCCATATAGGGGGCCGCTCGCAAAAAATTCCTCAGCGCTCCTTTGTAGCAGTTCATTTTTTCCGGGCTGCTCGGAACGGGATAACGACCGATGCGGTAGTATTCGAATGCCTGAAAGTAAGTTTTCCCGGCTGGCTCTCTCCCGCCCCGTCTTTCCTGCTCATCGCCAAGGAGCTCGTACTTGCGTCCCAGCTTGCCCCATTCGCTTCCCCACAAATCGGGATCGAGACTGCTCAGGCGGCCGACCAGTCCTTCAACCTCCTGGCGTTGGACTCCCTCAAAGGGATTAATCTTTCCGGCGCGGCGCAAGATCTCCGTCTTGATCTCTTCCAGGCTGCGGCTCTTCGGTTCCATCGTTACCTTCTCCCTTCACCTTCACCTGCCCCAACGAACCCATGGCTGTTTTGAAGAAACGGGCGTCAGGGAACATCCTTGAAAACTATTTTGTTATATCGGCGATAAATCCGCTCTTGTCGAGCTCCTGAACAAGCCGCATATCGACGAAATCTTCCGGCTTCATGGTTTTGGCCTTGGGATTGCGCGCCTCTACGGCCTTAAGAATCGTTACCAGACCGGGAATCGCCGGATAAGGGGGAAGGGTGAAATTCTGCCTGACGATCCATTCGTAACTCTCATCGAGGATCTCCCGATCATCGCTCTTGAAATATTTTGCCAGCACTTTCTTGGCAAAGACAGGATCTTTCTTGGCATGCACGACCCCTTCCATGTAGGCCTTCAAAAAGCGCCGCACGACATCTTCATTGCTCTTGAGGAAGCTCCGCCTGACGACGATGCCATTGAAGGGGAAATTCGCCTCGAGTTTCGAGATATCCAGAAGCGCCCTCAGGCCGAGTTTCCTCGCCCGCACGGTGGCTGGAGCGGTCAGGGCCACCGCTTGAATACGGTTGGCGTTGTGAGCGGCGACGCTCTCGGAAGGGCCGCCGGTTTGCAGAATGGCCACATCTTTCTCCGGCTGAAGGCCGTATTTGGCCAAAGCGAAACGGGCGGCGAAATCGGAGATGGCGCCGTAACGGCTCGTCCCCATCGCCTTGCCTTTCAGATCCGCCATGCGCTCGATTTCCGGCCGGCTAAAGATATAAAAGACAAAATTTCGCACGATCGTGGCGACATTCGTCAAATCGCCGCCGGCCAGACCGGAATCCACCACGGCGGCGGCGCCGATCTGACTTAAAGCGATCTCGCCCGCAAGCATCGTACTGACCACCAAAGAGCTTCCCTGCAGACGAATCAACTCGGCCGAAATACCGTGCTTCTCAAAGAATCCGCCTTCCTTGGTGAACCAGAGAGCGGACTCCGTGGCCGAGTCCGAGGCGCGCGCCACTCTGATCTTGTCAAGCTTTTCTTCCTGGCCGGGAGAAAGCGCGGGACATGCCAACATCAGGATTAAGGCCGTCAATGCCAAACAGGCTTTCTTTTCCATCTTTCTCTCTCCTCTGTTTTCTTCTCAAGCGAATAGTCTCCTTTGCAGCAAACGATTCTTACACTGTTGCGAGGATACTGCCAAGCACTTTTCGCAGCAACCTTAGCAGTCAGAGGGAGTGGAGATGTGTTGAC
>Ga0209002_10004455_pt1 | contig 11032 bp, 9 predicted proteins | sample Rifsed16ft2_FD_184010 | JGI IMG/M metagenome (GOLD analysis project Ga0209002, IMG submission 184010) | Soil microbial communities from Rifle, Colorado, USA - sediment 16ft 2 (version 2) | ecosystem: Environmental > Terrestrial > Deep subsurface > Rock core/Sediment | place: Rifle, Colorado...
CCGCCGACCCGGATGCGGCCGGCAAGATCGAGCCGGACAACGTTCGGCGGACGGTCCGCGCGCTCGAGGTGGTCGAGCTGACCGGGCGGCCGTTCTCGAGCTTCGCGGAGGCATGGGACCGCTACGACGCGGACGCGATGCGGGCCGCGGGGATCGACGTGACGCGCCGGGTGCTCGTCGAGCGGATCGAGCGACGCGTGCGAGAGCAGGTCGCGAGCGGTCTCGTCGAGGAGGTGCGCGCGCTCGCCGAGCGGGGCCTCGCCGGGTGGCTCACCGCGAGTCAGGCCATCGGGTACGCTGAGGTGGCGCGGCACCTGCAGGGGGAGCTCGGCCTGGAGGACGCGATCGCCCTTACCATCAAGCGCACGAAGACGCTCGCGCGCCGTCAGCTCGCCTGGTTCCGGCGGGACCCAAGGATCCGCTGGTTCGAGGCGGGGGACGGCGGGGCGGTGGGCCTCGTGGACGACCTGACGGAGTACCTGCGTGGCTGATCCGATCCGCATCTGGAAGTACCACGGAACCGGCAACGACTTCGTGATGCTCGAAGACCTGCCCGACGAGCGCCCCCTCACGGAGCCGTTCGTCGCCGCGGTATGCGACCGCCACAAGGGGATCGGAGCCGACGGGGTGATCCGCGTGACGCGCGGGCAGGCCGACGGCGAGGACTTCTTCATGGACTACCGCAACGCGGACGGCTCTCTCGCAGAGATGTGCGGCAACGGGATCCGATGCCTCGGCAAGCTCGTGTACGAGCACGGCCACACCACGGCCACCGAGCTCGAGGTCGGCTCGCGCGCAGGGGCCAAGCACCTGTCGCTAGACGTCCACGACGGTGTCGTCGGCTCGGTGACGGTGGGGATGGGCCCGCCGGCCTTCACGCGCGGCCAGATCCCGATGGACGGTCCGGCCGATCAGCCCTTCCTGACCGAGCCCTTCGACGTCGACGGCCGGACGTTCAAGGCGAGCGCCGTCTCGATGGGCAACCCGCACCTGGTGGTGTTCGTGCAGGAGGACCCGGCTCATGTCGACGTGCGGACGCTCGGCCCGCGGATCGAGCGCGACCCCCGGTTCCCGCAGGGGACGAACGTCGAGTTCGTCTCGATCGAGGACGGCGCCGTGCGCGTCCGTGTCTGGGAGCGCGGCTCGGGCGAGACGATGGCGTGCGGTACCGGCGCCTGCGCCGCGCTCGTAGCCGCGAACGAGGCCGGCCTCGTGCCGGCCCGCGCCGAGGTGCGCTTCCCGGGCGGTGCGCTCATCGTCGATCGTGCCGAGGACGGTGTGTTGCTCACCGGGCCGGCCGAGCGGGTCTTCGAGGCGACGCTCGACGAAGACTGGCTCGCGAGCAGGGGGCTCGTCTAGGTGCGGATCGCCAAGCGCATCGAGACCCTCCCCCCCTACCTGTTCGCCGAGCTCGACCGCAAGCTCGCGGCCAAGCGCGAGCATGGAGTCGACGTCATCTCGCTGGGCGTGGGCGATCCCGACCTCCCGACGCCAGCGCACATCGTCGAGGCCTTGCAGGAGGCCGTCGACGACCCCTCGACCCACCGATACCCGAGCTACTACGGCTCGCTCGAGTTCCGCCGCGCCGTCGCCGCCTGGTACGGGCGTCGCTTCGGCGTCGAGCTCGATCCTGAGACCGAGGTGATGGCGCTGATCGGCTCGAAGGAGGGGATCGGGCACATAGCGTTCGCGTTCGTGGACCCCGGCGACGAGGCGCTGATCCCGGATCCGGGCTACCCGGTGTACGGGGTCTCGACGCGCCTGGCCGGGGGCACGCCGGTGTCCCTCCCGATGCCGGCCGAGAGCGGGTTCCTGCCCGACCTCGACGCGGCGCCGGTATCCGACCGGACGAAGGCGATCTGGCTCAACTTCCCGACGAACCCGACGGCCGCGATCGCCGACCTCGGGACGTTCGAGGCAGCGGTGGCGTTCGCGCGGGAGCACGACCTGCTCCTGCTGCACGACGCCGCGTACAGCGAGATCACGTTCGACGGGTTCGTCGCGCCCTCGCCGCTCCAGGTCCCCGGCGCCAAGGATGTGACCCTCGAGTTCGGCTCGGCGTCGAAGTTCTACAACATGACCGGCTGGCGGATCGGGTGGGTCGCGGGCTCGGCCGAGGCGATCCGGGCGCTCGGCGTCGTGAAGACGAACCTGGACTCCGGGCAGTTCACCGCGATCCAGCGCGCCGCGATCGCTGCCCTCGAGGGGCCCGAGGAGCACCTGGACCAGCTCCGCGCTATCTACCAGGGCCGGCGGGACCTCGTGATCGGCACGCTGAACGGGCTCGGCTGGTCGCTCAAGCCCCCGCTCGGTTCGTGCTACGTCTGGGTCCCGGTGCCCGAGGGAGACACGAGCGCCTCGTTCGCCGACCGCCTGCTCGACGAGGCCGGCGTGTTCGTGGCCCCGGGTAGCGGCTACGGCGTGCGCGGCGAGGGGTTCGTCCGATTCTCGCTCACTGTGCCCGATGATCGGCTCGCCGAGGCGATGGACCGGCTCGCGAGGATCCTCGCCTGATGGCGCAGGACGGGAGGCGCCAGCGCGGGGTCCACCAGGCGTCGACGCTGGAATCGCCGCTCGCCGCTACGTGGCGCCCGCGGGTACTCGAGAAGGCGGTGCTCGTCGGCGTGGGAAGAGGGTTGGAGGAGTCGGACCTGGACGAGCTGGCCGCGCTCGCGGACTCGGCCGGCGCCGAACCCGTGGCGCGCGTGCTGCAGACCCGCCAGGACCCGAACCCCGCGACGTTCGTCGGCAAGGGCAAGCTCGAGGAGCTCCACACGACGGTGCACCGCACCGGCGCCGGCGCGGTGTTCCTGGACGACGAGCTCTCGCCGGGCCAGCTCCGCAACCTCGAGGAGAAGCTGAAGGTGCGCGTGGTCGACCGCACCGCGCTGATCCTGGACATCTTCGCGCTCCATGCGCGCAGCCGCGAGGGCAAGGCGCAGGTCGAGCTAGCGCAGCTGAACTACCTCTTGCCCCGCCTGCGCGGCTGGGGCGAGGCGATGAGCCGTCTGGGCGGCGGCATCGGCACCCGCGGCCCCGGCGAGACGAAGCTCGAGGTCGACCGCCAGCACATCAAGCGGCGGATAAGCAAGCTCCGCAAGGACCTGAAGGACCTCGCGCGCACGCGCGACGTGAAGCGTTCGAGCCGCGAGCGCTCGGGGGTCCCGCAGATCGCGATCGCCGGTTACACGAACGCCGGCAAGTCCACGCTGATGAACGCGCTCACGGACTCGGATGTGGTGGTGGCGAACCAGCTGTTCGCGACGCTCGATACGACCGTGCGGAAGATCCAGCTGCCGAGCGGTCGAGGGGCAACGCTCTCGGACACGGTGGGGTTCGTGAGCAAGCTGCCGCACGAGCTCGTCGAAGCGTTCCGCTCCACGCTCGAGGAGGTCGCGCGCGCGACGTTGATCCTCCACGTCGCCGACTCCTCGTCTCCGGATCTCCCCGCTCAGATCGAGGCGGTCCGCATGGTGCTCGGGGAGATCGGTGCCGGCGCGGTCCCCGAGGTGCTCGCACTCAACAAGGCCGACCGTCTGTCCGAGGTCGAGCGCGCCCGGGTGCTCGTGCGTTTCGACGGCGACGCGGTCGCGATCAGCGCGCTCACGGGCGACGGCCTGCAGGAGCTGCTCGAGAAGGTTGAGGGCGCGATCCCGCGGTTCCCGATGGGCGTGACGATCCTCGTTCCGTATGGCCGCGAGGATCTGACCGCGATGCTCCACCGCGAGGGCGACGTGCTCTCCGAGGACGCGCGCGAGGACGGCACCCTCGTGCGCGCACGGGTGGGGGAGCGCGAGTTCGCCGCGGTGCGGGACTTCCGGGTCGAGGCGGCTGAACGCGCCGCCGGGTAGCCTGCCCGCGGTATGCGGATCGGGATCCACGTCGGGCACTGGGAAGGGCAGCCGCACGACCTCATCGCGCTCGCGCTCGAGGCCGAGCGGGCGGGCATGGACTCCGTGTGGACCTCGGAGACCTGGGGATCGGACGCGCTGCTGACGCTGACGTGGATCGCGGCGCGGACCGAGCGGATCGGGCTCGGGACCGGGGTCGTGCAGATGCCGGGACGCTCGCCCGCGTCGACCGCGATGGCCGCACTCACACTGGACCACCTGAGCGGAGGGCGACTCCGGCTCGGGCTGGGGGTGAGCGGGCCGCAGGTGGCCGAGGGCTGGCACGGCGTCCCGTTCGACCACCCGCTCGAGCGCACCAGGGAGTACGTCGCCATCGTCCGGAGCGTGCTCCGCCGCGACGCGCCCGTCACCGCCCCGGGCCCGCACTTCCCGCTGCCGCTTCCAGGCGGGCAGGGCAAGCCGCTGAAGACCAACGTGCGGCCGCTCCGCACCGAGGTGCCGATCTTCCTGGCCGCTATGGGGCCGGCGAACGTCGCGCTCGCGGCCGAGATCGCCGAGGGCTGGATCCCGTTCCTGTACTCGCCTGAGAAGGCGGGCGTGTTCGAGGAGGCCATCGCGGAGGGTCGCAGGGCCAGGGGGCGCGGGATGGCTGCCCTCGAGGTCGCGCCTATGGTCCCGGTCGCGATCGGCGAAGACCTCGCTGCGTGCCGCGACGCCCTCCGGCCACTCCTCGCGCTCTACGCGGGCGGGATGGGCTCGCGGCGGGTGAACTTCTACCACGCACTCGCCACGCGCTACGGGTACGGTCAGGCCGCCGACGCGATCCGCGACGCGTTCCTGGACGGGCGCCGGTCGGAGGCGACCGCGCTCGTACCCGACCCGATGATCGATGAGCTCTGCCTGGTCGGGCCGGCGGCCAGGGTTTGCGAACGCCTGGAGGCTTGGCGTGCCGCAGGGGTCACCACGTTGCTCGCGAAGGTGGACGAGGTCGAGACGATCCGCGCGCTCGCCCAGGCCGCGGCATGACGGGAGGAACGATGGGTAACGACCTCGAACGCGAGATCCTCGCGCTCGCCCACGACTTCGCCGAGCGCGAGATCCGCCCGGTGGCGGCCGAGCACGACCGCACCGAGGAGTTCCCGTGGGACGTCTACCGCAAAGCGGCGGAGGTCGGCCTGACCGCCTACGACCTGCCCGAGGCCTACGGCGGCGGGGGGGTGGAGAGCGTCCTGCTCCAGGCGCGGGTGTCCGAGGAGCTGTCGTGGGGCGACGGCCCGATCGCGAACGCGATCACGAGCAACGGTTTCTTCGCCGGCCCGATCGTCGCCATGGGCGCGCAAGGGCAGTGCGAGCGCTGGGTGCGCCCGCTGGCGGGACCCGAGCCCCCGCTCTGCGGCCTCGCGATCACCGAGCCCGAGGCCGGCTCGGACGCCTCGGCGATCGCGACCCGCGCCGAGCGCACGGGCGGCGGCTATCGCCTGAGCGGCACGAAGACCTGGATCAGCGGGGCGCCGCTCGCGAGGTGGTACCTCGTGTTCGCCACGGTCGCGCCCGGCACCCGCTCGAAGGGGATCACCGCGTTCGTGCTCGAGCAGGGCGACGTGGGGTTCACGCTCGGCGAGCGGATCCCCAAGCTCGGGTCCCGCTGCTACCCGGCCGGCGAGCTGTTCCTCCAGGATTGCGTGCTCCCCGAGGACCGCCGGATCGGGCAGGAGGGGAGCGGGTTCAGCGGCCTGATGCGCTGGTTCGAACAGACGCGCGTGACGCTCGCCGCGAGCGCGATCGGGATCGGGCGCGCTGCGCTCGAGTACGCCGTCGGCTACGCGAAGGAGCGCGAGGCGTTCGGCAAGAAGATCCACGAGTTCCAGGCGGTTTCGTTCCGGCTCGTCGACGCTCGGGCGAAGCTCGACCAGGCGCGCCTGATGACGCACCACGCAGCGCGCCTGGCGGACGCCGGGGACCCTTTCGGCACCGAGTCCTCGATGGCCAAGCTCGCGGCGTCGGAGGCCGCGTGGTTCTCGGCGTGGGCGGCGGTGCAGACGCTCGGCGGCTGGGGCTACTCCCGTGAGTACCCGGTCGAGAAGTGGCTGCGTGATGCCAAGCTCGAGGAGATCTGGGAGGGCACGAGCGACATCCAGCGGCTGATCATCGCCCGCTCGATGTTCCGCGACTGACCGCTACGGGCCCGGCGAGCCGATCGCCCAGAGGTCGGCGTCGTCCCAGGGTGCCTCGATAGCGATGTCCGGATTGGTCCCGCGCTCGGTCGCGTACCGGAGCGCGAGGATCTGCAGTCGAACCGTGAGCGGGATCTGCGCGAGCAGCGTCGGTAGCGAGTTAGGCTCCACGACGCGCGTCACGGGGACGCCGGCCTTGCGCGCCGCGTACTCGACCCCTGCCGTCAGCCCCTGCGTGTCCGGCGGCGTGAGCGTGACGAGGTGGTCCGTGCCGTTCAGCGGCACGGCGTGACCGTGCAGGAGGTACTCGATGTCGTACCCCTCGGCGGGCAAGCGGGCGGCCTCGCGGACCTTAAGGGCGCCCTCGCGGGCCGTGACCGAGGCCGGTCCCTCGCCCGAGATGACGAGCAGGCGTTCGGGCTGCGCTATGGCATCGGTGTCGGGCGCGTCGATCGCGGCGCGCACGGCGTCGGGGACGCCCGCGATGACCTCTGGCGCGAAGGTCTCGGCGCCGAGCGCGTGTGCGATCCGGGCCAGCAGGAGCAGCACGGCCGTGTAGCTGACCGTGTAGGTGTGCGAGGTCTCCTGGTCCACGGTCTCGAGCGCCTCCGGGAGCGCACCGCCGCGACGCGTGATCGCGACGACGCGAAGGCCGGCGTCCATCGCCATCGTCCACGCGGCGCCCGCGAACGCGGTCTCGGCGCCGGCGTTGTGACTGATCAAGATCACGCCGTCGCGCGGGTCGATCGGCGGAGCGTGGTTCACGAAATGCATCGAGCTCATCGCGTGGGCCGCCCTCCCCGCGTCCTGCAGCATCCAGGCGCCCAGCTCGGCCGCGTGCTGGCTCGTGCCTGTGCCGACGAGCCAGATCCGGTGGGCTTGTCGCAGGCGCTCGACGACGTCGTGGGGGATCGGCGTGCGCATCAGGCGTTCGAGTTCGGCCGGCTGTGAGTCGATCTGGCGTTCGAGAGCGGTCGAGGTCGTAGGGACGTCGGACATGCCGGGCTCCTCGCGTCGGGGCGAGGCGAGCCTAGAGCTTGCGCAGGACCGAGACCACCTTGCCGAGGAGCTCTCCTTCCGGGTCCATCTCGAAAGGCTCGAGCGAGGGGTTCTCCGGCACGAGCATCACGCGACCCTTCCGCCTGCGCAGGCGCTTGACGGTCGCCTCGTCCTCGGCCGGCCCTGGGAGCAGCACGGCCACGATGTCCCCGTCCTCGGCTGAAGCCTGGGCCCGGACGACCACGATGTCGCCGTCGAAGATCCCCGCGCCCACCATCGAGTCGCCGCGGACGGTAAGCGCGAAATGCTGCGCGTCCCCTGCGAAGCCCATCGGCACGACGAGGTGGTCCTCGACGTGCTGGTCGGCGAGCACCGCCGCGCCCGCTGCGATCCGTCCCACGAGGGGAACGACGACGCCCTCGGCGCGAGGCGTGTCAGAGAGCGCCATCGCCCGAGGCTTCGTGGCGTCCTTCCGCAGGAATCCGCGGCGCTCAAGGGTCGCCAGCTGGGCGTGGACGCTCGAGGATGAGGTGAGGCCCACGGCCTCGCCTATCTCGCGCACGGTCGGGGGGTAGCCCCGTTCTCGCACGGTCTGAGCGATGAAGTCCAGGATCCGCCGCTGGCGGGCGGTCAGCTGCTCGGTGTCGGATGCCTGCCTTCCAGAAGAACGGCTTGCGGTAGTCATGTCAGACCCTCCTCCTAGGCTTTCGGGACCGTAACACCGGTTCGAGGAGCGTTCAAACATATGTTCGAGTTCGTGCTTGACTCCGAACAGACGTTCGATAGGCTGAGGCGGTGAACCGAACACGCGTTCGCCGCCGCCGAGTGGCCGTGACCCTGGTCGTGGCGTCCATCGGGGCGTCCTGGGCCGTGCCGGCGGTGAAGGCTCTCGACGCGGGTTCCCAACCCGAGCGGGTCTCCAGCACGAGCTACGTCGTCCGCCGGGGCGACACCCTCTGGTCCATAGCCGAGCGCCTCTCGCCCGGCGAGGACCCTCGTCCGGTTGTCGACGCGCTCGCCGCGGTGAACGGCCTGGATCCGGGCTCGCTGGTTCCCGGGCAGACCCTGGTCGTGCCCTCGTAGGTTTGACGGCCCCACATCTCGGGGCTAGGTTCGGGCGCCCACTACATCTTGGGGTGAACGGTATGCGGTGTCCCTGGTGCGGAAGCGTGGACGACAAGGTCGTCGACTCCCGGCCTGCCGAGCGCGGAGAGGCGATCCGCCGCCGGCGCCAGTGCCTGTCGTGCGGGCGGCGGTTCACCACCCACGAGCGGGTCGAGGAGCTCGGGCTGACCGTGGCCAAGCGCGACGGGACGACCGAGGCCTGGGAGCGCGAGAAGATGCTGGCGGGGATCCACAAGGCCCTGGTCAACCGCCCCATCTCGGAGGAGCAGGTGGCTGCCCTTGCGACCCGGATCGAGACGCGGCTGCGCCGCAAGGGCCCTCAGGTCACATCTCAGCAGATAGGCCTGGAGGTGCTCCAGAACCTCCAGAAGCTCGACCAGGTCGCCTACGTCCGGTTCGCCAGCGTCTACAAGGACTTCCAGGAGGTCGGGGATTTCGAGCGTGAGCTCGGCCTCCTGCTCCAGAAGAAGGAGCCGGCGAAGCCGAAACGACGCTGATCGGCGTCAACACTACATCTTGTGGATGACACCGTGTCGGACCACAAGATAGTCTCGATGTGGCCTTGACGCCGGGGGACGGCTGGTTCAGAATCACACGCCTGTAGTTCTCCACAGTTCCTTCCCCACCGTTGGAAAAAGGGGGCTGCCCGTGGCGACGAAAGAGGGGGACGTCCAGGTCATCCGCGAGGGCCTGACGTTCAAGCGCTTCTTCACGAAGGAAGGCGTCCACCCGTTCGAAGAGATCGAGTGGGAGACGCGCGACGCCGTCATCCCCAACTTCAAGGAGGGCGGCAACGCCTTCGAGCAGCGCGACGTGGAGTTCCCCGCCGGCTGGTCACAGAACGCCACGAACATCGTGGCCCAGAAGTACTTCCGAGGGGCGCTCGGGACCCCGCAACGTGAGTCCAGCGTCCGCCAGCTGGTCGGTCGCGTCGTCGACACGATCACGGGTTGGGGCCGCAAGGGCGGCTACTTCGCCAGCGACCACGACGCCCAGGTCTTCTCCGAGGAGCTCGCGCACCTGATGGTGACGCAGAAGGCCGCGTTCAACTCGCCGGTGTGGTTCAACCTGGGCGTGCACGGCACGCCTCAACAGTGCAGCGCGTGCTTCATCTTGGCCGTGGATGACCACATGTCCTCGATCCTGAACTGGTACGTCGAGGAGGGGACCATCTTCAAGGGCGGGTCGGGCTCGGGGATCAACCTGTCCACCCTCCGCTCCTCGAAGGAACGCGTGAACGGCGGCGGAACCGCCAGCGGCCCCGTGTCGTTCATGCGCGGCGCCGACGCGTCGGCCGGAACGATCAAGTCCGGGGGCAAGACCAGGCGTGCGGCCAAGATGGTGATCCTGAACGCCGATCACCCCGACGTCCGCGACTTCATCTGGTGCAAGGCGCTGGAGGAACGCAAGGCGCGGGCGCTTCGCGACGCCGGTTTCGACATGGACCTGGACGGCAAGGACTCGTACTCGATCCAGTACCAGAACGCGAACAACTCGGTCCGTGTGGACGACGGCTTCATGAAGGCGTACGAGGCCGATCAGGACTGGAAGCTGAAGTCCGTGACCACGGGCGAGGCGGTGGACACCGTCCGCGCGCGCGAGCTGATGCGCGAGATCGCGCAGGCCGCATGGGAGTGCGCCGACCCGGGGATGCAGTACGACACCACGATCAACGAGTGGCACACGTGCCCGGCGACGGGGCGGATCAACGCCAGCAACCCGTGCTCTGAGTACATGCACCTGGACAACAGCGCGTGCAACCTCGCGTCGCTGAACCTGATGAAGTTCATCGACGACGAGGGGACCTTCGACGTCGCCTCGTTCAAGCACGCCGTGGACATCGTGTTCACGGCCCAGGAGATCATCGTCGGCCCGTCGGACTACCCCACCCAAAGGATCGCCGAGAACGCGCGGGCCTTCCGTCAGCTCGGGCTCGGCTACGCCAACCTCGGCTCGGTCCTCATGGCCCGCGGCCTCCCATACGACTCGGACGGCGGGCGCGCGTGGGCTGGTGCGATCACGGCGCTGATGACCGGCCAGGCCTACCGCACCAGCGCCCGGATCGCCGACGCGATGGGCTCGTTCGAGGGCTACGCGCCCAATGCCGACGCGATGCTCCGCGTGATGCGCAAGCATCGCGCGGAGGTCGACGGGATCGACGGGGATCAGGTGCCCGAGGCCCTGCTCACGGCGGCCAAGCAGTCGTGGGACGAGGCGATCGCCTCCGGCGAGCGGTACGGCTACCGCAACGCCCAGGCGACGGTCCTTGCCCCCACCGGCACGATCGGCCTGATGATGGACTGCGATACCACGGGCATCGAGCCCGAGCTCGCGCTCGTCAAGACCAAGAAGCTCGTCGGTGGCGGCACGATGCAGTTCGTGAACCAGACCGTGCCGCGGGCACTCGAACGCCTCGGCTACGACCGGGAGCAGATAGACGACATCGTCGCCTACATCGCCGAGCACAACTCGGTGGTCGAGGCCCCGCACCTGCGCGTGGAGCACTACGCGGTGTTCGACACGGCTATGGGCGCCGAGCCGATCCACTACATGGGACACGTGCGGATGATGGCCGCGGCCCAACCGTTCATCTCGGGCGCGATCAGCAAGACCGTGAACATGCCCGAGCACGTTACGGTCGAGGAGGTCGAGCAGCTGTTCGTCGAGTCCTGGAAGCTCGGCCTGAAGGCGGTGGCGATCTACCGCGACAACTGCAAGGTCGCGCAGCCGCTATCGGCGGACAAGAAGAAGACCGCAGCCGAGCCCGAGCCTGCCGAGCTCGCCAAGCCGGTCCGCAAGCGCCTGCCGTCCGTGCGGCCGAGCACCACGCGCTCGTTCCAGGTCGGCGACGCCGAGGGCTACATCACCGCGGGCTCCTACCCG
>Ga0209002_10004458_pt1 | contig 11027 bp, 7 predicted proteins | sample Rifsed16ft2_FD_184010 | JGI IMG/M metagenome (GOLD analysis project Ga0209002, IMG submission 184010) | Soil microbial communities from Rifle, Colorado, USA - sediment 16ft 2 (version 2) | ecosystem: Environmental > Terrestrial > Deep subsurface > Rock core/Sediment | place: Rifle, Colorado...
GCCGAGGAGAACTTCCCGCGGAGGAAGGTGATCGACATCCTTTCCTCGCCCTACCGGCGGCGGGAGGCAAGGGGCACCGGACCCGCGCGCCCCGACCTGTGGGACGTGTGGACGAGGGAGCTCATGGTGGTGTCCGGCTCCGACTGGGAGACGCGCCTGCACCGCCTGCGTTTCCGGGGGAGCGGGGAGGAAACCGGCGAGGAACGGGAAGAGCGGGAGGAGAGGCGGGACCAGCTCCTGCTGCTTACGGAAGAGGTCCGCGCCCTCCGGGAGGCGCTGCGGCCGGTCCGCGAGGCGCGCAGCTACGCCGGACTTGCCGCGGCCCTTCGGTCCCTCCTGGTCGCGGATTTCCGGATCGGGGGCGGTGACGACGGAGAGGAGGAGCGGGATCGCCGCGCCGTGTCGGCCCTTCTCTCCCTGCTCGACGACGTCGAACTGATTCCGGAGCGGGAGGTCCCGTGGCCGGGGACGACGGCCGCCCTCGCCTGGCAGCGCACCCTCCTTTCCGACCAGCGCCTTTTCCTGGGCGAGAGGGGGGGGATGCGCGTCCCGGGGGCGGTGGTCGCGGGGGATCTCTTCGCCCTGCGCGGAGCGACGGCCGACCGGATCCTGTTCCTCTCCGTCAACGAGGAGGCGGTGCCCGCCCAGATCGAGGAGGACCCCCTGCTTCCCGACGCCGACCGGGAGGAGATCAACCGGATCTTCCGACAGCGGGGGATGCCCGACGCCCTCGCGCTCCGGCGGCGTAACGCCGCCGAGGAGAAGCTGCTCTTCTCCCTTCCGGCCGCCTCGGCGAGGGAGGAGGTCGCCTTCGGCGTGCTCCGCGCCGACGCGGAAGGGGCGGCACGGAGGCCGTCCCGGTATCTCCTCCATCTTCTGTCCCAGTTCGCGGGGCCGGGGGTCTATAAGGAGACGTGGGGCGAGGCGTCCGGCGCTTCCATCCTCTCCCTCTCCCGGAAACCGTTCGCGGCGCTTTCCGGCCCGGGGCCCGTAAGCGCAAGGGAAGAGGCCCTCCGGGCCTGGCACAGCGGCGCCTTCCCGGACGAAGAGGGCAAAGAGGTACCCTGGCACCGCGTCGCGACGATCCTCTCGGAGTGGAGGGCAAGGGCGGAGGGACGGTCGCTCTTTCCGGGTCCGTGGACCGTCATTCCCCCTCCCCCCGTCCAAAGCTCCTCCGCGCTGGAAGAGCTGGCGATGTGCCCCTACCGGTATTTCCTCCACCGCCTGCTCGGTCTTGCGCCCGCCGAAGAGCCCGAGGAGAGCCTGGTCCTTTCGCCTGCGGAGATGGGGGTGCTTGTCCACGACATCCTGCGGGTGATCGGGAAATACGCCGCGGAAGGACAGGGATGGGGGGACCCGCGCAGGGCGACCGGGGAGGCCTTCGCCCGGTTCGCCCGGGAGAACCCGGTGGGGCTTCCCGGCCTTTTCCTTCTCCAGCGCCGGGAGATCGAGTCGGCCGTGTCGGCGTTCCTCGCGTGGGAGGTCGTGCGGGAGAGGCTCCCCGGCGCGTACCGGGTCGAAGCCGTGGAGAAACGCTTCGAAGTGGAAGTCGAAGGAGGCCTGCCGGTCTTCGCGGGCAGGGTGGACCGGGTGGACCGGGGACCCTCGGGGGAGGTCGAGATCATGGACTACAAGTACCGGGACGGGAAGAACGAGAGAGCCCCCCTTTCCTGGATTCGGAACGGTCTTTCTCACCAGATCCCGGTGTACCTCCACTTCGCCCGGACGCTTTCCCCAGACGTGCGCGCGTCCCTCTGCTTTCTCAAGGGGGATATCCGGACCGTCACGGTGGACGGGGAGCAATGGGAGGAGATCCGGAGGGAATGGACCGCCTCGCTCGCCGCGTGGCTTTCGCTTGCGTCCTCCGGGCACTTCCCGCCGCTGCCCCACCACCGGTTCCGCTTCGCCTCGGACCTCCCGCCGAGGTATTGCCGGGACTGCCCCTACCGGGACCACTGCCGCGTTTCGCCCGCCTTCGAGGGGACGAAGGCGGAGACGGAGGCGTTGATCCTTCGGGTCCTTGCGGATCCGGCCCTTCGCGCGATCACGGAATTTCGCCCGGTGAGGGGGGGCTGACGGTGGAACGCGACCGGCGCGCGGCAGTCACCGATTTTTCCCGGGATCTCGCGGTGGACGCCTCCGCGGGAACGGGGAAGACGGCCACCTTGATCGCCCGCGTCACCAACCTCTTTCTCGCGAAGAGGGATCTCGGGCCGGACGATGTCCTTCTCCTGACGTTCACCGACAAGGCCGCGGCCGAGATGAAATCGCGGGTCGTGGAGGGGTGGGAGCTCCTGCTGTCCGCCTCCCGGTCGGCAACATCCCTCGAGGAGGCAATGGCAACGGTCCGGGAATGGAACTCCCTGGTCGAAGCGCCGGCCGGCGGCCTCCCTTCGCTTGACGACCTTCGCGCCCGGGCCGAGGAGATGGCCGACGGCGTGGGGAGGCTCTCCGTCACCACGTTCCACTCCTTCTGCCGGCGGATCCTGCTTTCGTTCCCCGCGGAGGCCGGCGTCGACCCCCGCTTCGAGGTCCTCCCGGAAGGAGAAGCCGCGGACGCCTGGGACGCCGCGTTCCGGAACTTCCTCCGGTCCGAATTCGGGCGGGAAGAGACGGACCCGCGGTGGGAGCGCGCGATCTCCCGGTCGTCCGACCGGGAGGCGGCGTTCGGGATGATCCGGCGGCTCTGCCTGTTCCACCGGGATCTTCTCGGGGAGGAGGCGCACGACTTCGGATCGCAGGACGATTTCCTGGGGTACCTGCGGGGGGAGTATCAGGAGACGGTCGATTGGTTTCGCGCGTTCGCCGGGGGAATCGCCGACCGCACCCACGAGATGGCGCCGGTCCTCGAGTCGGCGCTCGCGGTCCTCCTCCGCGGCTGGGAGGCGGTCCAGGGGGGGGATCTCGACGCCGCGGCCGGAATCGCGCCGGAAGGGGCCGCCGCGTTCGGGTTCCGGGCCGACCGCACGAAAAGCGCGAAGGTCTTCCCGAGACCGCCGGGAATGACGCCCGCGACCGCGCGGGACCGGCTGAGGACGTTCTGGCGGGAGCTCGCAGAGGTCCCGCCGGGCGACGCCGCCGCCCGTTTCCTCGTCGACAGGGCGAGGGCCGCCGCGCGCTTCTACGAAAAGGCGAAGGGGAGCGGCCTCGATTTCATGGACCTGCTGCTACGTGCGAAAGAGCTGCTGTGCGGGAACCGGACGGTCGCGGAACGGGTATCGGGGCGGTTCCTCCACATCCTGGTGGACGAGTTCCAGGACACGGATCCCCTGCAGGCCGAAATGCTCGAAGCGCTGGCGGCGGACGGCACCCCCGGCCGCCTGTTCCTGGTCGGGGATCCGAAGCAGTCCATCTACGGGTTCCGGCGCGCGGACGTCCAGGTGTACCACCGGTTCCGGGAAGAGCTCGTCTCCCGCGGAGGGGGGTCGATCACCCTCGTGCGGAATTTCCGGAGCCGGCCGGACCTCGTCGCGGCCGTGAACGGCCTCTTCGGGCACGTGCTCCCCGGGGGGGAGGATTTCTCCCCTCCGTACTCGCCTGTCGTCGCCCACCGGCAGGACGCTGCGGAGGGAGATGCCGCGACGCTCTTCTCCCTCGGGGAAGGTGTGGAGGAGGCCGGGTTTCTGTGCGGTCTGATCCGCGGGATCGTGGGGAAGGTGACGGTGGGGGGGAAACACGGGGGCCCCGGCCGCCCCGCGGAGCATCGCGACATCGCGGTACTTTACCGGTCCGACACCGCGGGAGAGGTGCTCGCCTCGTACCGTGACGGGCTCGCCCGGGCGGGGATCCCCCATCTGGTTCCCTCCCGGAAAGGGTTTTTCGCGAGGCAGGAAGTTCAGGACCTCCGGATGGTGCTCTCGGCCGTCGACACGCCGGCGGACGCCTCCGCCCGCTACGCCGCGCTGAAAACGATCTTCTTCGGGCATTCGGACGGGGAGATCCTCCCCCTGTTCGTGGGGGGGGAGACGGCCGCCTCCCCGCGGGTCAGGGATGCGCTTTCCCTGCTCGCGCGACTCTCCGCCCGCCGGGGAAGGTCCTCCCTTGCGGAACTGCTCGCGGAACTGTACCGGGAATCGGGCGTGGAGTTCGTGGCTGCCCGGCTTCCCGAGGGGGAGAGGATTTTGCAGAACCTGGCCAAGGCCGCCGAGATCGCGTTCGCGTTCGAGTGGGCGGGAGGAGGATCGGTCAAGGCGTTCCTCGAGGAAATCCGGCGCAAGACCGAGGAGGAGAGGCCGGAAAACGAGTTTCCCGTCTTCGAGGAGGGAGAGGATGCCGTGCGCATCTCCACCATCCATCTCTCCAAGGGGCTGGAATTCCCGGTCGTGATTCTCGCCAACCTGTCCCGGGGAGGGAGAAAGCCGCCGGAGGGGTTGCGGGTAGACCGGGTCCGGAGGTTGTCGGCGGTGATCTTCCCCGGGTTCCGGACGTACTCCGCGTTCCGGCGGGTCCCCTCCGGCGGCGGATCGGTCACCTTCGAGGAATGGGAGGCGGCGAAGCGGGACGCCGAGGAAAGGCGGCTTCTCTACGTCGCGGCGACCCGGGCCCGGGACCGCCTCTTCCTCGTGGAAGGCCCGAAGGGGAGAGGGTCTTCGCTCGGCGTTTCCCTGCGCGCGGCGCTCCGGGTGGCGGGGGACGGCGGGCCGGGCGCCTGCGGGGTCACGGGCCTGTCCGGCATACGGAGGGCTTTTGACGGAAGTGGGACGGTGCTTCAGGTACCCGTGAACCATCCGCTGCCCGTCCCGGCCGCGCCCCTTCCGGCTCCGCCCGATCTCTCCTTCGTGGAGGGGTGGTCGCCCTCCCCTCTTCCGCCTTCCCCCCCGGCGGCGGCGGAGGTGACCCTCCGGGAATTTCACGATCGGGCTGCAGGCAGGCGGTTCGGGGAAAAGGTCCACCGGGCCCTCGAGGCGGCGCCGCCGGTCGGCGCAAAGTGGCCTCCCTCCCGCCCTCTCCCCGTCATCTGGGGGCAAGGGGAGAAAACGAGATGGCGGACCATCTGCGCGCAAATCGCGGCGAGCGGGCTCCGCCGGGAACTTGCCGGCGCGGATCTCGTGGGAACGGAGTTCCCGATGCTCTCATTCCGCGGAGGATGGTCGCGGGAGGAGCGGGCCGACCTCGTCGTGTGCTTTCGTGGAAGTACCGCGAAGGAGAGCGGGGAAGCACCCGGGGAGCACTGGGTCGTCGACTACAAGACGGGACCCCGGGAGGAGGAGCAGGAGGAGACGCACCGGGAACAGGTCCGGGGGTACATGGAGATCCTTTCCGGCGCCTGGGGCGTTCCGGTCCGCGGATTTCTCTGGTATGTTGAAATGGGGGGGGCGGTCGAGGTGGACGGGCGGGGAAAAACCCCCACGGGGAGGAATCGATGACGAGGAAACCGAGCGAGAGCGAAGACGAATATTTTGCCCGCATCGAATTCGAGCGGCGCAAGAAGATCGAGAGGGAGAAGCAGCAGAAGCTGGCGGAGGAAGAGAGAAAACGGCTTCGGGACCTTCATTACCTGAAGTGCCCCAAGTGCGGCATGGACCTGATCGAGATCGACTACAAGACGATCAAGGTGGACAGGTGCTCTGGGTGCGAGGGGGTGTGGCTCGACGCCGGGGAGATCGAGGCGGTGTCAAAGATGGAAAAATCGGTGGCCGACAGGATCTTCGGGCTGTTCAGCCTCTAGCGCAGCGTCTCGTAAATCACTCGACGCACCGATCAACGCCGGGAGGGGCCGGCGGCAGGCGGCCATTCCGCGCACGGGCTCGCGGGGGGTTTCCTCTCGCTACGCTCGCGACCTTGCGCCCGCTCGCTGCCGTTCCGCTCGCCGCAATTTGCACCTCGCTCCACAGGCCGCTGCGAGGAATCCCCCGCAGCGCCCTGTGCGCGGAGACGGACTTACAATGTCGACGTATTTGCGAGACGCTGCATTCGGTGCTACGCAAGGGGTTTCAGGTAGATCAGCTTGTCGTCCCCCTCGTCGTAGTAGTTCGGAAGCTGCGCGGCGAGGGTGCAGCCGATCTTCTCGTAAAACGCCCGCGTGTCCCCGTAGGACTCTTTCGACGACGTCTCGATCACGAGGAGGCGGCCTCCGAGCCGCCGGACCTCGTCCTCGACGAACGCCACGATCCCGCGGCCGTACCCTTTCCCCATCCGGTCGGCTCGGGTGGCGAGCCAGTACAGGTCGAACGTGGCGGCGGTCATCTCGTTCTTGCCGAAGCAGGCGTAGGAAACCACGGTGCCGTCCTTCTCCACGAGGACGAAAGGATGGTAGTCCTTCTGGTCCGGCCGGGAGAGGTAGGCGTCGACGAGCTCCATCGCCACGTCCACCTCATGGGGCTTGAACGCCCTCGTTCCCTCGATCAGCGCCCGGATTGTCGCCCGGTCCCCCGGCTCGATCGGACGGATGCTGCTCACCGAAGCCCCCGGGAGATCGCGAGGCGCAGGATCTCGTTGACCAGCGCCTCGTAGGAAAGCCCCGCCACCCGGGCGGCGCGGTCGAGCCCGGCGTTCGACGAGATGTCGGGGTTCGGGTTCACCTCGAGCGCGAAGAGTTTCCCTCTCCGGTTCATGCGGAAATCGACGCGGGCGTATCCGCACAGACCGAACGCCTTGGCGCATGCGAGCGTGAGCCGTTCGAGCCGGGTGCGCAGGGCGTCCGGGATCTTGGCCGGGCATTCGGATTCGATCTCGGCGTACGCGGGGTGGTTGGTGTCCCACTTCGACTCGAACGAGCAGACGCGCCACTTTTTGTTCCGGTAGACGAGTTCGGCCGGGGGCAGCGTCCGGACAGGGTCGGCCGCCGTTCCGTTCCCGAGCACTCCCACGTTGAACTCCCGGCCCCCGACGTACTCCTCCGCCAGCGCCTCCTGGCCATACCTATCGATCACGTGCCCGACCCGTTTCTTGAGTCCCGTCTCGTCGTCGACGACGCTCTCCTCGGTGATCCCCGCCGACCCGTCCTCGCTGGCGGGCTTCACGATCACGGGGAAGCGGAGACCCGATCGCCCGCGAGGAATGGACGGGTACAGGCGGAACGCCGGGGTCGGGATGCCGAAGGAGAACAGGATGCGTTTCGTGAGTGCCTTGTTGTTGCACACGGTTAAGGGCAGGGGGCTGTTTCCCGTGTACGGAAGGCCGAGAAGCTCGAGGAACGCGGCGCCGTGCGACTCCTTCTGGGCGGAGTTCATCGGGCACTCGCTCAAGTTGAATACCACTTCGGCACCGAAGGCGCGCAGCGACGAGGCGAGGGCGGCGGGGTCCTTTCCGAAGGTGAAGGGCTGGGTGACATGCCCCGAGGCGACAAGCGCGGTCATGACCTGCCGGGCGCTCACGGCTAAGTCGAGGTCGACGCGCATGTGCTCCTCGAGGCCCCGGAGGGTATCCTCCACGGGAGTGTAGAGGATGGCAACCCGCTTCGGAGGGAGGCCCTGGGCCATCACCGGGGCGCCATCCCCAGACGGGACAGCGCACAGGAGAGGATTTCCGACATGAGATCGACGTAGGGAGTCCCCATCCTCTCGGCCATGATCGGAAGGTCGCCGTAACCCGGGGAGAGGCCGGGGAGGGGATTGCACTCGAGGAAATGCGGGACCATCTTCCCGTCGAGCCGGAAATCGATCCGGGAGAAGTCCCGGCATCCGAGGAGCCGATAGATCCCCGTGGCGCATCGCTCGATCTCGGCGACGACGGCAACCGGGAGGGACGGGGGGCAGCGGTATTCGACCTGGTTCTCCCAGTCGCGCTTGACCTCGAGGGAGTAGACGAACTCCTCGGGCCGCACACTCCGGGGGGCGATCTCCATCACCCCGACGATACGGGGCCTTCCGTTCCCCACGATTCCCACGGTCACCTCGGAGCCCGGCACGAACTCCTCCACCAGGGCGCTCTGTCCGTAGGTTTCCGTCACGAATGCAACCATCTTCCTCGCTTCCGCCGGGGAGGCGGCGCGGGAGGCGAGGCGGACCCCCTTGCTCGACCCCTCGAACGCGGGCTTTACGATGACGGGGTACGAGAGCTCCGCCCCGTCCACCTCCGGGGGGGAGAAACAGTTGCGGAAACGCGGTGTGGGGAACCCTTCCGACGCCACGAGCCTCTTCGCGACGGGCTTGTCGAGCGTCACGCAGAGCGTGAGAGGATCGGACCCGACGTACGGGATGCCCAGCATCTCGAGAAGGGCGGGGACGTGGGCCTCGCGGCAACGCCCCCCTTCCCCCTCGGCGATGTTGAAGACGATGTCGGGGCGGCCCTTCCGGAGGGCGTCGATGATCCCGGGACCCGCTCCCAGGCGCACTACCTCGTGGCCCAGGGAGGCGAAGGCGCCGCAGATGTGGCCGACGGTCGCCTCGGAGTCGTACTCCTCGAAGGCGTCCTCCGGCAGGTGCGGTGGCGGATCGGAGGGCTTTACGTTGTAGGCGAGCCCGACTCGCACCGTCTCCTTCTCCTGGCCATCCGCTCGTTTCCCGCGGGGATCAGCGCCTTGATCTCCCCCGTCATGAGCCGGTAGACGTCCAGTCTCGAGGCCGGGAGGTCCGTTTCCGGTTGGGCGGAGGGGCGCCCGTCTTCCCGCGGCTCCTCGTAGCTTACGATGATCCCTTCGTAGTTGCGCAGGATCGTCCGCTGCTCCCCCATGGACAGGATGTAGCTGGGCATGAGCGGGATCTTTCCGCCTCCGCCGGGGACGTCGACCACGAAGGACGGGATGGCGAGCCCCGAGGTGTGCCCCCGGAGGGCCTCCATGATCTCGATTCCCTTCGACAGGCGGGTGCGGAAGTGCTCCAGCCCGCGCACCATGTCGCACTGGAACAGGTAGTAGGGACGGACCTTCGCCTTGAGCAGCTGCGTGTTGAGCTTGCGGATGATCTCGGGGTGGTCGTTGACGCCCTTCAGAAGGACCGACTGGTTGTTTACGGGTACGCCGGTGCGGAGAAGACGGTCGCAGGCCCTTCGCGCCTCGGTGGTGACCTCCCGGGGGTGGTTGAACTGGGTATTCACCCAGATCGGGCCGTACTTCTCCAAGACCGCGCACAGCTCGTCGTCGATCCGCATCGGGAGAACCACCGGGACGCGCGTGCCGATCCGGATGATCTCGACGTGCGGGATCTTGCGGAGCCCCTTGAGGATGAACTCGAGGCGCGGCGTGGGGAGCGTGAGCGGGTCGCCCCCCGAGACGATGACGTCACGGATCTCCTCGTGCCGTCTGATGTAATTGAACATCTTGTTCAGCTCGAATTCCGTCTTCGCGGCCTCCCCGAGGGGCCAGATCCTCTTTCGCGTGCAGTGGCGGCAGTACATGGAGCAGAAGTTCGTCACCACCATCAAACACCGGTCCGGGTAGCGGTGGGTGAGACCGGGGACCGGCATGTCCTTCTCCTCCTCGAGCGGGTCGTCCTCTCCCACCTCCCTCCCGTAGTACTCGTCCGGGGAAGGGATCGCCTGGCGCGCGATCGGGTCTTCGGGATCGTCGAGCCGGATGAGAGACAGGTAGTAGGGAGTGATCGACAGCCGGTAGGCGGCAGTCACCCGCTCCAGGAGGGCAGCCTCGTCGCGGGGGAAGTATCGGAGCCCGGACAGGTCCCCGATGGAGGTGATGCGATGGGAAAGTTGCCACCGATAGTCGTTCCACTCCTCCCTCGTCACCTGGGGCCACGGAAGACCGACGGGGTTGGTGTGGCCGGATGTGCTGCGCAACGGTACCGAATCGTCTTCCCGATTCGTCTCCATATTCCTCCTCGCGTGTTTCCGCTTCTTGGGTTGGTTGCCTGACATCATCTACGGATTCACCGCCCGCTCGCCTTGACCCAGAGGAAGTCGAGAGGGCGCTTCCCCTTGTTCGAGAATGCGAACTCCTGTTCCGCCCGGAAATACAGGCTTTCGCCTTTCCGGGCGATGAAGGTCAACTTTCCCAGGCGAAGGCCCAGCCTCCCGGAAAGGATGAACACGTAGTTTTCCCCCTCGTGCGCCGGTTCGGGCAGCGCCTCCTTCCCCGACCGGATCACCGCGCGGTACGCCACGATGGTCCGGTACCGGCTCTTGGGAAGAAGGGTATGGAAGCTCTGGTACCCCGTGACGTCGGAGGGAAGGGAATCGTTCTTTCGGAAGAGGACCTTCTCCTCGTCGTCCCCGGCGAAAAAGGAGGAGGGTGTCTCGCTCAGCGCCGACAGGATCTCCAGGAGGTTCGCTACCGCCGGGGAGGCCAGGTTCCGCTCGATCTGCGATATGGCCCCCTTGGTGAGCCCCGCCCGCTCGGCGAGATCGGCCTGGGAGAGGCCGTTGATCTGGCGGAGATGCTTGATCCTCGCCCCGATATCGATCATAGAACCTTTTTTTAAACCTCCCGTTTAGTAATCTATCCAAATTGTAGGAAAACGAATTCCCCATGTCAATAGGAATCCAGTCGTATTTGCTAAGATTTTTCATCGGGCGAGTTTTCGCTTCAGGCGCGTGGGAGAGGTTTTCTATACCCGCAAAACCGGGTTTCGCGCGGGTTTGCGCCCGGTCGCCCTCCCCGCGGCCGCCGGTACTTCCGCGGATTCGCCCCGGGATCGGCGAAATATTTTTGACAGCGCGGGTCGAATCGGAGAAAATAATGACCCTCAAGGTGGGGGAGTAGCTCAGTTGGGAGAGCACCACGTTCGCAACGTGGGGGTCGAGGGTTCAATCCCCTTCTCCTCCACCATCCTTCGCTCTCCGGAAGAGGGATGGTGACCGCCGAAGGTTATGCGAAGGCGGGTGTCCCGTATCGGGTAGATCGACCATCGTTTCTCATCCTCCGGGTTTTCTTCCCGTCCCATGGAAATCTTTACGGAAAGGAGAACCCGCGACTTAAGGGTCGCCGGCAATTTCTTTGTGCGCAAACGCGGAGGTTCCTTACCGGGATGTTGTTCCCTTCGCTGGACGCCTGCCTCATGTTGCCCCCTCCTGCGGATGCTTCGCCGGCAACCGGGGACCCTGGCTCGCCGGCCTCCAGAGATCCATTCCCTCAGATCCCGGCATTCGAGGGCCGCTGCATCCCCGCCGGCTTCGTTGCCCGCCCTCACCGTACC
>Ga0209002_10004459_pt1 | contig 11024 bp, 13 predicted proteins | sample Rifsed16ft2_FD_184010 | JGI IMG/M metagenome (GOLD analysis project Ga0209002, IMG submission 184010) | Soil microbial communities from Rifle, Colorado, USA - sediment 16ft 2 (version 2) | ecosystem: Environmental > Terrestrial > Deep subsurface > Rock core/Sediment | place: Rifle, Colorado...
GAAGATGTGAAACCACAGGTTATTAAATTTCTGGAATTTAAGGGAAGTTTTTCAGAACGTATAGACCAATATACAAAATTAATAGAAAGTCGTATCCAAAATCCCAAGTATAATGAACTGAATAATAGTGGTTTAAAACCATATGATCAAGTTGATTATATTTCTACCGGATCTTCTGAAGCTCCAATGACGTTTTGTTTTTCATATGTAAACTATGGAAAAGAAGATAGTAATCAGGCTTTGAAGTATTTCAAGGCTTCTATTGCTACTACATATCCGAATTGTGCCTGGGCTGAGATTCCATTTAAATGCGATTTTGATGCTTTGATTCCTGTGAGAACCCAAGCATATGCTAAAATGCGAAGAAGTATTCGTGGAAATATTGTGTTTATTGATCCTGATGTTATTGCTTATAAACGTGTGAATCCATTTGAGGTAGATTTCGATGTTGGTTTGACTGATTCATTTAAGACTTGGCCTATGATGCCATTCAATGGTGGAATTCAATTCATGAAAGATACTCCAGGTGCTCAAAGATGGATAGATCTAGTAATGGAAATTGCATGTAATACTTGTGAGGGTATTCCGGGATGGTGGACAGATCAATTAGCTATGCGGCTTGCATATGAAATGCTTAAAAATGAAATTAAAATCAAAATATTCCCACATGAACTATTCAATTTTACTCCAGAAGGAGTGCAAGCTACTGATGCATACTTCGTGCATCTAAAAGGTGACAGGAAACAATACATGAGACAATATCTTGCAACCGTTCTGGAAACAGATCACTTCGAGCTTGCATAATGGCATACGGAGATACTACTGTACAAGATCCACAAACTCAGGATATGAGTCTGGAAGTATTGCTTCGTTCAATAAACATTGCTGAGAAACTTTCAAAAGAAGAAAGAGAAAAAGTTGGAATACAGGTTAAGAGAGGTTATGAAAGTGATCTTTCAAGCAGGAATGAATGGGAGCAAAAACTCGATGAATGGCAAAAACTCGCTTTGCAAGTGCGGGAAACAAAAAGTTATCCTTGGCCCGGTGCCTCAAACGTCAAATATCCAATTCTTTCAACGGCTGCTATGCAGTTTGCAGCTCGTGCTTATCCGGCTCTCGTACCGGCTAACGGGAATATTGTTAATTATCGTGTAATTGGTGAAGATCAGGGAGGTGTGAAAGCTGCCAAGGCCAAACGAGTCAGTCAATATATGTCCTGGCAAGTCTTGGAGCAAATGTCCGACTGGGAAGAGGACATGGACCGATTGCTCATTATGCTTCCTATTGTTGGTTGTGCTTTCAAGAAGACTTGGTGGAATGATAAACTAAAGCGTTCCAGTTCTAATCTTGTTCATCCTAAAGATCTTGTAATCAACTATTGGGCTACTTCTCTTGAAAAATGTGAGAGAAAGACCCAGAAATATTTATACTCTAAGCGTGAACTTCTGGAGAAAATGCGTAGAGAAGAGTTTCTTGAGGTAGATCTCACTGGTCCAAACTCGGATATGCTTCCCAAGCAAGATAAATTTACTGGCATTACTGCCGGTGAAGACGACGATGCGACTCCTTATCTAGTTCTGGAGCAACACACCTTCCTTGATCTTGATAAAGATGATTATCCTGAGCCTTACATTGTAACTATTCTTCATCAAACCGGGGAGCTTCTTAGAATCTCGGCTAGATGGGACAGTGATGGGGTGAAAAAGAATGAAAAGGGTAAAATCGTCTGTATCGAGCCTGTGGAATACTTTACTAAGTTTCCTTTTATCCCTAACCCGGATGGTGGGTTTTACGATATTGGCTTTGGTCTTCTTCTCGGTCCTATTAACGAGTCTGTCAATACTATTATTAACCAACTTATTGACTCAGGTCACATGGCATCCCTCGGGGGAGGATGGATTTCCAAAGGACTAAGAATCAAACAAGGAAACCATAAATTCTCACCTAATGAATGGAAGCAAGTAGATGCGACTCTTGATGACATCAAAAAAGGAATCTTTCCTCTCCCTGTCCGAGAACCCAGCAATGTTCTATTTCAGTTACTTGGGAGCCTTATACAAAGTAGCAAGGAACTGGCCTCAGTTGCTGAGATTTTCACGGGCAAAATGCCCGGACAGAACACTCCGGCTTATACGACGAGGGAAACAGTTGAACAAGGTATGAAGGTTTTCACCGCTATTTATAAGCGGGTTTATCGTGCCTTAGCTCTGGAATTCAAGAAACTTTATAGACTAAATCAGATTTATATGGAACCTCAGGTTAGTGTGAGCGTTCTTGATACTCCTACTGGTGCTCAGGACTTTCAAGGTCCAGCGGATGATATTGTTCCTGCTGCAGATCCTTCTGCTGCATCGATGACAGATAAGATGGCTAAAGCCCAAGGACTCGGGCAACTCGTTCAATTAGGATTGGATAGAATGGCCGTTGTCAAGAGAATTCTTGAAGCAATGGAGATTCCCAATACTGAAGAACTCATGCCGAAGCAACCTGCTCAACCTCCTCCTGAAGTTCAGAAGGCTCAGATGGAAATGCAGATGAAGCAGCAGGAAATGCAACAACAATCCCAAATGAAACAACAAGAACATCAATTGAAGATGCAGGAAATGCAAGCCAAATTAGAAGCTACAATGAAGGAATTGGACCTTAAGATGCAACATATGCAAATGGAGTTGCAGTTAAAAGCTAATGAAATGGATATGAAACTAAGACAAATTCAGACTCAAAGTGTAGTGGATCAACAAGTCAATCAACAGCAAATGATCCAGCAAGGGCAAGCTCACCAGCAAAAATTAGAACAAGGCACTGCCCAGCATCAGCAGAAAATGAAACAAGCAAGAGAGACATTAACCCTTAAGAAAGGTAAATCAAATGAAGGAACTACCAAGTAAACTTGATTTCCAAGATTGGAAATCCAATGCAGTAACACAAGTTGTGTTTCAAGGAATTAGAGAAAGAATCGAAGTCATTAAGGAACTCCTATCTAACTCGGCAGGGAATGATTCAAATGAAGATAGGCAATTGGTTGGTATGATCAAGGCTTATAAAACCATATTGGATACGGATTATGAGGAAGTTTCCGGTGAGTAATCTTAAATGGAAACCCTGTGGTTGGAGGATTGTAATTGATCCTGAATATTCCAAAACTACTGATTGGGGTCTGGAAATCATCCAACCTGATAGAACTGGGATTGCGGCGACTACTAAGGGACGTGTAGTTGCTGTTGGCAATGCTGCTTTTAAAGACCAGCGTTATCACGGAATTTGGTGTAAAGTCGGAGATGTAGTGTTATATGCCCGTCACGGTGGTGTTATAATTGAAGATCCTGATACTCAGAAAAAATATGTTGTTTTAAACGATGAGGATATTCTTGGAGTTTATGAATAAAATTACTGAGAGAATTGATAATACAGTTACAATGCAAAATGAGCATGCGACTGTAAAACCTCCAGTTCCTCATGCTGTAAAAATAGATTTAATGAGAACTTGCAATTATAAATGTGGATTCTGTTATCATTCTCAACTTGAGCAAGATCGTGGTCAAATGGATTTCGATCTGTATCAAAAGATTCTTAAAGATCTCAAGCAGATTGGAGTAAAAGAAGTAGCACCTTTCTTCTTTGGAGAATCCTTTCTCCACCCAAGATTGGCTGAAGCAATTAAAATTGCTAAAAATGAAGGTTTTGAGTACGTATTTTGCACAACTAACGGGAGTGTGGCTAATCCTGTGAAAGTCAAAGCATGTATGGAAGCCGGTTTGGATAGTTTGAAATTTAGTTTGAACTATGCAGATGAAACTCAATTCGTCCAGGTAGCAAATGTTTCTCCAAGATTATATAGACAAGCATTAGATAATATTAAGTGGGCTCGTGAGGTACGAGATGCAGGTAATTATAAATGTGGTCTTTATGCATCATATATTCTCTATGATGGAGAACAACAAGAAAAAATGCAAAAGATATTGGATGAAATCAATCCTTATCTGGATGAAGTTTATGCATTACCTTTATATAATCAAGCAGCGAAGATAGAACGCGAAGGTTGGATATTCTCTGGAGGCAATCAAGGTCGTGCAGGAAATCCTGTACCTCCTGTCCCATGTTGGGCTCTATTCAGGGAAGGACATGTAAATTTCGATGGAACTCTTTGTGCTTGTTGTTTCTCAGTAAAAGACGAATTTACTATGGGAGATCTTAAAACTCAATCTTTTATGGAAGCATGGCATAGTGACCCATTTCAGAAATTACGAGAGGCCCATTTAAAAGGAGATATTAGAGGTACTCCTTGTGAAGGATGTATCATACAAAGTAAAGAAAGGAAGTAATCATGACCGAAGAGGTTAAGAAAGAAGAAGTTCCTGAAGTAGTGGAACAAGTAGAACCGGAAGTTCCATTACGTTCTATTGAAGAAGAGCAGGCAACAAAAGATGGTTGGATGCCTCTGGAAAAATGGGAGGCGTCAGGTAATAATCCCAAAGACCATCGTAGTGCTCGTGAGTTCAATGATCGGGGTGAACTTCTAAGAAAGATTTCTGAGCAGAACAAATACATTCAGAAAGTGAATCAGGGTGTTGAAACACTTAAGAGTCACCACTCGAAAGTATATGAGTCTGCTTATCAAAAAGCTTTGACTGATCTCAAAGCTGCTCATGAAAAAGCAGTAGAAGATGGAGATCCTAAGAAAGCTAATCAGATTGTTGATCAAATACAAAATACTACGGCTGCTCTTGTTAATCAGAGAGCTTTATCACAGGCGGAAGCCAATCAACCTCAAGGTCCATCTCCCGAACTTCAGGATTGGAAATCCAAAAATCGTTGGTATGAAGAGGACGAAGATATGCGGACTTTTGCTGATGCCGTAGGTTTCAAATACGTGAATCAAAAAGGTGGTCAAGTAACTCCTGAAGAAGTACTTGCTCATGTGGAAAGAAAAGTAAAGGACAGATTCATGAAATCTGAACCAAAGAAGGAAACTGCTCCTAATCCAGTGGCTGGAGCTGCTAATACGCAGCAAAAAGTTATTAAGCCAACTCATAATATCAAAAAATCCGACTTGGATGAAAATGAATTAAGAGCCATGAAGGATTTTGTGCATTTTAAATTAGGAACGGAAGCTCAGTACTTGGATGAGCTATCCAAAGTTCGATAGGAGTCTATCATGGAAAAAAGAATTGATCGTCAAGCTGAAGGAGCGCAAGTGCGCCCACCCCGGACACCTATTGGTACCCGGAATATTCTGACTACTCCAAAGCACCCTGGATTCCATAGAGTCTGGGTTTCGGATAGTCCCTCACTCCGTGTAAGGCTTTCAGATTACGAGGCTGCGGGGTACACTTTTGTCGAGGATGATATTAAAGTGGGAGATAATCGTGCCAATAGTGGCGAAAAGGTTAGCTCGAAGGTTACTCGTCCTGGTGGGCAAGGTACTATGCTTTTTCTAATGGAAATTCCTGAGGAATATTATCAGGAAGATATCAAATTACAAGATGATAAACTCCGTGAAAAAGAAGCTCAAATGTTCTCGCCTAAATCTATTGAAGGAGGTTATGGTTCTACTCGTTCCAATCAATCTAAAAATTGGAACACGGATCTGTAATTTTCCAAATCTTTAGGAGATTTAAAATTGGCTAATACTTCACGTGCAAATGGGTTGCGACCGGTTGATTTCATCGGTAATCCCTATTGTGGGAAGGTTGGTACTTATATGTTGCTTGCATCTCAGGCTTCTGCGTACTACACGTACCAGCCTGTCAAGCTTCTTTCCGCCTCTAACTCCCAGGGACTTCAAGTTGTCACTGCCCTTACCGGCAATGGTGATGCTTCTATTCCTGTAGGTGTTATTGTTGGATTCAGTATAAATCCACTTGACCTCAATCTTGCCGGTTCAAATCGGCGAGCCGCTTCTACGGAGCGGTATGTTTATGTTGCAGATAGTCCTGATCAGTTGTTTGAAATTCAGGAAGATGCTACTGGTGGCGCCGCTGCCTCTAACGCTTCTGGAAAGAATGCAACTCTGGTTGGTGCTGGTACTGGTAGTGATACCACTGGTTTTTCCAATGCTCAATTGGATTCCAGCTCTATTGGTGTATCTGCTTCGTATATTCTTAAAATCATCGGCTTCTCTCGTCGCTACGATAACGAAGTATCCGTTTCATACGCAAAACTGATTGTTAAATTTAATCATCATGCGCGTGCTACTGGTACGACGGCTGGCGGCGGTGTGGTCGGCGTCTAATAGGAGGCTCTTAAAATGGCTAATATTACACAGTCATCTTGGGCCAAAGCCTTATGGCCCGGTGTCAATGCCTGGTATGGCATGGCATATAATGAGTACAAACCGGAATGGCCCGAAATGTTCTCAACGCATACTTCCAAGCGTGCGTTTGAAGAGGATGTTGGGACTTCTGGCTTTGGACTCGCGTCGATTATCGGAGAAGGCGCTGGTGTCACCTTCGATACTCAATCTCAGGGTTTCACGACTCGTTATTCCCATGTTCGGTATGGTCTTGGATTTATTGTAACCAAGATTGCATTCGACGACGATCTTTATGGCGTCGTGGGTCAAAAACGAGCGAAAGCTCTTGCAATGTCAATGCGTTCAACGAAAGAAACTGTTGCAGCTAATATCTACAACCGTGCTTTCAATTCGGCGTTTCTAGGTGGTGATGCGATTCAATTGGTTTCTACTGCTCACGTTAATGTGGCTGGTGGAACCTGGAGCAATCGTCTTACTACTGATGCTACTCTTTCGGAAGCCGCTATCGAACAGATGATCGTCGATATGGGTAACGCAACGAATGATCGTGGTCTTCAGATCAGCATCAAACCGCAAAAACTCATTATTCCTGTGGAACTCACGTTTGAAGCTCAACGTATTCTTAAGAGCGAATATCGTGTTGGTACTGCGGAAAATGATATTAATGCGTTGGTTCAAATGAACATGCTTCCGATGGGTGTAAGGGTTTGTCATTACCTTACTTCCACCACTGCATGGTTCATCGGGACTGATGTTACTGATGGTCTGAAGTACTTCACCCGTGAAGACGACAAATTCGCGATGGAAAACGATTTCGATACGGACAATGCCAAGTTCAAGGCAACTTCGCGTTATTCGTTTGGATGGTCTGATCCTCGTGCTATTTGGGGTACTACGGGCGCATAACTAAGATAGGAGGGGGAAACCCCTCCTTCTTCCTTTTTGGAGAATTTAAAATGGCTTTCAGTAATTATCCTCATGGTTTTAAAAATGGTATTACCATCAGGGGATTGCCTTTGGACGTAGTTCATCCCGGTAAAGTTCACTGGGTTGGAAATAATGCTACTCGACTCGACAATGAAAAGACCGCTGCAGATGGTAATGATGGGACATTTCTAGCTCCCTTCAGTACTATCGAAGGTGCTTTGAATGATGGTGATGTTGTTGCATCTCGGGGAGATGTTATTTTTGTTCGTCCTGGGCATACTCTTGCTGTAACTGCTGAAACTACTTTGGCTCTGGATAAAGCTGGTATTGCGATTATTGGTTTGGGTACTGGTACTAATCGCCCGACCATTACACATACTGCTCCTTCTGGTACTATTTTAGTAACAGCGGCAAATGTGACGTTTAAGAACTTCCTACATACAGTTGCAGGAACCCAGACTCTTGGAGTTGATAAAGCTTTCCATGTTTCATCTACGGACTTCACCATGGAAGATGTTGAATTCCGGGATCTAGCTGCATCTGCAAACTTTGTTGCTGGAGTTCAACTTGGTGGTGGCGCAGATGCCACTGCAAATCAAGCTGATCGCTTCAGTATGAGAGGATGCAAATTCCAGCTTCTTTCGACTCTTGGTGGTGTCACTAAAGCTCTCCCAATTAATGTGGAAGCAGTCACAGATAGTATTGAAGTGGCTAATACCAACGTATTCAGTGCTTCATTGAGTGCAGAAGGTATTGTAAGAGTTGCTGCTTCATACAATGTGACTAATTTACTTATCAAGGATTGCATCAGCATGCGTGCTCCGTCGGCAACGGCAGGCACGGTTGGTGCCATTGTTAGTGGTGGGGGTACTGGTGCTGCTGGTTCCGGGGGTAGTGGTGCATTAATTCGGTGCATGGCTGCTGTCGGTACTACTTTGTCTAATAATAGATATGTAAGTGCTAATGCTCTTACTACTGGTATCGTGGTGGATTGCAATCTGTTTTCTGGTGCTCCGGAGGCAACGGCTGCCAGGACTTTGATTGTTCAGACTCTGAATCAACCGGCTCAGTTTTCGTAAAAAGAAAAATAAAAAACCTAAAAAGTAAAGCCTCGAAAGGGGCTTTACCCTATTTCTTCTGACTCCTAGAGGAGTATTATGCTTATTACACCAGAGTATCAGGAACAATGTAGATTATTACATAAAACTAATGAAGGTTGGGGAGATAATTCATATAGAGTAGATATTACTCCATTTCTTGATTATTGCAAGGAATTACAGACTGAGGATGTTCTAGATTATGGATGTGGAAAAGGAAAACTCGGATTAAAATTTCCTTTTCCAGTTAAGGAGTATGACCCTGGGATTCCAGGAAAAGAACATGGTAATGTACCTTCCGATCTGGTGATTTGTTTAGATACATTAGAACATATTGAGTTCTCGTGCTTGAAAGACGTATTAGAAGATTTGTGGAGATGCACTAAGAAACTTCTTCATTGTTCGATTGCTACTGGTCCTGCTGTAGCTATTCTACCAGATGGAAGAAATGCACATCTGATCCAACAGGATTGGGAATGGTGGAAGAAACGTCTTGAAATTTTCTTTGTTATTCTAGGATCAGAGACAATCTTCAAAAATTCATGTTACCCTGGAACTGAAACTCAAAAAACAGAAATTCAATGTCTTCTTGCTCCTAGAAAACCTCAGAAGGTAGGGCTAGGTACTCCAACTTTGTTGAATTTCGATGGCGAAGAACGACCAATAACTAAAGAAGGAGATATCCTTAATCTTCTTGATTATGAAATGGTTGAATTTGGGCCTTATCAACCAGTAGCTTTTTTTCCAGAGAATCTGGAATATTCAGTTAAGACAATTAAGAAATGGTGGGATTATTCTGTTGATCCAGAAGCCAGTAAGAAAAAAGTTGCAATCGTCGGATATGGTCCAAGCCTTCCTGATTCATTGGAATCTTTGAAACAAGGTAATTATGATGTAATCATATCTACTTCTGGTGGTCATAATGTCTGCCTGGATAATGGCATAAAACCAACTCATCATGTCGAGATTGATTGGAAACCTCATAAGTATAGGTTTACCGAGAATGCCCAGGATGGAATCAAATACCTGATTTCTTCCGTATGTAATCCAAAAACTATAGATAATGTCAAGGATAAAGACAGTTATGTTATATTTATTGAACATGGAGATCAAATCAAATATCCTGATGGAGCTGTAGTTCTTCAATCCGGATACGATGTTGGGCAACATGCAGTAATTCTTGCCGAGAAGATGGGTTATAAGAATCTTGATTTATTCGGTTTTGATTATTGTTTTGACATGGATAATAAACGTCATGCTGGCCCGCATGGAGGTAGAGTGCATCATCTTGTCAAAGGGCGAGTAGGTGATAAACTTTTTCATACTTCTAAGACTATGTTTGCTGCTTTGCTAGTTTTTGAATTCTGGCTGAAAAATCATCCTGAAATGAATGTTCGTATTTTTTCTGATACTCTTTTGATTAATTTCTTGGAAGGTCGTATTGCTCAACTTGCTGCTGAACAGCAAAAATTAGGAGTTTGATATGTCTGATGGACCTATTTCTGTAATTACTGGTACGGTATCTGATGATGCCATTACTGGTCCTACATCTGTTTGGGGAATAGCTGTAGATGGTTCTTTGAGTTCCACTGCTATTATTCAACTTCATGATAATGTATCTTTTACTGGTACAATCCTTGTTCAAATCCAGACTAATGGTGTTGGTGGGACAGGTCCAAGTACCTTTGAAAAATATACTGCAATGTTATTCCCTCGTCCGGTACGTTTTAGTCGTGCTCTTTCAGTTACGGCTAGTGCTGGTGTAACTCGCTATTGGATCTATGTTGGTGGTCATACTGGAGCTTCTGTATAATAATGGCTATTTATAGTCATTATAGGCCACAAGCAGGAGTTGGTCTAGCAAATTCTGGTACTTTCGGAGGTAATACGGTTTCATTATCACACTTTGATGGTGCTGATGCTGCTGTAACTACATTTGATGATATTTCTGGAAATAATTGGGTATTTGCAGGAAGTGCTCAGTTGGATACTGCTCAACTAAAGTTTGGGACTGCTTCTGTGTTATTTACCGGAGATCCAGATGCAGTAACTAATACTTTAGATAATTCATTAATTTCTTCTGATCCATTAACATTTGAATATTTTGCTAGATTTGCTATTGGTGGCGGAGTTCTAACAGAATGCCAAACCGCAGGAGGAGATCCAGTTATAAGAATTAATATAGATAATTCTGCTAATACATTAGTTTGGCAAGTAAGAGATGAGGATGGAGGCATTATAGGAAGTGGTACAGAAAGTATTATAGTAGCAGATGATACTCAATATCATGTAGCTGGAGTTATTCTTGATACTAATGTTCAAATTTATTTTAATGAATCTCGAATTGTAAATGCTACCTTAACTGGAACTAAAGGTGCTGCCAAAACCATATTTTTAAATGGATTGACTGCGTTAACAAATTCATGGGTTGATGAATGTCGTTTATCTAAAATTGTCCGATATACTGGAGCAACTCTTACTCAACCTACTTCTGCTTTTGTTATAGATTAAGAGAGAAATTTTAGAAGGGTCTATATAAATGATACAAGAACAATATAAAGTCGCAGGAGATGCTATTGCTGGTGCAATCACGGTAGCATCTCTTATGGCTTGGATTACTCCTTTAGCTGCCTTGGCCAGTTTGGTGTATGCCTGCTTGAGAATTTACGAGTGGATTGAGAATCATAGGAAAAAATAATGCCACGACCTGGACCTAAAGATTTCATTGGTCCTTTGAGACCTAAAAA
>Ga0209002_10004462_pt1 | contig 11021 bp, 10 predicted proteins | sample Rifsed16ft2_FD_184010 | JGI IMG/M metagenome (GOLD analysis project Ga0209002, IMG submission 184010) | Soil microbial communities from Rifle, Colorado, USA - sediment 16ft 2 (version 2) | ecosystem: Environmental > Terrestrial > Deep subsurface > Rock core/Sediment | place: Rifle, Colorado...
CCTCCACTAGGGGATGGGACATCCTTCGAGTCTTTCGCCGAAATCGTGGCGCATTTACGCGCGCCGAACGGATGTCCCTGGGATCGCGAGCAAACGCATGAGTCTTTGAGAAAGCATTTGCTGGAGGAATCTTATGAGGCAATCTCTGCGATTGACTCCGGTGATTTTGCTGACATGCGCGAAGAGTTTGGTGACTTATTGCTGCAGATTGTCTTGCAGTCGCAGATCGCAAACGAAGAAGGGCAGTTCAATGTCAATCAAGTTATACAGGGAATTCACTCAAAAATAGTCCGTCGCCATCCTCACGTTTTTGGTGATTTAAAATTAGAAGGTGTTGACGGCGTTTTGGCAAATTGGGAAAAATTGAAGGAGCAGGAAAGAAAAGAGCTTGCCCTGAGCAACGTCGAAGGGAAGAAAGATGGCAATGGGTTACTGGATGGTGTTCCCGTCGCGTTACCCGCACTCAGCCAAGCGCAGGAATATCAGGACCGCGCCGCGCGCGTCGGCTTCGACTGGCCCGAGATCGAGGGCGTGCTTGAGAAAATTTCTGAAGAGATTGAAGAAGTCAAACGCGCGAGTGATGAAAAGGAATTAGCCGCCGAGATTGGAGATTTACTGTTTGCACTTGTCAATCTGGCGCGCTGGAAGAAAGTGGATGCCGAGTCCGCGCTGCGTGGAACGAATATGAAATTCAAGAAGCGATTTGCTTATGTGGAGCAGGGCGCGAAGAAACGGGGACGCGACCTTTCTGCTTTATCTTTGGATGAGATGGAATCCCTGTGGCAGGAAGCGAAGAGGATTGGCTAGAAATCACTGATTTGCTTCTGCTTCTATTTTTTCAATCTCTTCCATTATGATATGAGCCACAAACTTAAGATGATTTTCTTCAAGCGAACCAGGATAATATTCAATCAGGTAATTGAGTCTTGACTTGATATGATCAATTTGCTCAGGATGCGCTACTGCCTCTTCGTACAAATCGCCAATCGCCAGCATCTCCAGCGCCTTTGATGCAGACATCCGCAAATGGGGCTGAGGGCTGGCATGCAATTTTTCGAATTCAGCCCGTATAAAACTTCCCATACTTGGATCTTTAATCGCAATCTGAAAAAGTGCGCTGACTGCAACCTCTCGTCCTGTGCTGTCCGCGTCATTTTGGAGAAGATCGATCAGGGTCGGAATAGTCCTGGCTTGCTCTCCAGCTTGAGGGTTTGCCAGGGCGAGTGATCCCAGAGCAGTCGCCGCACTGTAACGTGCATTGGAGAGACTGGCATCCGAGTTGGTGAGGATGAACTCGATCAGTTTGTTGAGCATATCTTCGCTAACGGCTTCGGGTTTGGCTTGCGCGAGCGATCCCAGAGCAGACGCCACACTGTAGCGCACCCAGTAGAGACTGGCATCCGAGTCGGTGACGACGAATTCGATCAGCTTGTTGAGCATATCTTCGTTCACGGCTTCGGGTTTGGCTTGCGCGAGTGATCCCAGAGCAGACGCCGCACGGGAGCGCGCATCGGAGAGACTGGCATCCGAGTTGGTGAGGATGAATTCGATCAGCTTGTCGAGCATATCTTCGTTCATGGCTTCGGGTTTGGCTTGGGCGAATGATCCCAGAACATACGCCGCATTGAAGCGCGCATCGTAGAGATCGAAATCAGAGTTGGTGACGATGAACTCGACCAGCTTGTCGAGCATATCTTCGTTCACGGCTTCGGGTTTGGCTTGGGCGAGTGATCCCAGAGCATATGCCGCAATGGAGCGCACTTGGTAGAGACTGGCATCCGAGTTGGTGGTGATGAATTCGATCAGTTTGTTGAGCATAGCTTCGTTCACGGCTTCGGGTTTGGCTTGGGCAAGTGATCCCAGAGCAGACACCGCATTGGAGCGCAGATCGGGATCGGTTTTCGAGTCGGTAATTGTTTGAATTAAAATATCCGCCACGCGTGTGGTTTGGTCGAGCCAGCGCAGGGCTTCAGATTGAGGAACAATACTGAGATGATCAGCCAATTGTTCACCCCATAACGAGTAGCCGCCTTCAGCTTGCTGAAACCAAAAACCAGTCACTTGCCCATTCAAGATTTCATCACGAGATTTCGAATCTAGATCTGAATCCTTGAATTCTGTCTGAATCATAACCTGGTCAAAACCCGGAACGAATTTCCATTGCGGATTCCCTGAAAGAAGAACAATGTAAGTGTCCTGTACGCTGAAATAATAGGAATTTGCAAGAAAAATAGAGAGAGACGCGATCAGGATAATCGGAACAGACACAAAACTGCCAAGCGTAATATAAAAGGCTCTTTTGCTTTTCCTGATCAACTCCCGTGACTTTTCTGCGGCTTTCGTCTCCGCTGAGGCATATTTTTGAATCCAACGAACGCGCCCAAAGGGGATGCGCGTCTTGGAGTCTTCCTTGTATTCCGCCACATACCGTTTCAACATGCGATTGGCGCGTTCAACGTTGGTTTCTGTGCCTTCTGTGGCTGTGCGCACGTAGGGGGCGAGATAATCATGCACCAGATTATATTTATCTTCATCGGTATGGATCAATACACGCGCGGCGACGAAGCGGTTCAGGATTGTTTGAATTTCCTCGGGGCGGCTGGCAGGCGTTGCGTCGTTTGCCTCTCCTGTTCCGCTGATTCCGCGCCGGATATCGTCCATGCTTAGATCGATCTGGGATTTTGTCTCGACCACGTCAGCGCACATCAGGCGCAGTACCAGCCGCGCGGCTTGCTGGTTGGGTGATTGCTTGATTTCATCTCCAATGTAAGAACTCAGGATGCCCTTGGCGCCTCCTAGCGCTTCGTATCGGTTCAGGGTGAAAATATTCTTGCGTTTGAGTCTCGTCCCAACAACCTGCAATTCCGCTGGGCGGATGAATTCCTCCATCTCCAGTTCTTTGACCACCGCCTGAATCAAGGCTGGCTCGAACGGGATTCCATCCGCTTTTGCCGCCGCGCTGAAAATCTGTTTGGCTTGTTCGGCGTCGAAATTCTGCAATTGATAAGTCGAGCGCGCTGAGGTCGGCTCGGGAATTTGCGGTGCGAAGTTTTGCAATTGGGCAAAGAAATCCGCGCGGATGGCAATCAGAAACGCGACGGGTAAGTTCTCATCATTAACCACCTCGCCTAACCATTTGACAAAACCAGCGCGCGAACTGGATGCGCGATTGGTCAAAAAGAATTCTTCGAACTGGTCGAAAAGGATAAGTATCTTTTTTCCCTTTGGCGCGGCTCCCTTTAGTAGTTGCTCTAGATTCTTGTCGCCGTGTTTTTCCAGGTTTGGAACTTCTTTGGTTAATGCCGATCGAATCGCCTCTTGTGGATCCTTCGTTGGTTTGTTGATGTAAAGTGGAATGAATTTCTCGTTCCGCAATTTTGGCGTCAATCCCGCTCGTAAGAGCGATGTTTTCCCGCAACCTGATTCGCCCCACAATACTCCAAATCGAAACGCACGGCTTGCAACGAGTGTGTAAAGTTCCTGTACGTCCCTGGCGCGACCGGGCAGTTCGTCACCTTCCTCAAATGGCAATAGTCCACGTAGTGCCGCGCTGGCGGAAAGCGGCTCGAGCGATTCGCCGATCTTTAACCGCGCCGCACGACGGCGCTGATAGAAAAAAATTGCCCCGCTCACAACAATTAGAAGAAACGCGGCGATATATGCAAATTGTTGTGCCTTCTTATCATCTGAGAAAAATACACCAATAATCGTTGAAAAGGCCGCAGCAAGCGTAATAATCCCCGTCAGCCAATCCAATATTCTTTTTGAGATTCCTTCGCCGTCGTTTTTGAGGGTCAAGGTTCTTCTCCTTGGTAAGCCTCATATGGAACTCTAACTTCTCCTTGTAATTCTCCCGCCTTGGATATGGACATTGTATATCCTTTTTGGTTCCAGTTCAAGACCTTTAGCAAAATCTAACAATATTCTCTCGACCTTTATAGCCCCAGTCTGGCCTCAATTCCATCTACTGCCTGCTTGGCTTCCGCAAGCCCGCAATCATAAATTTCCCTGTAGATCTTTATCGCCTCGATCTTGTTGCCTCTCTTGAGCATATCAACAACTCCTGCATCTGCCATGCCAGCCTCCGTGATGTGCACGATGCCAAGGTGCTTGCATAGAAAATCAACGCGACTTTCCAGTTCTGCAACGCGTGCCCGCAGCGCAAGGATCTCAGATTCTGCTGTCATATCATTGCTCCATAAAAGTGGTTTTCCGGGTCATGAATTATCCAGCAAACGGGACATCAAAAACTCGTCGAAATAGTTGCCTTCATAGAAAATAGCACCTGGCTCAGTCCCGTAGGTTGAAAAACCACAGCGCCTATAACAACGGATCGCTGGCTCATTCGTTGCAGCAGCCCCCAACTTAACAAGGATAATATTTCTTGCTTTAGCCCACGTAAAGCATAAGTTAATGAGTTCTTCAGCGATACGCAAGCCTCTCCATTCAGGTGTTACGTAGACTCCCCATATCCATGCGCCATGTCTTGTTTTCGGCGAACTCCCCCGGAGGATGCCCGTCATGCCAATTAGCTTACCTTCGTGTTCTGCAAGGAAGATGGTTGCTTCCTCCTCCTCCATTGTGAGCCTGTCTTCCCAGTATTTTGCTGGATGATTTAAGTTCTGCTGGTAATCTGCGCTGAACACGATTGGGCTGTCCTGCAGGGCTTCCAAACGTAATTCGCGAAAAGGCAAGGCATCCGCCGGGGTCGCATCACGAATAGTGATCCCGCCGCGTGCAGGGGTGATTGATCTATTCATTTCTTACAAACAAACCTTGCCAGGGCGCTATCGAATAATCCTGCCGGTGAAGCTTCATCTGGCGTGTAAGCTTTCCAGGCAAAGACACGGTCCCCGCAGGTCCATGCCGCCGCGCCGCCAAAAGGCAGGGCCAAGGTCGTGGTGATCGGGGTGTAGACCACGTTCATATCGCGTATCAGCTTCACCTCCGGGGTGCCGACACTGGTATCCATTCCGTCTTCAAGAATAAGATCGAGCAGGAATCGCGGATCAGCCGTGCCGGGAGAGAATTGCCACATCAATTGGATCAGAAGATTGCCACTGTAGGCAGCCATTAGCCCGGTCTGGTAGGTGCTGGGATTTCCCTGATTACTAGTGACCGCGCTGACATCGTAGAATGCCATGTCGGCGGGATGGCCAACACAAAACTGATACTCGCAGAACATTCCAGTTAAATCGAATGGTGTGGCAGATGGAATCGGAATCGGTGTGGGAGGGGGATTGGCTGTGGCATTTGGGATCGCCGCCAGGGTTGCCGCGACGATCTGCCTGATCTGTGCATCAGGATCCGGTTTGGGCCCGCAAGCAGTTACAATAAATACAAACAGGAACAATAAGCCATAACGCATGCGTCGATTATACAGTTTTTCGGAACAAATGAATGGCTCATACGTCTAAACAGTAAAGGAGAAAGAGTGAAAAAAGTCCTGATTGATATCATATTGGTGATCTTGATCGTTACAGCCTGCTCACCTGAGGCACAAGCAACAGAAGGACCTTCGAACAATGATGAGCAACCGACGCCGACTCATACTCGTGTGGACTTGACTCCCGCTCAACGCGCGGCAATCACGGCTCTTTCTGAGAATTTAGGCCTGACCGTCGACAAAATAAGATTGGTCTCCACTGAAGCTGTAGAGTGGCCCGATGGTTGTCTTGGTGTTGCAGAGGAAGGGCTGGTTTGCGCTCAGGTGATCACGCCCGGATTTCGCGTCATGCTGGAAGCAGAGGGCAAAAAAGTGGAATACCGCACGAATGAGGATGGGACTCAAATTCGTCCTGCCACTGTAGCGATGGCCTGGAAGCGCGAAGGCGGCATTGCCGGCTTTTGCGACGATATGACGGTCTATCTTTCCGGCGAAGTTCATGCGAGTTCCTGCAACCAGGACCAATACGTTGCAGAGCGGCTGATCGATGTTTTGTCCGAAGATGAAATCGCAAAATTCTATGAGTGGCTGAGTAGGTATGGAAAAGTAAATATTGATGCATCTGATCCCAAGGGTGTTGCCGATCGCATGGTTGTCACTCTGACATTCATAGGGATGGGGAGCCGACAGACGCTCTCACGATCAACAGAGCAAGAGCTGCTGACTTTTGCACAAGAACTTCATCAGCGGTTGCATAAATGATCCAAAAAAGCCTGCAATGTTTGCAGGCTTTTTGAGTTTATCGCTTGAATATCAATGACCGCTGCCGGGCATGGGCGTGCCATTGAAAATTTCGGGATTTTCAGGACCCTCTACGACCAGAAAACCTGCCAGACCGCGCTGTAACCGTGCGAGTGCATGGTCAACAAGGATGTAGTTGCCGGGCACTTCAAGCCCGAACTCGACCATGGTCGCGCCGCCGGGCGGAACGAGTGTGGTTTGAACATCGGTAAGCGGTGCGCTCGTGAGGGAAGCCAGATTGTACACGCGGTCAAAAATTTCGCCGATGACGTGGAAGGAGGATGTGAAGTTGGGGCCGCCCACGCCGAAGAAGATGCGCACGGTTTCGCCGACATTGGCTTTGAGCGGTTTTTGAGTAGTGAGCGCGCCAACTGCGCCATTGAAGACGAGGTATTCGGGATTTTCATCCAACAGGGCTTCGGTGCTTGCGTTGAGATGACCCTGCGTGCCGAAGTCTTCTGTGGTGTAGACTTCGCCTTGCATCACATAGAATTCGCGATCCACAGGAGGCAGGCCGCCTTCAGGTTCAACGAGGATGAGTCCGTACATGCCATTGGCAATGTGCTGGGCTACCATGGGTGTGGCGCAATGATATACAAAGAGGCCGACGTTTATGGCTTTGGCGGTGAACATGGTCTCTTCACCGGGTGCGGTCTGGGTCATCACTGCTCCGCCGCCAGGGCCTGTCACTGCGTGAAAATCCACAGAGTGGTTCATCACACTGGATGTGTTATTTTTCATGTGGACTTCGATGGTATCGCCCAAGCGCACACGGAAGAACGGGCCAGGGACTGCGTTGTTGAATGTCCAATACGTAAAGGTGGTTCCATCTGCAAGCTGACCTTCGACTTCGACTGCTTCGAGATTAATAATGACGGTCGTTGGTTCGCGGATCTCAAGAGGTGCGGGCAGGTCGGTTGGGTCGCGCACAACATCTACGCCAGTTGTGGGAGCTTGGGGTGCGGTATCTGCAGCGGCGGTTGAATCGCTAAATGCGCCAGCAGGTAATCCATTGAGGTATTTGACAATGGAGTTGATCTCGTCTGTAGCTAATGTATCAGCCAAAGCAGCGGGCATTACATCAGGTGCGCATGCACCAGTGGGGCAGGTGGGGGCAACGAACAAATTTGGGTCGAGAATGGATTCGCGGATGTATTCATCTGTGTTAGTTGCTTTGCCTGTATAAGTTGCATCTGCCACACGCGCTCCAGCCACTTCATTTATCTTCGACAAATCAGGACCGATCATGCCAACCGCGCTGGGGATGCCGGGTATGCTGTGACATGCACCGCATCCGCCTTTCTGAAATGCCGCGAGGGTGACAGTTTGGGGAGATGATTGCGAGTCAACAACAACCAGGGATTCCCCGCTGACGTTGAACTTGCCTTCCATGCCTTTTTCACGTTGCCCAGGCAGGGTGCTGAAATACGCGAACGACCCGCCTTTGTCAACAGCGAACGCAATCGTGGCACTGGATCCTTTGCCGGCAACGCGTTCAGTAGTGCCGTTGAAATCTGGAAATGAAATATCGTGCTCAATGCCATCGCCGTTGGAAAGCGTGATTTTGACTGTGTCACCCGCGTTGGCGCTCAAGATTGGGTTCGGTACGCCGTCGATTCCGCCTCCAACTCCTATATAAACCATCTTTCCTTCAGCCATACCGGTAGTGAGCGTGTATTCCAGCGTCTTGCCTCCGGCTGCTGCGCCTTCATTTTTTGCACTGCCGCCACAGGCAGAAATAAGAACCGCCGTCGCGATCAGCAGGCCGAAAAGTTTGAACGAGATTTTCATAAGTTACTCCTTTGGTTTTGATATGTTATTTGGGCACATTCCTCCAGATCCTTCATCAGATCTGGCAGGGAAATTTGATAGGTCTCCGCTACATCCTTGAGCGTGCAAAACTGCTGCATAAAACAGCCCGGGCACTTTGTCTTTGCTGTCATGAAAGCTGAAAATGTGCCTGGCCATCTCTGCAGTACCTCTTGAACAGTCAACCGGATGTGGATCCTGGGTGTGTCCATTTGCCGCAAAGATACTCTAATTGGTCAGGATTTTCTTTGCGCTAGCGCAAAGAACCTAGAATGAAAAAAGCACGCTGAACCCGTGCGTTGGCGCTTCACGCTTCGCGCAAGCCGGTTACTGATCCAGTCCCTCTGAGATCTGTACCAGCCCATGCGGATTGCGGATCACAACCCGCCCGCGGCCTGTCCCCACCAGACCGCGCCTTTCCCACTCTGCAAGCACGCGGCTGACGGTGAAAAGGGTGGTCCCCGCGGCTTCGGCGATTTCCTGTCGTGACAGAGGCAGTTCAACCGTTGGCTTATCCTCCTCGAGGCGCTTGCCGACCTGCGCGGCCAGCCTGAGAACGGTCAGAGCGATGCGGCGTTCCACGCGTTCGGTGGCCAGTTCGCGGTAACGCTCCTGCATTTCCATGATATAGCCGGTCATCAATTGCATCAGGCCCACGTTTAGATAAGGGCGGCTCTGCATCATTTCTTTCAGGAAGCCGCCCTCAATGGCAAGTGCAGTACTCGGCTCGAGTGCCTGTGCAGTAACCGGATAAGTTGCATTCGGACGGACAGCGCCCAGCGCGCCGAACATCTGCCATTCGTTGATGGTCCGCAAATTGACCTGCTGCCCCGACTGGCTGGATTGCATTAATTTCGCCCTCCCTGTGATCAAAATGTAAAGATATTTGGCGGGATCACCCTGAAAAAAGAAGAACTCGCCATCCTCAATGGACCGCAGGATGCCTCTCTCGACGAACAACCTTAAGTCTTCATCCGTGGCTTCTTTGAGTACGCTTACGCGGCGCAAGTTTGCGGGGTCCGGCTTCATGCGCTAATTCTACCGTGACAGGACGATTTTCAGTCGCAAGAGATGATATTTATGAGTGATGTAAACCTTGACGCTAAAAGAGTCCATGTGTTATCATACTATCACCCTACCCCCCTGGGGGGGGTAAGATTTATTGATGAGCAGGCACCTGAAAGATAGAGGAAATGATGGAAAACGAAAATACCCTGCGGCGTTTGAAGACCATCGAAGGCCACCTGCGCGGCGTGATTAGAATGGTGGAAGAGGACACGTATTGCATCGACGTCATCCGCCAGATACAGGCGATTGACGCCGCCTTGAACAAGGTCAGCACCCAGATCCTTGAAAACCATTTGAATTCCTGTGTGATTACAGCCATTAAAGGAAATAATCCCAAAGAACGCGAGAGGGTGCTGAAGGAAATCACGGAGGTGTTTGAGATGTCTGCGAAGGTTTGAGGAAGGATAGGCTATGACCGATTCCTGTGGGTGTTCTCCTGAGGCTGGCTCGGCGACGTGCGAACTCCGAGTCCTGTCGCGTGAAGCCACTGCCTGTCCAACAAATGGAAAGATCGGCAAACTTGTTGATACGCAGACCGTCAAATCCATGCTGGCTTTGCCGCTGACAGAATTGCATTCCGGCCAATACTATTTCTGCAAAGAGTCGGACTGCCCAACCGTATACTACAATACGGATGGACAGACCTTCGCAGAATCAAATTTGCGTGAGCGCGTTTATCAAAAGAATCCCGCTGACGATACCGTTAAAGTTTGTTATTGTTTTCAGCATACTCCTGAATCCATTCGCGAGGAATTAGATCTAAGCGGAAAGACAACTGTGGTTGCCTCGATTACTGATGGGATTCAATTGGAGTTATGTGCCTGCGATATTCGCAACCCACAGGGCAGTTGCTGCCTGGGAAATGTCAATGCGCTGGTCAAGCGCATCGGGAAAGAACCATCCATAAAAAATTAAACTCGAGAAAAGGAAACCACCATGACCACTGTAACCTATTCCGTCCCCGCCATCCATTGCGGACACTGCACCCACACCATCGAAATGGAAGTGGCTGAACTGCAAGGTGTTCAAACTGTCAAAGCAGATTTGAATGCCAAAAAAGTTCAGATCACATTTGACGAACCCGCCAGCGAAGAGAAGATCAAAACGTTGCTGGCTGAGATTGAATATCCCGTCGAGGGATTGATCGCCTTGTAAACATCAGACCTGACATGTCTCATCCGCGCCTTTCCCCTCCTCAATGATCGCGTGGGCAAAGGGCATTACAGACTGAACCCTCGCGGAGACATGTCAGGTCTCAGGATTTTGGTATGACTGACACAAAACAATTAACATTACCCATCACAGGCATGACCTGCGCGAACTGCGTCGCGACCGTTGAGCGTAATCTTAAGAAACTCGAGGGCATGAATACAGCGGTCGTCAACCTCTCATCGGAGCGCGCGACGGTTGAATTCGATTCCGCCAAACTTGGGCTTTCCGATATGATCGCGCGCGTGCAGCGCGCGGGATATGGTGTTGCTACAGGCGAAGCAGATCTGATCATCAAGCGTCTGTCTGATGACAACGACGCGCGCCGTTTGGAGAAGGCTTTGCTCGATCTCGAAGGCGTGCTCGAAGCGCAGGTGACTTACGTTACTGAGAAAGCACGCGTCAAATATGTGCCGACGATCATTACGCAGGCAGAGTTGCGACGCGCGGTCGCCAGCGCAGGCTTTGAAGCGCTTGAACTTGGCGGGGAAGCCGAAGATGCCGAAGCCGCAGCGCGCGAACGTGAGATCAATGAACAGCGTCGCCTGCTTATCATCGGTTTGCTCTTCACCGTGCCGTTGTTTGCCTTCTCGATGGCGCGCGATTTTGGCCTGCTCGGCATGTGGGCGCACGAAAGATGGGTGCACTACGCGATGATGCTGGTGGCCGCGCCCGTTCAATTCTATGTGGGCTGGCAGTATTATGTTGGCGCATACAAGTCGCTCCGCAACGGCTCTGCCAACATGGA
>Ga0209002_10004474_pt1 | contig 10996 bp, 11 predicted proteins | sample Rifsed16ft2_FD_184010 | JGI IMG/M metagenome (GOLD analysis project Ga0209002, IMG submission 184010) | Soil microbial communities from Rifle, Colorado, USA - sediment 16ft 2 (version 2) | ecosystem: Environmental > Terrestrial > Deep subsurface > Rock core/Sediment | place: Rifle, Colorado...
CAAAATTTCAAGGCTCGCTGTCCATTTCACAACGAAAAAACGCCATCTTTCTTTGTTTCGCCCGCGAGGGGCAGTTATCATTGCTTTGGCTGCAATCGCGGTGGCGATATTTTCACCTTTGTGGAAGACATTGAGGGCGCCTCTTTTACCGAGGCGCTTAAGACCTTAGCCCTGCGAGCAGGAGTCACTTTGACAACGGCCGGAAATAAAGAGAGAGAGGAGAATAAAAAATCTTATGATCTTTTGGAAGCAACTACTAAATTTTTCGAGACTAATTTACTGCGAAACGAAGAAGTGAAGAATTACATTAAGGGACGGGGTTTAAAAGAGGAAATAGTCCGAAATTTTCGTTTAGGATTTGCACTAGACGGCTGGTCTAATTTATTAGACTATCTCAAATCAAAAGGTTATTCCGAAAAACTGATGGAAGAAAACGGCTTGATCATCAAAGGTAATCGTGGCTTCTACGACAGATTTCGTGGCCGAATTATGTTTCCATTGTCGGATTCGCAGGGCCGGATAGTAGGTTTCTCCGGACGAATTTTTTCTTCAGGAAGCCCGGCTTCCTCTGGCTTGGAAGCCGGGCTTCCAAATGCCCCAGAACAAGCGAAATATGTGAACAGTCCGGAAACAGTTCTTTATAATAAATCAAAGATTCTTTACGGTTACGATAAAGCTAAGAGAGAAATGCTGAAAGAAAATTTTTGCGTTATCGTCGAGGGCCAGATGGATCTTTTGATGGCTCACCAGGCGGGAACGGTCAACACTGTGGCAGTTTCCGGGACAGCGCTGACTGAAGAGCATATCAGGCTTATCAAGAGATTTACCGATAAAATATTGATGAGTTTCGATGCGGACGATGCAGGGCTGAAGGCCGGAGAAAGAGGAGTCGGTTTGGCACTAGCTTCGGATATGGATGTGAGGATGGTCGGCATGCCCCAAGGCCTTGATCCGGCTGATGTCATCCTCAAGGACCCTGCGATCTGGCAAAAAGCTCTGCAATCTTCCAAACATATTGTAGACTTTCTTCTAGACCACATTCAAGAAAAAAATCTGGATGAGCGTTCTTACCAGCGAGAAATCGAGAAAAATGTCCTGAAATATGTCGCTGATATTTCCAATAAAATAGACCAAGCGCATTTCATAAAAAAAATATCTGAACAGATCGCCTTGCCGGAAGAGAGCGTCCGGGCGCAGGTTGAGAAGATGTTGGCGGAAAGGGGTTTCCGGCGGAAAGAGATCCGACCTCATGAACCGAGCCCAGGGGTCGCTCGGGGAGCCAAAAGCTTGAGAAGGGCCATCGAAGAGAAAATTTTGGGCATTTATCTCTGGAAGCCTGACCTGGAAGATGTCCCCAAAGGCTATGAGAGGATTACTGAATCTAAGATAGATGAAGAAATAAATAAGCTGACTCCCGCGTTAAAAAATGATCTTATTTTTCAGGCAGAAATGTATTATAAAGGAGAGAAGGCCTTAGAGGACGAGGTCAATGAATTATTGAATAATTTTGAAAAAGAAACCCTAGAAGAGAGTTTGTCCGGACTCATGACCAGGCTCAGGAAAGCAGAAGAAGAAAAGGATGAAGAAGAAGCCAAAAAGATCTTCAGTCTGTGCCATGAAATATCTCAAAAAATAAATCAAATTAAAAATAGTCGATTTTTAGAAAAATAATTAAAAATATAATGAAAAAATCCAAAAAGAAGATTTCAAAAGCGAAGACAGCAAAAAAAACAGGGAAATCTTTAAAGAAAATGATTCCCAAGAAGTTGACCAAGGCGGAAAAGAAGGCGGAAGCTTTGGAGATCAGCGAGCGTGATTTTCTGGCCAAGGGCAAAAAGCGCGGCTTTGTCACCTATGACGAAATTTTAAAGACATTTCCTGATATTGAACACAATGTCCTCTTTTTGGATGAATTATACGAGAAGCTTTCGGCCGCGGGCATAGATGTCCTAGAAGGCGGTAACCTTCTTGATCTTGATGAATTAAAAAAAGAAGTCAAAACAACATACGGCCGAGAGGCGGCTCCTTCTTATGATTCCATTCAGATGTATTTGAAAGAAATCGGCCAATACCCGCTGATCTATGCCTCGGAAGAGAAAGAGTTGGCGAGGCGGATAGAAAGAGGGGATAAAGAGGCTAAGAACTTGCTAGCGAGAGCTAATCTTCGTTTGGTTGTCTCCATTGCCAAAAAATATGTTGGGCGCAGTTCAGATTTGACCTTGCTTGATTTGATTCAGGAAGGCAACCTCGGCCTCTTTAAGGCGGTGGAAAAATTTGATTGGACGAAAGGCTATAAATTTTCCACTTATGCCACTTGGTGGATACGCCAATCTATCACTCGCGCCTTGGCCGACCAGTCTCGCACGATCCGCATACCGGTGCACATGGTGGAAACAATTTCCAAATATAAGCAGGTTTACCGGAGATTATCACAAGATTTGGGTCGCGAGCCCTTGGCGGAAGAGATCGCCACTGAGATGGGCATCGATGTGGAGAAAATCCATGTCATAGAAAATATTTCTCAAGATACAGTATCGCTCGAACAGCCGATCGGGGATGATGATGAGAAATCCACCAGAGGCGAATTCATCGCGGATGACAAGATCTTGAAGCCGGACCAGGAATCTGCCAGGAGAATTTTATCTGATCAGATTAAAGAAGTTTTAAACGATCTTTCTCCAAAAGAAAGAAAGATTTTGGAAATGAGATATGGGCTGATTGACGGCGTCCAGCATACCTTGGAAGAAGTGGGTTCAGAATTTGGCGTGACCCGTGAGCGTATTCGCCAAATCGAGGCCAAAGTGCACGACAAGCTCCGAGGCAACGAAAAGATCCTCCGCCTTAAAAATCATTTTGATTAATCACTTGGGAGTCGAACTCCCAAGTGGCCATAAAAAGCCCTATAATAAGGGCTTTTTATGTATTGACAGATAGATATTTTTGTGATACAATAAACCCAGGAAAATTAAACTCAAAAATATAAACGGTTATTTAACAAATAAATATCATGAAGAAATTACTTAATTTACTTGTCCTGATGGCAGTTTTAATACTTCTATCAGGTTGTGCAACAACACAAAATGTTCAACCTTGCACTTTTGGCGGCACTTATGGATTTTTTATGGGTCTCTGGCATGGATTTGTCGCACCGTTGGCATTTTTGGGTCATCTTTTTAATTCTTCCATTGCTATTTATGCCGTGAACAATAATGGAGGATGGTATGATTTCGGATTCTTGCTGGGCATCGGAGGATTTTCTGGTGGCATATTTGCTTCATCCAAAAAATCTAAAGATTAAATAAAAATTTGCTCAAAAAACCCTGACATTGTAGTCAGGGTTTTTCTTTTGCCAAATTTTATTTAAGAAGAGCTTGTCCTGCGAAGCTTTAGCGAAGTAAGGCGTCGATTTTGGCTTTGACTGCTTCGTATGGCTGGGCGCCTTCGAGGATCACTTTTTGGTCTTTGTAGACGATGATGCTCATCGGCGTGCCGGAAACTCCGACATTGAGCCCATCTTGGTATTGCGCTTCCACCTTGCCGGCATATTTGCCGGAATCAAGGCAAGTTTTGAAGGCGATAGCATCTAATCCTGCATATTTGGCGATGTTGTAAAGCTCGGCCGGATCAAGCTGGTTGTTAGTAGGAGAGATTTCAAACAATCGGTCTAAATATTTCCAGAAGGCGTCATTGCCTCCGAGTTCATTTGCGCACTCTGTCGCTTCAGCCTCTTTTCTTGTTTTGGGGTGGATGGAATCAAGCGGGAAATGCCGGTAGATCCAGGCGACTTGGCCTTTATATTCATCTACGATTTTCTGCATGGTTGGATGAAAGCGTTTGCAGAAAGGGCATTCAGTATCGGAGAATTCAACGATGAAGACCTTCGTGTTTGGTGTGGCGCCAAAGATATGATCATCTTGGCTGATTGGGTCAAGCTTTTTTAGATCTCCTGCTGGTGCCCCGGCCTGACCTGCCGGTCCCTCTGCGCTCGGGGCGGGCGGTATTTTAGTTATTAAAATCGCTCCGGCGATCAATACTCCGGCGACGACGATAGCTATCGGTAGAGATAATTTGTTATTATTGGGCGTATTAACCGTATTTTCCATAGATTTTTTCCAGCTAAAATTGTTAATAACGCTATTGTATCATGAAAATCTTACTTGTGATACAATTAATCTATTAAAAGTTAATTTTTTATATAAATTTATGATGTGCAATAATGGTAAAAGGACATTTATAGGCAAGCTGGCCTGGGTTTTGATTATCATCGGAGGCTTGAACTGGGGTTTGGTTGGTTTGGGTATGTTTTTGAACGCTCCTTTGAATGTGGTTAATATGATTTTGGGCAGCTGGCCGACGATCGAGGCATTAGTCTACTTATTGGTTGGTGTTGCTGTTGTTCTCAAGCTTATGCACAGAAAGTGCAATGTTTGCATGCCACAAGGCGAAATGAAAATGTGATTTAGCGAAATCATGCCGCGCACCGTCCATTGAAGCGCGGCTAGTATCTGTTAAAAAACCCCTTGATTAAGGGGTTTTTTAATGTTATATTGAATCCCGATGGAGCATTTCTCCACTATCGTTTTTTATGTATTTTCTTTCTTGTCTGTATATGTGCAGGTGTTTTTTCTCGTGACATTTTTTGAAAAGAGAAAGAGTATTATTACCCGCAAGGGATCAATTGAACTTCAAGAATATCCGGCGGTGACCGTTATTGTGCCTTGTTATAACGAAGAGAGTACCATAGGGAAGACTGTTCGATCTTTGCTTGATCTTGATTATCCGAAAGAAAAACTTAATCTTATTTTGGTTGACGATGGCAGTCGCGATGCTACTTGGGAGGCTATCAAGAGTTTTGAATCATTGGAGAACGTCCGGACTTTTAAAAAGGAAAATGGCGGTAAATACACGGCGCTTAATTTGGGAATCGAACACACCGAAACCCCATATCTAGGATGTTTGGATGCGGACTCCTTCGTCCATCCTCAGGCTTTGAAGCGCATTATGAGTTATTTCTTAAATGATGATAAGACCATGGCAGTCGCTCCGTCTATCATGGTGCATGAGCCCAAGAATATCATCCAAGGTGCGCAGAAAGCCGAATACGACATGGCTATTTATACCAAGAAGATGCTGGCTTTCATGGGTGGCATTCATGTGACTCCCGGACCATTCTCTATTTTCCGCAAAAAAGTTTTTAATGACTTAGGCAACTATCGCCATGCTCACAATACCGAAGATCAGGAGATCGCGCTTCGGATGCAATCTCACGGCTATAAGATCGAGCATTGCCCGGATGCTTATGTTTATACGGTGAGCCCCAATACAATTATCAAGCTTTACCGCCAGCGCCTGCGCTGGATATACGGCTTTATCAAGAACGCTTTTGATTATCGGTTCCTGCTCTTTAAGAAAAAATATGGCAACATCGCTTTTTTCACCATACCTTCAGGACTTATTTCTGTCGCTTCCGTCATCTTCCTTTTGTTTTTTGTGGGCAATAAAGTCGTCGCTTTTGCCTCGGACAAGATTTTGCAAATACAAGGCGCCGGCTTTGATTCTGTTCATAATTTTCACGTTGATTGGTTTTTCTTTAACATTCAAACAGTTTCTTTCGTCTCGATTATCTTGTATGGCTTAGTCATTTCTTCTTTGTTTTTGGGCCGGAGGATGTCTGGTTCCAAGAAGCTGTTTTCTTTGGATATTCTTTATTTCCTTTTTGTTTATAGCGTCTTGGCTCCGTTTTGGATGATGAAAGCGATCTATAACGCTATCTGGTCCAAAGAATCGAGCTGGGCTTTGGAGCGGCAAGTTAATAGCTAACTCTTATGATTGATTGGAAGAAATATTTACTAGTTTTCCTTATTACGGCCGGCATTTTCCTCTCGGCTGTGTATGTGACTAATTATTTCAACAGTCGAAAGATTAATGAATTAAAATCTATTCAGGATAAGATTTCTATCGATTTGCTTTCCTCTGAGACGCAATACGCGCTTTTGGAGGAATTGTCCTGCACGGATGTCAATAATTCTCTGCTTTCGCCAGAATTAGCGTCGCTGGCTGACAAGATAGATTTCAGTGAGAAAAATATCAGCTCAAGCGATATTGTAGAACTCAAGAAATCTTATTCTTTGCTGGAGATCAAGGATTATCTTTTGATGAAAAAAATTTCTGCTCGCTGTGGATTCAAAAATATTTTTATTCTTTATTTTTATACCACGGCCGAGAATTGCACCGAGTGCGTCAAACAGGGGTTCGCTCTGGACGTCTTGCGCGAGAAATATCCCGAGGTTCGGGTTTATTCCTTTGACTATAATCTGATCGATCTCTCGGCCGTCAAAGCCATGACCTCCATCTATAAAATTAAAGACACAGCCTTACCAGCGCTGGTGATTGACAGCAAGGTTTACACCGGCTTCCAGGATGTGGAAACCATAGAAGAAATCAAACCATCCCTCAAATCCCTCCTGCCTGTGCAGGCTGGTCTCCCGAAAACCCCCGAAACTTCAACCAAGAAATAGGCTTGGCAAAAGGCTGTTTTAGGTGTAGTATGATAGGCAGAAAATAAACCTTTAAATCCCTTGTACAATGACAAAAAATATTGCCTTAGCCGGTAAATCTATCGGCCTGTTTTTTTCTGGAAAACATTTGAAAGAAATGAAAGTGATCAAAACTGCTCTGGAAAAAGAAGGATGCCAGATTGCGACAATTGGCCACTATCGTGAATTAGAAGAAATAATGCACCACAGACCGGCTGAATTAAAACCTCATCTTGTTTTGTTCGATTGGAGTTTGATTGGAGGATTAAATCCGATTGTTCTGCAGGATATAAAAGATGCCGATATGTTGCCTTTGACCATTTGCTTTGAAGATGCTTTCAGCCTCAAGTCTGTTAGCCAGATGATAAAAATTGCTGTGAAAGCGGTAAAACATGGATCAGTTGATTTTCTTTGGCTTGGTAGCAATCTCTGCGCGGAAGGTTATGATGGCTTCGACAGACGCTTGGGTGACGGTAGCATCGTTGCTAAGTTTTTGGAGGAGCTCTTCGACCAACAAAACAAGTGCCTCAAAAAGTTTAGTGATTTACAAATCAAAAAACCCTGACAATTTGTCAGGGTTTTTTATTGCGGAGCCGGCACGAGGATTCGAACCCCGGACATCCACTTTACAAAAGTGGCGCTCTACCAACTGAGCTATGCCGGCAATATTTTAATTTTAATGAAATTTTTATGTCGGTGCTATTTTAGCGTATACCTACCAAAACAGCTACGCCGGCACTATATTCAACTTTATAAAAAACTCATACCAGTGCTATTTTAGCGTATACCTACCAAAACAGCTACGCCGGCCTATATATTTTTTGCTTCTTCCTCTTTTATCTTATCAGAAATCTTTTTCAGTTTAGCCTTGTATTCAGTCACATTTTGGAGGAATTCAGAAACAACTGCCGGCCTCTTTATCTCTCTGTGTCTTTTTGGAATCAGGGATTTTATTTTAGGCACGATGATTTCCTTTTGTTTTTTCAAAAAGAATATAGTTCTAAACCATGCCCTGATGGCCGAGAGGATTGTTTCGTGGCCATATTGCTTGCCGTATTTTAATACAGTTTTCTTGGCCTGCCCAAGATTGATGTGTTTGGGAATAAAGGAACGAATGTCATGATGTTCTTCAACCATGATTTCTCCGCTTCGCAGGCGGATAATCCGATAGCCCAAAAGCCCGGCGAGTAAAATGAGCGATATGACAAAAGATAAAATTGTAGCGATCATGTTTATGCCAGCGTTGAATAGATAAAGTTTTTCATACTTGCTTTGTTTTGAGCCAGCAATCCGCCGACAGTAATGTCAGGATTTTTGATAAATGGCTGTTCAGAAAGCGTTCGCTCCTTGAAGTATGCGTCTATTTTTCCTTGCATCATCTTGTCTTTAATGTCTTGGGGTTTGTTGCTAGCATCGACTTCTTTGACGAACAATTCTTTGACAGCGTTGACGACATCAGCCGCAATATCTTCCTTCTTAGCAAATTCAGGTTTCATGGCCGCGATATGCATAGCTATTTCTCTGGCCAATTCAGGGGTTCCGCCAGCGAGCGCCACTGCGACTCCCGCCTTTCCATTATGCACATAAGAGCCAATATTTTCTCCCTCGAGAGTTAAGATTTTATTAAACTGAATATTCTCTCCGATTTTTTGCACAACCGGGCTAATCATATCCCTAGCTTTCGCCTTCGCAGACTCGGCACCGTCATTAAGCGCCAGATCGGCGATTTGGTTGGCCAAAGTGATAAAGTCATTATTCCTGGATACGAAGTCAGTTTCGCAATTAAGTACGCTTAAGACTGCCTTGCCTCCGTCCGTCTTGATGACGACTAAGCCATCTTTCGCTTCGCGTTCCGATTTCTTGGAAGCGATTTCAGCGCTTTTCTTTTTAAGAACCAATAGGGCCTTTTCCATATTGCCCCCAGCTTCCTCCAGTGCTTTTTTGCACTGCATGACCGAGACTCCTGTCTGATCTCTCAGTTCTTTTATTTGTTCTGTGGTTATTGGCATTTATTTTTCTAATCTGCCGGCTCTGAAAGCTTTGGCAATTTCTTCCATAAAAAAAGCAATGCTGGAAGTGGCGGCGTCGTTGCCGATGATCGGATATTCCAATCCTCTGATATCAGAGTCAGTATTGGAAATACTCATGACTGGCACTTTGGATTTTTGGGCTTCATTTACCGCGATGTGTTCTTTACTGGAATCAACAACAAAAAGCAGATCAGGAGCCTTGGTGAGGCTGACGATACCGGAGAAATATTTCTGCAGTCTTTCAGCTTCCTTGTCGATCAAAAGTCTTTCTTTTTTAGTATATTTTTCCAGTCCGCCCTTGGCTTTGTTTTCTCTCCATTCGATAAGCTTAGTGATCCTTTTTTTTATTTCCGGAAAGTTAGTGATAATTCCGCCAACCCAGCGTTCTGATACATACGGCATGTCTAAGGATTCGGCTGTTTCAATGACGATTTTCTTGGCTTCCGGCTTGGTGCCAACAAAAAGGATTTTCTTGCCTTCTTGAGCCAAAGTTTTTACTATTGCCTTAGCCTTCTCCAAGCTCTCGTCGGTTTTTTCTAAGTTGATGATATCAGCCTTATTTTTGGAAGTTAAAATAAAAGCGCCTGTCGAGGGGTGCCTTCTCGTCTTGGTGTAGCCGAAATGCGCGCCAGCTTTAAACAGCGCTTCCACTTGGGGACTATTTTTTGCATTCTTTATCATATCTTTGGTCATGCAGAAGAAATCTTATCAAAAATGCTTTTTAATTGCAAATATCCTCTTTTTTCTGTAATATCTATTCTATGTTGCAATCAGCCCTATTCACTAAAACTCGCAAAGAGGCGCCTTCGGACGAGGTGTCCCGGAATGCCGAACTCTTGATCAAGAGCGGTTTTATACACAAGGAACTCGCCGGAGTATATTCGTATTTGCCCTTAGGATTAAGAGTCTTGAAAAGAATAGAACAGGTGATAAGAGAAGAGATCAATAAAATAGGCGGACAAGAAATATGGATGTCGGCTATTCAAGATAAGGTTCTTTGGGAGCGAACGGACAGATGGGATGAAGAAAAGGTGGATAATTGGTTCAAGTCGGAATTGAAGGCCGGAGGCCAGGTTGGTTTCGGCATTACGCATGAAGAGCCCTTAACCCGCATCATGGCTGGAAATGTGAAGTCCTATAAAGACTTGCCGACCTATGCTTATCAATTCCAAACCAAGTTCAGGAATGAGCTTCGGGCTAAATCCGGCATCATGCGGGGCAAAGAATTTTTGATGAAAGATCTTTATTCTTTTTGCCGAGATGAAAAAGAGCACGAAAAATTTTACGAAAAAGTTATAACCGCTTACAAAGAAATTTTTAAACGATTGGGCTTGGGAGATTTAACCTTTCTCACTTTTGCTCCAGGCGGAATTTTCGCCAAATTTTCCCATGAATTTCAAACAATTTCTTCTGTCGGCGAGGACACTATATATGTGGATGAAAAGAAGGGCATTGCTGTAAATAAAGAAGTTCTAAACGACGAAGTGCTCTCCAGTCTCGGCCTTTCAAGAGACGAGCTCATCGAGAAGCGCGCTATTGAGGTGGGAAATATTTTTAAATTGGGCACCAGATTTTCCGATGCTCTAAACTTAAACTATACCGATGAAACCGGCAAGTCTGTTCCAGTTTTCATGGGTTCTTATGGCATAGGGGTTAGCCGGATTATGGGCGCCATAGTGGAAGTTCTTTCAGATGAGAAGGGCATAGTTTGGCCTAAATCAATCGCGCCATTTTCGGCGCATATTATTTCGATCGGGGCCGATGATAAAGCTCTGAAAGTCGCTAAAGATCTTCATGAAGATTTAAATAAAAAGGGAATTGATGCGTTGTTAGACGATCGGGCGGAGATGAGTCCGGGCCAGAAATTTGCCGATGCGGATTTGATTGGCATTCCGTATCGTATTGTTGTTTCTGAAAAAACCATGAAAGCTGACGGCTTTGAAGTCAAAGGTCGGACGGAAGGAAAAGGTAAAATCGTCAACCGGGAAGAATTGTTTAATATACTGAAATCATAAATTTATGTTCAAAAAACTTTACAAATTATTTTCAAACGATATAGGCATAGACTTGGGTACCGCTAATACCCTCGTGTATTTGCGCGGGCACGGCATCGTCATCAATGAGCCTTCGGTGGTAGCCATTAATCAGAAGACTGGGCAAATAGTAGCGGTCGGTGCCGCCGCCCGCGAGATGCTTGGCCGCACCCCGACTCATATCAAGGCCATCAGGCCGTTAGTTGATGGTGTTATTTCGGATTTCGAGGTGACAGAGGAAATGCTTTCGTATCTCATCAATAAAGCCGAGAAAATATCTAAAAAATTCTTTAAGCCACGCGTGATTGTCGGCGTGCCCTCTGGTATTACCTCGGTGGAGATTAGGGCCGTGTATGATGCAGCTATTTCCGCTGGGGCGCGGGAAGTTCATATAGTG
>Ga0209002_10004483_pt1 | contig 10984 bp, 10 predicted proteins | sample Rifsed16ft2_FD_184010 | JGI IMG/M metagenome (GOLD analysis project Ga0209002, IMG submission 184010) | Soil microbial communities from Rifle, Colorado, USA - sediment 16ft 2 (version 2) | ecosystem: Environmental > Terrestrial > Deep subsurface > Rock core/Sediment | place: Rifle, Colorado...
CGAGGACTACGCCCGCGCGTTTCGGTTCGTCGAGGTCAACGCGACGTTCTACCGCCATCCGGCCCTGTCGACGGTTCGACGGTGGCGACGGTCTGTGCCCGCTTCCTTCCAGTTTGCCGTCAAGGCCCATCGCGACGTCAGCCCCAGAGGGGAATTCCGTGCGACCCGCCGGGCGATCGATGCTCTCACCCGCAGCGCGATCGCGGCGAGGACCCTGGGGTCGGACTTGCTGGTTCTCCAGACGCCTTCGGAAACCCGCTTTGGCGGACCGGAGGCGAAGGCCCTCCGGGACCTCGCGAGCACGATTCCAATGCACCCGCGCATCGCCCTCGAGGCGCGTGCATACCGCGGCCGTGCCCTCCCACATTCCCTGGCGGCGGCGCTGGAGGCGATCCGTGGGGTCGACGTCGTCGACGTATCGCGGGGAGAGACCCCTCGCCTCGAATCGGATTTCCTCTACACCCGCCTTTTCGGAGCCCCCAAGGGCAATGCGTGGGAGTTTTCCGACGACGAGCTCCGCGCGATTCAGATCGGCGCGGACACGCAGTCCGTGAACCGGGCTGTATTCACGTTCCACGGCGTGAAAATGTACAGGGACGCGGCGCGGTTCGTTGCCTTCCGAGCGACGGGCGAGTTCCCGCTGGCGACGGAAGCGCGGGGGGTCGAGGGAGTTCGGGAAGTCCTCGCTCCGGACGCCCGGTTCCCCCTGGCTCGCGCCGACCTTCTGCGGGATCACGGCTGGAAGGTCGTCACGCGGGAAGACGGCCAAAACGTCCATGTGGAAGGAATCCTGTCCCGGTTGCCCGAGAGGCGCTTCGAATCCCTCGAGGAGGTCGTGCGGTGCCTCCGTGGCGGGGACTTCCGAAGCTAATTCCGAATTGTAGTAGCTCTTACTACATTAGACTTATCATCAAGCCCTATCATCCCGCGGGCTAAGGTGGACTAGCAATGTCGCTGTGCGGCACGGATTATGCGACCGGCGCAGTTCGGAACATGTACATCGAGGCCCGCTCCGCGGGCACGATGGTCACGATGCCTTCGAAGCTCCAGAAGGGACTGCCACGGCGCACGGGGAGCCTCTGCCCCGAGTGTTTGAAGGTCATCCCCGCCACGTTGTACATTGGCGATGGCGCGCTGAAGATGAAGAAGACGTGCAAGGAGCACGGTGAGTTCGACGAGGTGTGCTGGTCCGACGCGGAGATGTACCTGAGGGCGGAGAACTGGGCCTTCGATGGCGTCGGCCTCGAGAACCCCTCGATCGTGGATGCGAAGGTCTGCCCGTACGAGTGCGGGCTTTGCAACCTCCACTACTCCCACACGGCCCTCTGCAACATCGACCTCACGAACCGGTGCAACCTGAAGTGCCCGATCTGCTTCGCGAACGCGAACGCGGCCGGATATGTGTTCGAGCCGACGTTCGAGCAGATCATCTACGAGTTCGCGGTCCTGCGGGCACAGCGCCCGATCCCGGTGACCTCGATCCAGTTCGCGGGGGGCGAGCCGACGATTTACCCGAAGTTCCCCGAGATCGTGAAGGCCTCGAAGGAGATGGGGTTCGGTCAGGTCCAGGTCGCGACGAACGGGATCCGGATCGCGACGGAGGAAGGCTTCCTCGAGAAGATCTCCGAGGCGGGCCTCAACACGATTTATCTGCAGTTCGATGGCCTCCGCGAGGAAAACTACATCAAGGCCCGCGGGCGACCCCTGCTCGACATCAAGCTGAAGGTCGTCGAGAAGGTCCGCGAGATGGACAAGGCCGGAAAGCCGCACCCGACGATCTGCTTTGTCCCGACGATGGTCAACTCGTTCAACGACGACCAGGCGGGGGACATCTTGAACGCCGCGATCAAGAACCGCGACGTCGTGAAGGGCGTGAACTACCAGCCTGTGAGCCTCACGGGCCGAATTCCGGAGGAGGACCGGAGGAAGCTCCGGTACACGCTCAGCGACCTCGCGTACGACCTCGAGGAGCAGACCGGCTACCTCACGCGGGACGACTGGTATCCTGTCCCGTTCGTGGCGCCGATCTCCGAGCTCGTCTCCGTCTTGACGGGGAGCCCAAAGACAGTGTTTACGAGCCACCCCGCGTGCGGGATCGCATCGTACATGTTCATCGAGAACGGCCGGGACCCCGTGCCGATCACGCGGTTCATCGACGTCGAGGGCCTCATGGAGGACATGTGGCTCCTCGCGCAGGAGACCCGCGACAAGAAGATCAAGTTCACGTCGAAGATCAAGGCGCTCAGCCTCCTGAAGAAGCACTTCAAGAAGGATGGCGCGCCCGGCGACATGGGCCTCGGGAAGATGATCAAGATCCTGAACAGGATGTTCACGAAGGGCGACAAGAGCGGCGCCGCGGAGTTCAGCTGGTCGACGATGTACGTCGGCGGCATGCACTTCCAGGACAACTACAACTATGACATTGAGCGTGTGAAGCGGTGCGTGATTCACTACGCGACGCCAGACGGAAAGATCATCCCGTTCTGCGCCTACAACACGGGCCCGAACTTCCGAGAGGAAGTCGAGAAGAAGTTCGCGGTGCCGATTGAGGAATGGCGGAACCGCCATGCAAACTGAGCTCGTGTCGCTCCGTCCCAACGTTCGGGACAACGGCATCATGGCGATCGACGACATCCTCTGCATGCACTGCGGAGCGTGCGTCGGCACGTGCCCCACGAACGCAATCTTCCTGAACGAGGTGTACCTCACGTTCAACGAGGACTGCACGCAGTGCGGGATGTGCGTGAAGGTCTGCCCCGTCGGGGCAATCGACTATCCCCATGGCCACCGCCTGTCGGAGCTGAAGTAGCGCCGCTGCCTTCGACCGCGTCCCGGTCCGGAGGAAGCCTTTAAGGAAGCCGCTACGATGCGAGGCCCGGGATGAACCTGAAGTACGACGTCGTCGTCGTCGGGGCAGGTCCTGCGGGAAGCTCCACGGCCCGATTCGCCGCGATGGGCGGCGCCAGCGTTCTCATGATCGAGAAGCGCCAGGAAATCGGCTCTCCCGTGCGCTGCGGCGAGGGAATCGCCCGCCACTTCCTCGACGACGTGGGCATCCCGTTCGACAGGAAGTGGGTCGCGCAGGAGGTCAAGGGTGCGAAGATCATCTCGCCCGCGGGGAACGTCCTGCAGATCGACGAGCGGCACGCCGGCAATGAGGTCGGCATCGTCCTTGAGCGGGACGCGTTCGACAAGGCCCTCGCGAAGCTCGCCGCAAAGGCGGGTGCGGAAATCTGGGTCAAGACGACGGCGATCGGTCTCCTGAAGGACAACGGCCGCGTCACGGGCGTCCGGGTGAAACGCCTCGATGAGGAGCTCAACATCGAGGCGGGTTGCGTCGTCGCCGCCGACGGCTTCGAGAGCCAGGTCGGCCGCTGGGCGGGCGTCAAGACGCTCATGAAGGCGGGGGACATCACGGGCACGCTCCAGTACCGCCTCACGAACATCGATCCGGACCCGGACTTTCCGCATTACTGCGAGTTCTTCCTCGGAACGTGCGCGCCCGCCGGGTACATCTGGGTGTTCCCGAAGGACGAGATCACGGCGAACGTCGGCCTTGGCATCTCCCTGGACCGACTGAAGGACAAGATGGACCTCAAGCGGTACCTCGACGCGTTCGTGAAGAAGGACCCGCGGATGAAGCGAGCCCAGTTCCTCGACATGGTCACAGGCGGCGTGTCGACGTGTCCACCGGTGAAGGAGACCGTACGGGACGGAATCGCCCTCGTCGGGGATGCGGCGCGACACATCGATCCGATCACGGGCGGTGGGATCGGAAATGGTTGCGTCGCGGGTATGATCCTGGGCAAGGTCCTCGCGGACATCAAGAAGCGCGGTGGCACGTATTCGAAGGAGGACCTCCAGCCCTACGAGCGGGGATGGCGGGAGGAATTCGAGGAGACGCTCTATCGGAACTGGATGGCGAAGAACAAGCTCGTCTCCCTGTCTGACGAGGACTTCGACAAGATCATCGCGACCCTCGCGACCGCGGGGATCGGGAAGCTCAGCGTCCACGCGATGCTCAAGGTGATCAAGGAGCGCCATCCCGACCTCGTCGAGCGGTTTGCGGATATGATCTAGGCGGTTCTCACGGCTGAGAACCGCGCCCCTTCGCTTTTATAGCGTCGATTGGGTAGCACGCGGTCGTGCCCGACCCGCGGGACCGGTCGAGCGCGAGCGCGCTCTACTGGTTCGCCGCACTCGTCCTATCCCTCCTGTTCATTTCCCTCGTGACGGGGGCCCTCGCGATCCCCGGCCTCCCTGTCCCACAGGTGAGCCTGGACACCGCGAAGCCGTGGCTCCTCATCCTTGTGACGTTCCTCGGAACGAAGCTCCTCCTCGAGGTCTTCAAGCCGCTGTTCCGATCGGGTCTCCGGAAGCGGGTGCCCTCCGAGGCGGACATCTTCGCGCTGTACCAGATGTTCACATACGTCGCGTGGGTCGGCGCAATCGGCTTCGCGGTTTACATCTTCTTCGGCGGGAATCTCGCGGAGATCGGTGTGCTCGGCGGGGCGGTTGTTCTCGGTGTCCTCATTTACGTCCTGCAGGAGCCCCTCTTGAACCTCGTCGGCTGGGCGATCCTCGTGGTCCGGCGCATCTACAAGCTTGGCGACCGGATCGAGGTGAACGGAACAAAGGGCTACGTCGTTTCGATCTCGCCGATGAACACGACCCTCCGCGAATTCGGCGGGTGGCTCACCGGCGAACTGTTCACGGGTCGCTACGTGACGGTCCCGAACAAGAGCGTGCTCTCGTCGAACGTGTTCAGCTACACGAAGGACACTCCCTTCATCTGGACCGAGGTCACGGCCGCGGTGACGTACGACAGCAACCTGCGCCGTGCGGAGGAACTCATCCTCGAGGCCGCGGACGAGGTCGTCGGGGAACTCATGCGGGAGAACCGGGAGCTGATCCGTCAGAAGTACGAGTTCCGGGACCTCGCCTCGCTCGTCGTCGAGGAGCCGTTGGTCCGTTGGCACATGAGGGATTCCTGGGTCGAGTTCAGCCTCGTGTTCTTCTGTCCCGCACACCGTCGAGGATACTACACGAGCGAGGTCACGAAGCGGATCCTCGAGAAGTTCAGCGCGGACTCGAGCGTCGACATCGCGTATCCGCACCTCGAGTTGAGCCCGTCCTCTCAGCGTCCCTTCAAGGTGGAAAACACGAGCCAATAACGCCGCCATGGGATGCCTCTTATAGCGCCAAACCATTCGGCGCGCGCGATGGTGCCGCCGATCCGCACTCTCCGAGAGTTCCGCTCGGCCCCCGTCGGTTCCCAGATGTCCGTCGGCGGGTGGGTCGAGGACGTCCGGAACCTCGGAAGCATCGCGTTCGTCCTCATCCGGCTCCGAGAGGCGACGGTCCAGGTGACGACGAAAAAGAAGGCGGACGAAGCGCTGTTCCGGCGGCTTACGGAGCTCACTCGGGAGAGTGTCGTGCGGGTCCGGGGAACGATCGTCGAGAACCCGGAGGCCCGCCATGGCCGGGAGCTCGTTCCCGCCGCGGTCGACGTCCTCGCCGCGGCTGCAACGCCGCTGCCCCTCGGCGTCGTCGACAAGGTCGGCGCGGAGTTCGACACCCGCCTCGACAACCGCATGATCGACCTCCGAAAGCCGAACGTCCGGTCGATTTTCCAGGTCCGCCATCTCCTGCAGCAGGGGCTCCGCCACGAACTCGCCCGCCATGATTTCATCGAAGTTCAGACCCCGAAGCTTTCCGGGGCGGGGGCGGAGGGCGGCGCCACCGTGTTCGCGACGGACTACTTTGGCCGCAAGGCGTACCTGGCGCAAAGTCCCCAGCTCTACAAGCAGATGCTCATGGCGACGGGGCTCGACCGCGTCTTCGAGATCGCTCCCGCGTTCCGCGCAGAACCCTCCGACACGGTCCGCCACCTCACGGAGTTCACGAGTTTCGACGGCGAGGTCGCGTGGATCGACCATCAGGAGGACTTCCTGGGGATTCTCGAAACCGTCCTGGCGGGCGCGATCGCGTTCGTGCGGGAGCACGGAACGGACGCCCTGGCGGCGGCCGGCGCCGACCCGAGGGTTCCGCCGATTCCCTTGCCGCGCATCACCTATGTGGAGGCCCTCGAGATTCTGCGAGGGCACGGGAAGCGAATACGGGACGGGGAAGACATCGACACGGAGGCGGAGAAGATCCTCGGTCGCGCAGTGGCGGAGCGCGGACACGACATGTTCTTCATCACCGAATATCCGACGGCGATCAAGCCGTTCTACGTGATGGCGAAGGCGGACGAGCCGGAGTACTCGTGGAGCTTCGACCTCGAGTACAAGGGCGACGAGATGGCCTCCGGCGGGCAGCGGGAGCACCGGTTCGACGTGTTGGTCGAGAACATGAAGTCGCGAGGCCTCGACCCCGCCCAATTCGAGTTCTACCTCAACCCGTTCCGATACGGAATGCCGCCCCATGGGGGCTGGGGCCTCGGGATCGATCGACTCGTGCACAAGCTCCTCGACCTCCCCAACATCCGGGAGGGTGTGCTGTTCCCGCGGGACCGAAATCGACTCGTGCCGTAGCCCCGTGAGGAATCCTTAAGACGCCGGGGGCGGTGTCCGACCGCTGGGGGCGTGCGGTGAAGGAGTTCAAGGTTTTTGTGGAAGACAAGCCCGGCGAACTCGCTCGCGTGACGGAGGCGCTCGCGAACAACGCAGTGAACATCCGTGCAATCGCGAGCGAGGGTAAGAACGAGAACAGTTTTCTCCGCGTCGTGACGAGCGACATCGCAACGACGGAGAAGGCGCTCCGGTATGCAGGGATCAAGTACGAGGTCGCCGACATCCTCGCGATCGAGCTCATGGACCGGCCTGGCGAGCTCGCGAAGATCGCCCGGCGGCTCGCGCGCGCCGGCGTGAACGTGAACTCGATTTACATTCTCGGATCGAAGAACGGGAAGACCGAGGTCGCGATGGTCGTCAGCGACACTCAGCGCGCGAAGAGCGCGATCGGGTAGCGCTCGCCTTCGAAGGATTTGCACTTTCGGCTAACTCCCGTCAACGTATTAAGCGAGGAATCGATACTTGGTCCCGTCAGAAGGGAGAGACGAGCCCAATGGCGGGGACCGTTTCAAAGGGGAATCGACTTCAGGTCATGGCCCGGAAGCTCCTCGAGGCTGACGGCTACACCGTTCACACCGCCGTGCGGAGCGTCCAGAAGCGGGGCCCGATCTGGATCAGCCAGACGACGGACATCTTCAACGCGTTCGACTTGATCGCGACACGGATCGATCCGCCCCGGCCGTTGCGGTTCATCCAGGTCACGACGAAGAACTCCGTGAGCGAGCGAATCAAGAAGGTCGACCCGGTGCCGATCAACCCCGGCGTCGCGACCAGTGAGATCTGGGCCTACGTCGGGGGCCAGAAGCGGCTTGATCGCCGTTACAAAGACCGGAAAGTCTGGCTTTCGAGGAACTACTTCCAGATCTACTACAAGGAGCGGAACTGGGAACCCGATCCGACGGACCGGATCGCCGCGGCGGAGGAGACGCCAAACGCCGCGAGACCCGAGCAGGAGGCGGCGCGCGCGACGGTGATGCCCATCATCCGCTCCCGCCGAATGAAGAAACGAGCCCAGCCCGCCCTCTAGTCCTCAGATTCCTGCCCGGCCTGCTTCCGACGCCGGTCTCCGTACCCACCGACGAGGTCCTTCAACTCCGCGAGGACCGCGAGGGTCTCGTCCTTCTCGCGGGTCACGTACTCGATGATCTTCGCGTGCTCGCCCTCGCGGTACCAGATCGGCACCCAGGCGGATCCGGGCTTCTCTGTGAACGCGGCGATCGAGGAGCCCGTGAATTTCCCGCGGTTCATCATCACGAGGAAGGGGGCGAGGTCGAGCATCGGCTTTGAGAACCAATAGTACCGGAGCTTCTCCCCGGTGAATTTCTTGAGCCCGTACCTCTCCGCCTTTTCCATGATGAACGTGATGTCGAATTTGAGACGGTTTCCCACAGGGACGAAGTCCCACGTCGGCTCGAGGAGGCCCTTGTCGACGATGAACCGGACGATCTGCTTCTCGCCCCACTCCCACTCCGTGAGGATTTGGAACGCGCCCGTCGGCCTCTGATCCTCGAGCGGTTGGTACTGGATCGTGAGGATTCGGTCCTGCTGGGGGTCCGTCCCCTCCGTCTCGATATCCAAGTACCACTCTGTCAACAAGGTCCCAAGCACGGGGCCGCTAGATATCAGTTGCCGTTCAGGAGACGATTCATTCTTTGGCGGGAGTACGACAGCAGCTCCCTCGCGTTCTCGCGCAAGGTGGCCCGATCGGTCGTAGTGCCCTCCCCGCGATAGACGCGGCTCGCGGCCCGAATGGCGGGCCGGAAGCGCGCCGGCAAATGGCGAAGTGCCCACTGAGCCGCTTTCCCCTTCGAAACCACGACGTTGCGCGCGCGCACGCTGAATAGGATTCGGCTCAGGTTGAGGACGCAGAACGCCTGCGCGCGCTCGTTGTTGATCTGGCTCTCGGCGAACCGGAACTCATGGCGCAGCGCCCGCTCGATCTCTCTCCAGGATGGCGGGACACAGAACTCTTCGGGTGGAGTCCCATGGAGGAGGTGATACCGTCCCGCCAGCCAGTGGGCGCGATGAAGGGCCCACGATTCGTCCCGGACTGTTCGATTCAGTTGATGCCGTGGCGTGCGTCGCCGGTGCGCGTCCTGGGTCGTGATGTACCAAACGTCGAGGTCGTCTCCGATACCGGGGAAGCGTTTCGCGAGCTCCCCATGAAGGGCGCGAACTTTCCGGCGCTGCGTGTCCGAGGGCGGTCGGTGGAGGATCACATGCAAGTCAGTGTCCCCAAATTGGGCCGGGGTTTCGGGAAACGCGGCGGCACCGTAGAGGTAGACAGCGGCGAGGTCTTTCCCAAGGATTGCGCGAAGCCGCGCCACGAAGGCGATACAGACTGGCGCGATCCGCTTCGGGACTTCAGATTTTTCCTCGATCACGGCTCGGGCTGCAATGCGGGCCAAACGTTTATCCCCATCGCGAGGTTCCGGCGCGCTGCGGGACTCGCCGGGGTGGAGTCGGGCGAGATGAAGGTCGGCATCGTAGGGGTCGGCATCACGCCGTTTCGGCCGACGACGCCGGAGTTCTCCTGGAAGGAGTTGACCTACGACGGCGCCCAGCGGGCGTATGCGGACGCCGGGATCGATCCGCGCGAGGACGTGGACACGTTCATCACGTGCGCGGAGGACTACTACGAGGGCTTCGGCATCTTTGACGAGTTCACACCGGACCAGCTTGGGGCGGTGATGCGTCCGATGCATACGGTCGGCGGGGACGGTATCGCAGGCCTCGCGAACGCGTTCATGATCATTCAGAGTGGCATCGCGGACATAGCCGTCGTGGAGTCTCACTCGAAGGCCTCGGACATCCTCACGTACGAAGGGATCGTCGCCCACGGCCTCGACCCGATCTGGAACAAGCCCCTCGGAGGGCATCCAAACCTGATCGCCGGCCTCGAGATGGACGCGTATCTCCGAGCGAGCGGGAACACGGCAAAGGATTGCGCCGCGGTCGTCGCGAAGAACCGTCAGGCCGCCCTCCACAACCCGATTGCCGGTCATGCGGCACGCGTGACCCCGGAGCAGGCGGAGGGCTCCCCGGCCCTCTGGGCTCCCCTCCGCACACTCGACGTCGCGCCCCTCGCGGACGGCTGCGTCGTGCTCGTCGTCGCGGGCGAGAAGGCCGCCCGGAAAGCACGGACAACGCCGGTTTGGATCCGCGGGATCGGGTGGGCAACGGAGACACCGAGCCTCGAGACCCGGGACTGGACGACGTCTCCTGCGACGCGGATCGCCGCTTCGATGGCGTACGACATGGCGAAGGTCCGGAACCCCGCGGAGGCGTTCGATATCGCGGAAATCGACGACCGGTTCTCGTACAAGGAACTCCAGCACCTCGAGGCCCTCGGCCTCGCGAGGAAAGGCCAGGCGGGCAAGATGGTCCGCCGCGGGGACCTCGCAGCCGGAGGAAAATTCCCGACGAACGTGAGCGGCGGGTCCCTCGGTTGCGGGAACGTCCTCGAGGCGTGCGGCCTCCACCGTCTCGCGGAGGCGGTCCTCCAGCTCCGGGGCGATGCGGGCTCGCACCAGGTCGACGGCGCGCGGAATGCGATCGTGCAGTCATGGCGGGGCTTGCCCGCCGCGTCCGGTGGGGTCGCCATCCTGGGGGTGGGGAAATGAGGAAGGTCGCGGTCGTCGGCGCGGGGATGACCCTCTTTCGCCGTCGGCTTCAGGAGACGGGGAAGGAGCTCTCGTTCGAGGCGGCCCGCATGGCCCTCGACCAGGCCGGGGTCGAGATCAACGATGTCGATGCTGTGATCCACGGCACAGCCCCGGACGCGTTCGACGGCGTCCACATGAAGGGCGAATACCTCGCCGACGGGTCCGGAGGGGCGCGGAAACGGTACATGCGCGTCTTTACGGGCGGCGGGACGGGCGTGTTCAGCGCAATCGCGGGCTGGTGGCACGTCGCGAGCGGCCTCGCGGACGTCGCCCTCGTCGTGAACGAGGAGAAGATGTCCTCGTGCCAGCCGCACCCGCAGTCCGTGTTCGCCTACATCTGGGACCCGATCCTCGACCGACCCCTGAAGCCGAACCTCGTGTGGATCTTCGCGATGGAGATGAACCGGTACATGACGGTCCACAAGATCCCGTACGAGGACATCGCGCGCGTGGCGGTGAAGAACAAACGGAACGCCGCAGGTCATCCGTGCGCGCAGCTCGCGGATGCGAACATCACCCTCGACGATGTCGTGAACTCCGAGATGATGGCGTGGCCCGTGCGGCGGCTCGACATCAGCCCGCCGAGCGACGGCGCCGCGGCGGAGGAGACGCCAAACGCCGCGAGACCCGAGCAGGAGGCGGCGCGCGCGACGGTGATGCCCATCGTTCGCTCCCGCCGAATGAAGAAACGAGCCCAGCCCGCCCTCTAGTCCTCAGATTCCTGCCCGGCCTGCTTCCGACGCC
>Ga0209002_10004485_pt1 | contig 10983 bp, 10 predicted proteins | sample Rifsed16ft2_FD_184010 | JGI IMG/M metagenome (GOLD analysis project Ga0209002, IMG submission 184010) | Soil microbial communities from Rifle, Colorado, USA - sediment 16ft 2 (version 2) | ecosystem: Environmental > Terrestrial > Deep subsurface > Rock core/Sediment | place: Rifle, Colorado...
GGTTATGTGGCAATGGCTGAATTCCGCAGAAATCTAAAACGCATTTCACCAAAGTTCATTGCCGCTCTCGTTGCTCTGCACTAAGTTTACACATGAGCCAACCTTTCTGGTGGAGATCCAGGAGCTGTTTGTGCAAATCTTGCTCCTGGCGCAAGCTGCGGGAGTGCTCAAGTTGGGAAATATCAGTCTGGATGGCAGCAAGCTCCATGCGGATGCTTCCAAGAGCAAAGCCGTAAGCTACAAGCGGCTGGTGGAGTTGGAGGCCCAAATTCGTCAAGAGGTAGCCGAATTGATGACGCGAGGGGAACAAGTCGATCAAGGTGAACTCCATTTACCGGAAGGATTGGTGATCCCGGATGAAATCGGTCTGCGTCAAGAGCGGCTGGCCACGCTGACCAGGGCCAAGGCGGTTTTGGAAGAGCGGGCCAAAGAACGCTTTGAAGCGGAACAGGCAGAATACCAGGCCAAACTGCAGGAGCGGGAAGAAAAAACCCGCAAAAACAAACACAAGCCACGTGGCCGCAAACCGAAACCGCCCGAGCCGGGTTCTGCAGACCAGGATCAATACAACTTCACCGACCCGGAGTCGCGCATCATGAAGAACAGCACGAATCAAGGTGTGGACCAGCACTACAATGTGCAGGTGGCAGTCGATCAGGAGAGCCTCTTGATCCTCGCCCCTGCGTTGTCCAATCATCCCAACGACAAGCAAGAAGCTGAGCCCACACTGGAGGCCATTTCTCCCAAGCTGGGAAAACCTAAGGCGGCCGCACTAGACAATGGCTACTTCAGGGCTGCGTATATCGAAACTTTTGAAGATCACCAGGTGGAGGTTTATATCGCCACCGGTCGTGAGCCGCATCATAAAGATTGGCGCACTTTCTTTCAAGAACAACCTGAGCCACCCGCAGAAAATGCCAGCCCAAAAGTCAAAATGGCCTACAAACTCCAAACCCAGATCGGACAGGCGATTTATCGTTTGCGCAAGTGCACCGTCGAACCCGTGATCGGCATCATCAAAGAAGTGTTAGGGTTCCGCCAATTTTCATTGCGCCTGCCTGCGCAGGCAGGCGGGCTGAAAGCTGCCGCAGGCGAATGGTGTCTGGTCTGCCTGGCTTTCCGCCTTCGGCGTCAAGCGTATGCACACCTTGATGCTCGGGTAATAGGGCATGTTTCAACGCGCCTGCTCTACCCAAGATGGGCAGGCTGGGAACCGTGCCGCACGCCACTTTCAGCACCCTTTGCCGAAATCAGAGGCCCATGTTGTGCCTGGATTCCTCATTTCGCTGTAAAAGTACCTACTTCTCCGACAAACTGCTAGGCGAGCTTTTTTCTGGTCCTGGTGGAATAGCATTGGGCGCGAAATGGGCCAGATATCAATTAAATGGTTCCGTTCATTCGATTGCACATGCTTGGGCAACTGACTACGATAGAGATACATGCGAAACTTACCGCACAAATATTTGTTCTGACGTTCCAGAGACAGTGGTTTGTCGTGATATACGCAAATTAGACTTGGAAGAACTTGCAGAAATTTCGGAGATTGATGGTTTAGCCTTTGGCTTCCCTTGTAATGATTTTAGCGTTGTTGGTGAGCAAAAAGGAATAAATGGAGTTTATAGACCACTTTATACTTGTGGATTAAAAGCACTGAGGATTTTAGATCTAAATGTTTCTTGATGAAAATGTTGGTGGTTTAGGAGATTCTAATCAAGGTAAGGCTTCTAACGCTAGCATGAACGAACTTGAATCAGTAGGCTATGTGATAACATAGCATCATTATTGGATTTCGGGAAAGCTTAGAATTGGCAAGCAGTAATCAAGATTGAGCAACAGGCTTTTATATGAACGGCTCGCCGCTTTCTTGGATCAGTGAGGAAATATGTCTGATAATCGGCATGAAAATTATGAAATTCTTAATTTGATAGGTTATGGCCTGGCAAAATTTGATTTGGATTTTGTGAAGGCATTTGGATTGGAGACAAAAACGGCTTTTTATGAAAGCATGATCTCTAAAGGTGTGGTAGATACTATTGGCACTATTAAGAATAGGCAGGATTTGTTTGATCCCTTTTTTGATAACAAGCGAAAAGGCTGGTGGCAAAAAGGGAATACGTATTTGCACAGAAAAACATTTATTGACTTGCTTTTTATAGATTACAACGCCAGCCAGTTTGCCAATGTCGTAAAACTTTATATCAAAGATAAATTAGGGATTGTAGACGAAACTTTGCTAAGATTAGCCCAATAGTAAAAAGCAAGTTCAAACAACTGCAGACAACAGGGCAGGAAGCCGAACTTTATTTTATGCACAATTTTCAAGGATTGGATACATTCAAGAGTGGTGTTTTGGCGGATGCTAGACTTTTTGGTGACGGCTATGATTTTCAAATACAAATTGATTCTCGATTTGTTCTGACTGAAACAAAAGGTATACGCTCCACATATGGAAGTGTCAGACTTACCGAAAATGAATATTCAAAGGCGCAGGAATATAAAGATGATTATGGGCTGGTTGTTGTGAGCAATTTAGGAGTACTACCAAAAAATGACAGCAATCTTTAATCCGATTTCAAGTTTGGTTCTTAAGAAACAAAAAGTAACCCTCGCGCAAATCTCGTATCATTCTATGCCTTTAACTTGGTAGCAAATACTGGAGGCAACATGTGGGTTCATTCTGATTATTTACAAGTAGTAGGTGAAGTAAAAGAGCGCAATCGTTTTTTTAAGGCTCTAAACGAGATAAGGGAAATTGCCTTGCTAAATTGTGATGAAGACATACCGGCAGAACTGAAAGAACAATTCAAGTTAATTGCCCAAAAATGTGGCGAAGTCTTGAAGCCTGTCACCCCTACCAGCAACTAATTTTGTGATGGCTGACTCTACTCCTTGAGTTGTTGTATTTATTGATTCTGCTTCTGGCACAGACACCCTAAAAGATTTATTATGTCAGCTACAAATTATGGTTATTGGAGTCAAAAAATAGCCGGAAACGTAGCGAGAGACAGAAAGGTAACAAAAGAACTTAAGTCACGAGGGTGGAAAGTTATCAGGATCTGGGAATACGATGTAAAGCATAAATTTGAAAAATCAATACAAAGAATTCTAGATGCCATTTGCAAATGATGGCGCTTTCTCTATTATTTAATGGAATTATGCTGAGTAATACTAACTCTCATCAGCTGGTTAGCTCGCGATAGATAAGTTCCGTCTCTTCAGAGGGAGATATGCCAAGCCCTTCCTTTAAAGCCGCTTTGCAGGCCTGATACCGGCGGGCAATGGAGGCGCGGTCACCCAGGGCGGCGTAGGCACGCATCTCCACCTGATAGATCACTTCGTGACAGCGGTCGCGATCTAAGGCCAGCTGACAAATCGAAAGGCATCGCTCCAATTGATTCGTATCCAGATATAACGCCGCCAGTTCCTCCAGCGCCGAAACATGGGCCATCCCCAATCTTTCACGTTCAGGGGCAGCCCAATTGGCGTCGACATCAGCAAGATATGGGCCATGAACGAGATCCACCGCCTTCTGGAGATGCTCGATACGCTCCTTCACATCTCGTGCCTTTCGAGCACGGTTTAGATGGGAATCGAACGCTTCCACATCATATTCATAGTCCAGGCCGCGGTTGAAGAGATAATATTCATCGTTGAACACGATCACATTTTTTCCTGCAGCGCGCCGCAGGCGATAAATTTCATTCTTGAAACGCGCCTTTAACGCTTGCGGGTCTTCGACCTCCGGCCAGAGCTCTTCGGCCACCTGCTCTTTTGTGACCGCCTCCTGCGTATACAGGAAGTAAAAGAACAGGTCTCGGACAGACTGAGTCCGCCAATCGGACATGGGGATGCTCCGTCCACCGATACTGACTTCTGGGCGGCCAAAAGCACGGATCGTGAGGCTGGCCACCGGCAATTGAATGGACTGTGCATGGCGGCGCAACGCCCTGCGTGTCGAAGGCATTTTCATGCCCAATCGACGGGACTTCTCGAGCAAGCCGCGCAGTTGGCGGCCAATTTCAGGATCGTTCTGCAAGTCACTTAACCATGCGTCCACTTGCCGGAGAGTGACCAAAACAGCATGATCTGGGTTTGTCCCTGTTGCCAGCAATTCTTTTATCTCAGCACGGGCATCCTCTCTTAAACCTGCCTCATCATAGGCGGCAGTCAACCAGATCGTACTCCACCGAATCTCCAGGTCCCGTCCATCCTGGGTGAACAAGGACTTGCACTCCTGTAAGAGAGAGATGGCTTTCTTCGGTTTATCATTCAAAAGATGGCTCCGGCCTTCAAGCAAGGCCCACAGGCCGCGCTCATATACAGATGGGTTCGTCTTTAACTTTTTCCTGAATAACTTCAAAATTTTGGACGCAGTTTGGAGATCATCCTGCATCAGGGCCAGGTTCGTCCGCGCAAGTTCCAGATAATTCGATATAAAGGATCCCGCAAGCCTACTGGTGATCACTTCTGCCTGTTGGTAGGCTTGCAGGGCTGAATCAAATTCTTCAACTTCACTGTACAGATCCCCTAAGCCAGTTAAAATCAGACATTCAGCACGCTGATGCCGGCTTTTGCGGGCACAGGCTAGACCGTTTTCAAATGTTTCGGAGGCAAGTTCATATTCACCGATCTGGTGATAGAGAACACCCAAGTTATTCAAGATTTCCGCCTGATAGTACAGGTTTTTTTCTTCCCGCCATAACCCTAATGCCTTTTCATATGAAGTTTTTGCAGAGTCGACATCCCCGATTGCGCTATAAACCATCGCTGTCTCATTCAATAGCATTGGAATACTACCCATCTCTCTTAATTCAGTATATAGTGACAGAGAATGTTCAAGTTGCTCAACTGCGTTTCGGGACTCTCCCAGACGGAATAGATTCAAACCCTTAAGCCGCAAGGCTTCAGCATATAGAGGCTGAAGAGCAGGGTCGGTCTCCGCCAATTGCAAGGCTTCTTCTACATCTTTAATTGAAGCAGAATATTTTCCTAAAAGGCGAAGGGTATTGGCTCGCCGTGTCAGAGCGAGGGCAAGACCAGCCGCGTCATGATTTTTCCGATATACAGGTACAACCATGTGGAGCAGGCGGCTGGCTTCCTGCAAATTACCTTTCATGGCAGCCAGCATGCCTCGCAACGAGATCAACCCGGGGCGGATCCGAACAATGCCGGGAGGCAGGCTGTTGATCCAGCCTTCCAATGTGATCAGGGCAGTCTGTAACATTGCGGTGCCAGCCCGCTCGACCACCCCTGCCTGGGCTTCGGGATCGTTCAATTGTTTGCAGGTGAAGTAGGCTTTTTCCCATTCGCCAGCCTTTTCATAGGCCGTGACCATTCGCTCAAGCATGGGTCGCACTTCATGCGGCCGCTCCTCTTTAAGGCGCGCCTGCAGGAATTCGCGAAAGAGGGGATGATAACGAAGCCAGCGGCCATCCTCACCCAGCGGGAGGACGAACAGGTTCTTCTCGAGGATCAGCCCCATAAAAGCATACCAGTTCTGGGGCTCGGAATGAAACGGGCCCAGAACGATCTCGCAGAATTCCGCATTGAACTCCTCAGGCAGTGAAGTCCGAATGAGAAACTCGCGCACATGCCCGGGTTGTTGATCAAGTACTTGACGGCCAAGATAAGCAAACGTATCCACGCCTGAGATACGCGGCATCCCCGGCAGGTTGGAAAGCACCATACCTGTAATCCATCCCCCGGTCTCTTCAACAAATTCATGAGCGGCTTCATCAGATAGGTGCTGGTGATAGTTTTGTGCATATAGCGCCTGAACCTCACGGGGCATAAACGCCAATTCGACATGGTTAAGTCCCGCTACCTGCTCACGTGCCACCATGAGCGTCACATCATCCAGGGATGGCAAGGTACGCGAGGATAGAACAATATGGCAGTTCTCAACCACCAATTCAAGGAATCGATTGACCAAATAAGAAATGACTGGAACATCATCCAGAAGATGATAATCGTCAAGGATCAAAAGGAAATCATCTTCAATTTGATCGTAAATTTCATTTGTAAGCGTCACCAGAAGCGATTCTGCATCCTGCTCGATTGATTTCAGCCGGTTCAATTGAAGCCGCGAAGTCACGCCGACGTTGGGAAAACGTTCGGCCAGCGACGCAATCAGGTATGCAATGAATCTCTGCGGATCACGATCAAGGAGGTCGAGAGAGAGCCAGCAGACGGGCATCTCAACGTTTTTTGCAAGATCGATCAGAAGTGATGTCTTGCCGTAGCCCGCCGGAGCGGAGAGAAGCACGAGTTTGTTATCGAGCAATGCCTTAAGACCCTCCAGCAGACGGGAGCGGGAAAGCAATTCCGGACGCCGATGCGGGACAATGATCTTGGTTTTACTGATAGGAATGGACTTGGCTGGCATTATTTCAGATGACGTTCTCTTATTGTACCTATTTCCGGGAATATTTCATCTGAATTTCATTACAATTTCGAACTTCAATTCCTTCCTGACCCAAATTATTTTATTCGTAATTCCTCCAACATGCGGGAATGGATGCCGGGTGTGCAGGCAATCACCGATTGAGGCGCAGAAAGATAATCGGCTCCCCCGTCCACGTTCGTCACGCGCGCGCCCGCTTCTTCACAGATCAGGCCGCCTGCGGCAACATCCCAGGGGTTGAGGGCAAGCTCCCAGAAGCCGTCAAAACGACCCGCGGCCACATAGCATAGATCGAGCGCCGCAGAACCAAGCCTGCGGACGCCTTGTGAGAGTTTCCCAAATTTCACAAAGTTGGCAAAATTATCCTGCGGGGTATTCCACGCGTTGTACGGGAAGCCCGTCACAAGCAGACTCTTTTGCAGGTCAGCCGCTGAGGATACTCGCGAAGGTCGTCCATTGAGATACGCGCCCACCCCGCGTTCGGCAGTGAACATCTCGTCGCGCATCGGATCGTAAACGGCGCCCAGGACGAGGGTCCCGCGCGAGGCGTAGGCAATCGAAACGCAAAAGATCGGGATGTGGTGCGCGTAATTGACTGTCCCGTCCAGAGGGTCGATGTACCAGATATGTTGATCGCTGCCCTGGATAATACCGGTCTCTTCAGAAAGGATATGATGGCCGGGAAAGTTCTTCTGCACCTCGCCGAGCAGAAACGCTTCAGACTGATGATCCACTTCGGTGACAAGGTCTATCACACCCTTGTAGCCCACCTGATGTTCCTTGTTGTAGCCCGCGCGCAGGATCCCGCCAGCTTCACGCGCAAGGTTTTCCAGATATGACAATGCAGGTTGCATGAAAAAACTCCCTTAAATACTCAGCGATGGGCTGTGACCCACCGCTGAACGATAAAAGCAAATCATTTATTCAGTTCGTCGATGGTTTTGTAAATATCATGAAGTTCATTCTGGATCGCATCACGGTCACGCACAGACTGTTGAAGCAGGGCTTCAAAGGCAGGTTTTTGGTCTGAGGGAAGTGTGGAAAGTAATCGTTCAGCCCGGGCGATCTGTGTATTCTTATGGCGCAGTTTGTTCTCAAGGCGCGTGCGATACCCGGCATAAAATTTTTCCATGTCGAGTGGGTGCGGCTGTGTGAATGGCTGCTGGGTAACCAGCTCGGCAACAGTGAGCAGGAAATCTTCCGTATCGATCGGCTTTTCCATAAAGCGAGCCGCGCCAAGACTCAATGCAAAATCCTTATCTTCCGGTGTCACATACGTGGCAGAAAGGAAGACCACAGGGATGGCACTCGTTTCGGGGTTAAGGCGCAGTTTCTGCACAAATGCATACCCATCCATTTTGGGCATCAAAATGTCAGAAATGATCAATACCGGCCTCTGTTGCGAGATCACCTGGAGGGCTTCTTCTCCATTGCGCGCCGTGATGACTGCATAGCCCTTGAATCGCAGTGTGACTTCGAGCAATTCAAGAACATTCGGGACATCTTCAACGATCAGGATGGGGCCATTTGAACTATTCATGTTGACATTGTAGCCGCGTTCATGTGGATGGACAAGCCCGCTTCCTTCCTTGACATGAAACTGCTGCCGTTTAATTGGCATGATCCAATCGGGAGGTTCTTTATTAACCACTCCAGACGCGTGACCCCAGCGCCGAACGGATGAACTCGACGGCCAGGATCGCTGTTTGATTCTGTACATCGAGAATTGGGTTGACTTCGACAAGCTCCATGCCAATGAGTTTGCCTGTTTCGGCAACGATCTCACAGACCAGGTGCGCTTCGCGGAATGTAAGGCCGCCTGGGACAGGCGTGCCTACACCCGGCGCATGACGCGGGTCAAGCGCGTCCATGTCAAACGATAAATAGATGCCGTCCACATCGCGGTTCACTTGTTCGATGACTTTTTCCAGCACGGCGAGCATGCCGACGCGATCGATCTGCTCCGTGCTTTGCACCATAATGCCGGCTTCGCGCAGGTTGCGCTTTTCGCCGGGGTCGAGGTCACGCGCCCCAATAACGGCGACCCGTTTCGGGTCCAGAACAGGATGCGTTTCGTCCCATAACGAGACCAGGCGCGGGTCACCGAGTCCGCACAGCACTGCAAGCGGCATCCCGTGGATATTTCCAGAGGGGGTTGTTTCAGCAGTATTGAAGTCCGCATGGGCATCCACCCAAATGATGCCAAGCCTGCGGTGTTTCGCCGCGCCGCGAATCGAACCCACCGAAAGACTGTGATCTCCGCCGAGCACAAGCGGAAAGCGACCGCCCTGAATGGATGTGGCAACCGATCCTGCCACGCGCCGCGCCATGGGAAGGATGCAATCGATGTATTTGAGTTTGGGGTCGGTAATCTGGCATGTTTCCTGAATGGGCACTTCGATGTTACCTATGTCATCAAGGGTGTATCCCAGCTCTTCCAGTTTCTGGTGAAGATGAGCATACCGGATCGCGCTGGGACCCATATCCACACCGCGGCGGTCCGCACCGAGATCAATGGGCACGCCAATAATGTCTATTTGCATGAATAATACCTCCTAGAATGTCATTGCGAGGAGCTCAAAAGGGCGACGAAGCAATCCCCTCGCGAAGGAGGAGATTGTTTCGCGGAGTTTACACTGAGCCAGTCGAAGTGCTCGCAATGACCTGATTTTAAATGAACTTATGCAGTCCGATAGTATCCCACATCCACTGAATAGACCTGGCCTCGCTTGATTACCTGTTTAACAAGATTCGTCCCGTAGCGATAACCGAGATGACGATAATCCGGCACGGACAGGATGAGCATGTCCGCTTGTTTGCCAGCTTCGATGGAGCCGATCGTATCGGACCTGCGGATGGCATGCGCGGAGTTGATCGTCGCGGCGGCGATGGCTTGCGCGGGGGTCAGTCCCATGAAGCGGCAGGACAGGGCAATCGCGATCTGCATGGACTCGTTCCATGAAGTGCCGGGGTTGCAGTCCGTGGCGAGGGCAAGGATGGCGTCAGCTTCGATCAATTTGTGCGCGGGAGTGTATTCTTTCTCGGCAAGTCCAAATGGGGTGCACGGCAAAGCCACAGCGACGGTATCTGATTTACCGAGCGCGGCGATGTCAGCATCGGAAGTCTTGACGAGGTGATCTGCGGAGGCCGCGCCCAACTCCACAGCAAGAGACGCGCCTCCGATGTTGCCGAACTCGTCAGCATGGATCTTGAGCGGGAATCCCAGCGAACGAGCAATGGTCAGGATCTGACGCGATTGCTCAAGGTCAAAGGCTTTATCCTCGCAAAAGACATCCACAAATGGCAGAGGCAATCGCGGCGCGTGATTCCCCCACCATTCTTTGAGAATGGGTAACATCGTTTCGCAAACAAGATCGGTGTAGCCCTGTGGGTCATCTTTGTATTCGGGCGCGATGGCGTGCGCGCCAAGAAAAGTGATGGAGAGATCGAGCGGAGTTTCGTCGTCGAGGGCGAGCAAGGCTTTGAGCAGACGAAGTTCGGTCGCGGTTTGCAGTCCATATCCCGTTTTGGCTTCGACAGTCGTTGTGCCATGCGCGAACATGCGCAGCAGACGCGGACGCGTTTGTGCGATGAGCGTTTCGATGGATGCCGTGCGCGTCTGTCTGACCGTTGAGATGATCCCGCCGCCTTCCGCGAGAATCTCGAGATAAGGTTTGCCTGCCATTTTCATCTCGAATTCATTAGCGCGGTCACCTCCCCAGATGACGTGCGTGTGCGGGTCCACAAAGCCAGGCATGAGGACGCAGTTGCTCGCGTCGAGTGTCGGTTCGTCCGGATAGGAGGCTTTAAGTTCGGCTGTCGTGCCCACCGCGACGATCTTTTCATCGCGCACGACAACCGCGCCGTTTTCGATGATGCCGAGTGTGCCAAGGGCTTTGCCCCTTTGGGGACCGCCCAGTAAAGTGAGGAGTTGGGAGGAGGAGTGAATGAGCATGGTTCAGTATCCAGTGGTCAGTAGTCAGTGTTCAGTGATGTAATTTAACCACAGATAAACATGGATGAACATTGATTGGGAGATGAAAAAATCCCCGGCGCAACGGCAAGGACTTGGGTTATGTTTGAGAATCACGGGCATGGTGTCGGAGTTACACGTAAATGTATTACGCTGGAAATCATAAAGCAATTCATTCTTACCCGGATACTGGGTGCAATATTACGTTGCCATCATGAGTACAATGTTCTAGCTGGCATTTCTATATGCGGAAGTTCACCCTCGAACACGCCTCGAACCCGCCCTTGACAAAGCACTCGCTCTGCGTAGAATCACGCGGAATGACCAGCCGCTTCTTTCGAGACCCGCGACCTGCTGCCGTAAAATTAACAGTCTTCCCCGTTCATTAAGAGAGCCGTTATCGGCTCTTTTTTTTTATCCTCACATCGCTTCTCTCTCTTCCGGGAGAGAAACTGAGGGTGAGGGAGCAAACCTGACATCTGGAACCTGACTTATGATAAAACTCCCTGGCTTAATTGACCCTCACGTTCATTTCCGTGAACCAGGTGCCAGCCATAAGGAAGACTGGGATACGGGCACGTCCGCCGCGCTGGCAGGTGGATTCACG
>Ga0209002_10004487_pt1 | contig 10978 bp, 8 predicted proteins | sample Rifsed16ft2_FD_184010 | JGI IMG/M metagenome (GOLD analysis project Ga0209002, IMG submission 184010) | Soil microbial communities from Rifle, Colorado, USA - sediment 16ft 2 (version 2) | ecosystem: Environmental > Terrestrial > Deep subsurface > Rock core/Sediment | place: Rifle, Colorado...
GTGTGCGCTGCGTCACAATGTTCACCCTAGCAGAAGGAAAACTTCCTGAAAGGCAGAAGTATCTAGGAAAATTCGGAAATTCAACAGACCCCGCGATGGAGCCACATTCTGAGCAGTTCGGGTTGCGAGCATATGAGGAACAACTCAACAATGCGGGGTGGAAGACCCTGGGTACACTGGCCGCTGATGCCCTGCAGTGTTACTCCCCTTGGTTCCTTGAAGCGTTCCGGGTCTTCTCTCGGACCAGCACAGGCAAGGTTCTTGAAGCGGCCTGGACGGAGGGACGTGGCTTCGAAGAGGCAGCAAGGGCTCTGGTCCAGTTCCGAAGTCTACCTCGCAAGATGATGCGCGCACCGCTTGGGCATCTGCTCGTTGTGGCAGGGAGCCTTCCCGAACCGCGCCGGACAGAGTTCGTCCGTCAACTCCGGAGAGTCAGGCGCGTCCTTGAGCAGCTACTTGAAGAGAACCGACCCTCGGACATGACCCCAGTGGCGCGTGCCATGAGAACTATGGTCACGTGGGAACGGTGTACGCCGCGAGAAGAGTTCTACCGGGTCAGTTGGGCGGGAGCAGTCCTGCTATCCGGCGTTTTCGGGATTGTCCGGGGCCATCTAAGAGCGTGTCAGGCCTGCGGTGCCCTTAAAGCGCATCCATCAGGCTGGAAGCGCAAGTACTGCGACGCCTGCAATGACCTCAGAGGAAGCACGGAAAGTAATGAGTTACTCTTCCTGAAGCGAGACGCCTTGAGAAGAGCACAAGACCGCCTGCGAAAGGGCGGGTTTAACCGGCTGGGTCTTCACTCGGCAAGAGAGCAGTTGGCCTATGTGCGGGCTGCACGTATCAGGCTCCAGCAGATTGGAGAGAGAAAGGAACTGGGCCGTTGGGAAGGCCAAGTCGCTCCAGTGGGCAAGCGAGGCCGCCCCCGCTCGGGCTTTCGGGCCACCTCTCGCACAAGAAACAAACGCGTCGCGAGGGGGTAAGGGCGATGGTTGAAGGTAGAGGGGTGAACAGGTAGCCTTGTTCGAGCCCTACGTCACGGGTGCGAAGCCCACGGGTGTCTGACCAGGGGACCGGATTCAAAGGGGTTCTGGGTTGCCATCCGCACAAAAAACGCACGCACGCGAGGGGGTGGAGGGGATGGACAAGGCTGGTCGAGAGTCACACGGCGGGCATGAAGAGGTGCGCTCACCCCTGCAGGACCCGCATCAGACGCGGACTTTAGCAGGTGGTGAGAGCGCGCCCCTGATAAGGGCGAGGTCCGTGGTTCGAGTCCACGAGGGCCCACCAGGTTCGAAGATCTCGCGAGAAGCTCCCACCACCGTGGACGCTCACCCACTTGTGTGAGCCCTCAAACAGCAGATACGGGTTCAGGCGGGTGTTTCGGCGTCTAAGCGCCTCGTTCGAAGCGACGAGCTCCATTACCTGCCCCTTCCGGTCGGCATTTCCTCGACGGAAGATTCTCGGCTAATCGAGAAGAGAGGTTCCGAGAGCCCATCGCGACTCTGACGCTCAGACCGACCAATCTTCAGCGTATACGGACGTGACCCCCAAGCCCCCCGATCCAAGGGAGGGATTGTCCACATTCGATGGGAAGTGGAAGGGAGTATCGAGGGCACCTATGGCCAAAGTTGATACCGGCTGCCTGGTTCTCGCGGACATCACAGGGTACGGCGAATACCTGAGTGTGGTCGAGCTCGAACACTCCCAGGATGTCCTTTCTGATCTCATGGGTGTCCTGGTCGGTCAGTTGCGGGGCCTCCTCCATCTAGCCAAGCTCGAGGGCGACGCGGTCTTCTGTTACGAACACGGCGGCGAAGTTGACGCATCCATGCTACTTTCCATGATCGAGTCGTGTTATTTCGCGTTCTCCCAGCGTGTCCAGACCATACACCGGCGCACGACGTGTCAATGCAACGCCTGCCGACTGATCCCCCGTCTCGATCTCAAGTTCCTGACACATCACGGCCAATTTGCCATTCATGAGGTCGCAGGCAGCCGCGAACTGGTGGGCCGCGATGTCGTACTCGTGCATCGGTTGCCAAAGAACTCCGTCACCGCTCGGACCGGATTGCGGGGGTACGCCTTCTTTACTCAGGCCTGTCTCCAGCGCTTCCCCCTTGACCCGGTTGCTCTTCGGATGGTCGAGCACAAGGAAAGCTTCGAGGATGTCGGAGAGGTGTCTGGATACGTCCACGACCTGGTGGCCCGCTGGCGAGAGGAGCAGGCCCGACGCGTCGTCTACATCGCCCCCGGTGCCGGTATAGAAATGGCCGAGCTGGATGTGCAAGCACCTCCGGGGATCGTTTGGGACTACCTGACCTCCCCAACGAAGCGGCCGCTCTGGCAGGGTAGTGACCGAGTGGACCAGCGCAATCCTGCCGGCATCAGAGGCGTGGGGACCATCAACCACTGCGTCCACGGGACGACGACCATCGACGAAGAGATCCTCGACTGGAAACCTTTCCGCTATTTCACGTTCCGCGGTGCATGGGGCCTGGGGATCGGCCGTCAGATGGGCGGTCTGCTATTCACAGTAGAGCTGAGCCCAACCCGGGACGGTAGCGGCACGCACATCGCGTGGCGGATGGAAGCGGGGCGCGGGTTCAAACAGCGTATGCTTGTGCGCGCCTATGGCGCACAGCTGCGTTCGCTTATCCACACCATAACGGAGAACCTCACGCAACTCCTCATGCAAGCGCAGGCGGAGGCGGCCGAGCGGGCCAGGGCCGCACCACTTAGCTAGCCGGCCAGCCTGAGTAGCTCCTTCATTCCCTCGAACCGTCGCGGGTCCTCGGCCAGGGCGGTTCGAAGATCTCTGATGATGGCCCACCAGGGTTCGAAGATCTCTCACGAAGCTCCCCACCATCGTGGACGGCTTCCATTTCAAAAGCACTTCAAGCGCTGGCCAAAGGTTCAGACTGGTTTTCGGGCCTTTGAGAGTGGGGTTCGAAGTGATAACGCCGAAAGCCCCCACTGATCGGCGCCTCCGCGTGAACTTCGTCTGTCTCTACCAGTGGAGATCTCGAAGATCGGAAATGGGGCATCTACGACGCGCCGGCACGCCGCCTGGAGATGCGGGAGGCCTAAACCTCCCGTGAACGTGTTCCGATATGGGATGAGGTGTGGTTGGGGCTCGGGCGGGTCGTCGTGGGGATACCGAGGAGGTAAGATGGTGGCACGATGCGGATCGCGTCGTTCCTCCCCAGCGCAACCGAGATTGTATATGCTCTTGGGCTTGGCGACGCCGTCGTGGCAGTGTCCCACGACTGCGACTATCCGCCCGACGTACGCACGAAGCCGGTCCTCAGCGAGGCAATCGTCACAACAGCGCTGCCCAGCCCCACGATCGATCAGCGCATCCGTGGCCAGGTCCACCGGGGGAATAGCGTCTATCACCTCGACCAGGATGAACTGGCTCGCCTGCACCCCAACCTGATCCTGACCCAGGAACTCTGTACTGTCTGCGCACCCTCATACACCCTGGTCAAGGAGGTGGCGAAGGTGCTGAACGCCGACGTGCGGATCGTGTCGCTGGAACCCCACGGCCTGACGGACGTCCTCGGCACGATACTCCTGGTGGGACAGATGACCGAGACGGAGGACCGGGCGATGGACCTGGTGGCGCGGCTTCGGGCGCGGATCGACGCCGTGCGGGGACGGGCCGCGGGACTGCCACGGCCCTGCGTCGTATGCCTGGAGTGGCTGGACCCGTTGTTTGTCGGCGGACACTGGGTGCCGGAGATGGTCGCCCTGGCCGGGGGACAGGATGTCCTAGGGCGGGCGGGCGAGCCGTCCTTCACAGTCGAGTGGGACGCGGTCGTGGCCGCGGAACCTGAGGTCCTCGTGCTGATGCCCTGCGGCTTCGACGTCGCCCGCACCCGGCAAGAGCTGCACCTGCTCATGGACCGACCGGGATGGACGACCCTGCCGGCGGTCCGCGCCGGCCGGGTCTATCTGACCGACGCCTCAGCGTACTTCAGCCGGCCGGGCCCGCGGATCGTGGACGGACTGGAGCTCCTGGCAGCCATCCTGCACCCCGAAGCCTTTGCCTTTACGTGCCCTCCGGCTGCCGCAGAGCTCCTCTGATGCGTATCGCCCTCCGTTACACGTATCTCTAACGGCACAGCGCGGGGCGGCACCTATGTGGCTAGCAGCACTTTGGGAAGTCAAGGATGCTGCCCAGCCAGCTCCAGCCCGGTTGCTCGCCTAAGAGGATGCTGGCCAGCAGAACTGAGCAAATGGGCGCCGTTCCGACAAGAAAGTCCGCGGCGCCAGCTGCCGTCCACGCCGGGTCACAAATACCCACTCGCCCTGAGTACCTGGTTGTGGAGCGAGCAGACTCTCGCGCTCCAGCCAAACCCAGGCCTCCATCAGAGCGCGGCTGATGCGCTCTCGGTACTCCGACGGGTATTCCTGCACCGTATGCGGAAGGCTGAAGTTGCAGCGATTCAGCTGTCCTCGATTCGAGCTAGGCAGCGAGTTGAGGTACTGAAGGACCACCCCGGCCAACTCCTCTGGCTCGAGCGCCAGAAGTGCCTCGGCGTCGGGCACGAGCGAATGAATCGTCACCCCGGGCATTGAGCTCCCTGTGAAGGCCGCCCAACACCCGCGCTCAGCCGCACGCGGCGGGGCAAGGCCGACACGGTAGCGAACCCGAGCGCTCGCGAGCCAACGCGGCCAGTTAAAGAGCGGCAAAGCCGCGTGTCGGCTGCAGCGGCGTGTTAGGCGCTTTGATGGTGACCCAGACGCCTCTCCGCATGCTGTTTCAACTGTGATACTAGTTCACCAAGTCTCTCGCCTTAGGTCGCCTTCCATCGTTTCCGCATTGGCTGGCCACCTTCATAAATCGTGGACGACGCGCTTCCAATACTCAATTCAAATACGACGTAACGGTCTTGTGGATTGGAGCCATCCGCTCTGGCAGCTTCGAAAAGTACGGCCCGCATTGTCGGATCGTCAATTACCTCAGCCTGACCACGAATGCTGAATTCACCTTCACCTCCGCTCCTATCTTCCACGGAACAATGTAAGGCATAGCGACCATCGTGTCGTAGGTCATGGCCCTTAGGGGAAGTAGGTTCCATATACACAAACAGATGGCCTTCTCCAATGTGCGGCGTAAGAGGATGGACCCGAGGGGCACCGTCCGCGCGGATAGTGGCCAGATAAGCTACTCTCCCCACCAATCGCTGGACGCCAAACGCTGCCAAATCAGGGGCGGCCGCAGCAAACTCTTGCCACGTTGCCATAGGTAATTTCCTTTCTCAACCGGAGCGATGCTGTGAACGGCAGAACCGCCTAACAAGAAGTAGACAGAACTATATAGTACGCTTCGAACTGCGGGATGACGCAGCCTAATGCCCGGACGTCGATATTGGAAGTCACGCCGCGTCCTTCATGTGCTGAAACGGTTTTCGCGCCTCCTGTGGCCCCCATCGCCGGGGTATTATCCAACTCTAGATTGCAGCATATCGCGGCGAGGTTAACAAGCATTGAATCCACGACCACGACGCTCATACCCGCAGGGCGCGGTCGGCTGGGCTGCGGACGGCACCCCACCCGCGGTTCAGGACGTGGGTGTAGATTATGGTGGGGCATGTTGGATGCCCCGGTTCTTCGCTACGTCGGTTCCGGATCGCAGAGCCTTGAAAGAAGCCGGCCCAACCCAGAGCAGAGTCATCCCTACAACGAGCAGGGGACCCGAGACCATGGAGGATAAGTGTCCCCAGTCTCCTCAGGTAACCCGCTCTTCGAAGACACTCGATCCGTCTTCACGGGAACGCCCGAGATCTGCGCGAAGATGCAGATCTCATCTCGGTCCTCAAGTTGATGAGGGGACGTACACGGAAAAAGACCTCGCAGGGTGAGTTGTCACATCGCCCACCGCCCGGAGGCCATCAGAGAAACGCGAGGTATTGTGACGGAAGTCTACCTGAGCCAGCGGACGGGTTCGGCGCGCCTTGACGACAGCTACGGAGGGCGACGTGGACTCGCCAGCCGACCTGAAGGAGAATGTGATCATCGGCAAGTTCCTCACATCCTCGAGTTAGATAATGGGCTGCGAGAAGAGGAGTTGCAGGGATGGCAAAGGTGCTACGGATGGAGCCGCTGCCCGGTTACGACCCCGAGGTCGGGCGCTGGCTGTGGGCGCTTGAGGAGGTCCGGCGCCGCACCTTCGGGCTGGTCGAGGGCCTGGACTGGCGGACGCTAGACTGGGAGGGTCCAGACGGTCGGGAGAACGCGGTTGGGTCACTGCTCTAGCATATCGCGATGGCCGAGATGTCGTGGCTCTTCCTCGACATCCAGGAGGAGGAGTTTCCGCCGGCGGTCCGGGCGGATTTCCCTTACCCCATGAGCGACGGCGAAGGCCGGCTGACGCGCGTGCTGGACGTCCCACTCGCAGAGCATCTGGGCCGCCTGGAGCGCAGCCGCGCGATCCTGCTCAAGGCGTTTCGGGGGATGTTGCCGGACGAGTGGCGTCGTCCCCGCCATCCTGGCGACGTGGACTACGAAGTCACGCCGGAATGGGCCGTGTTTCACCTGGTCGAACACGAGGCGGGCCACGCATTCCAGATCAGTTCTCTCAAGGCCAGGGTGGCGCGCTTCTTCGCCTCACAACCGGACGGCAAGATGCGGTTGTGTCGTGGGCCTTCACCGACACCCGCCCGCCTCCGCGACGGATTGCTGAAACCACTATACGCCACTTCTAGGAGGTCTCTCATGACGCCGACATCCACTATAGTTGCACAGCAAGAGCGGTTCGAAGATCGTTGATGATCCCCAGGATCCTCAATGCCTCCTCGACCCCTTGGCTAGCCTGAGGCACGCTGGCCGGCTAGTTAACTTGGTCGCTGAGTAGGTTCAAGGCCTCCTGCAGCACGGCCTTCACCGTCCGACTACAGAGGGAAACTGCCGGGCATAACGTCCAGGTGAAACCCCTGTGGTAGACAAGCCATCTGAGGACGACCGGCTGCGCTGCGACCGCTGCGGTTCGGACGTCTGGGTGGTGGTCGTCGACAACCACTACAATGCCTTGATCTGCCGGAATCCCGCCTGCTCCCACTACGGTTTGAGGCCCCGGACCGCAGGGCGCACCGACGAAGGCGATCAGTTGGACCGATAGTGGGCCTCTGTATTACTTCTGAGGCCGCTCTTACCCGCTGTGCGTTAGCTCTCTCCTCCAAAGGTCTACAAATAGAAAACTCTGGGCATATTATGGACGAACCTCCGATAACGGCAAACCCGTCGCGAGGCGGGGACGCAAAGCCACAGAACCCTCTGGGTTGGCTGGGTTGCCGAAGAGGATTTCGTGTTTACGCACGGGATCTTCTTCTCCTCTTTTGGGGGCGATTGGCGATGCGGGGTACCTCTCGAGCCGATTGCGTGGAGGAAGATTCCGGGATGACTGCCGATCGGCACGTGCCCGTATACGCCATCCGGGCAGTGGTCCAGCTCACTGGCGTCCCCTCTAGCCGGATCCGGTTGTGGGAGGTAGGGATGGAGGACATCGCGCCGTGAGCCGCTTTCTGCCGGCAAGCCTCCGGTCCCGGTTGGCCCTTCTCGCCTTGGTGCCTATCGTGCCAGCCCTCCTGCTGTCTCTCTACACGTTTGCCGAACAGCGCCATTTTGCAGTGAACGAAGGGAAGGCGCAGGCGCTGCGGTTGGCCCGGCAGGCGGCCACGGAACAGGAACAGCTGCTCACCGGGACGCGCGACCTGCTGATCGTCGTGGCCCGGCAGGCGCGGGCGAGCGGTCTTGCGACGGACGCCTGCGGCACTGCCATGAGCAGCTTCATGAGCCCCTTCTTCATCAACCTCGGAGTGGCTACACTACGGGGCGACGTCGTCTGCAGTGCCGCGCTGCTCCGCCGCTCCGCCCGCATCGCGGATATAGCTTACTTCGAGCGTGCCCTGCAGACGCGCGACTTCGTCGTCGGCGCCTATGAGGAGGAGCGCGTCACCGGCCGCCTGTCCCTCCCCACGGCGTACCCCGTGCTGGACGGGCGCGGGCGGGTGCAGGGGGTAGTCTTCGCTGCGCTTGATCCGGATTGGCTCACCCAGCTTGCGGCGAAGGTAGAACTCCCCCAGGGAGCACATGTCACGATCGCGGATGCCCGGGGCACGATCGTCGCCCGGTACCCCAACCCAGAGCGGGCGACCGGACGGGCCCTGCCGGGGGCCGTGCTCCAGGCCCTGCAAATCGGCCGAGGGGAGGGCGTTCTCCAGGCCCGCGGGCTGGATGGCGCGTCACAGTTGTTCGCCGTGACGCGGGTGCGAGGCATCAACGACGTCGGTCGGCCCCACGTAAGCGTGGAGATCCCAACCGCGGTCGCCCTGGCGGCCACCGAGCGGGGGTTCCTGCTGAACCTGCTGGGGCTGGCGCTCATCGGAGTGTTGGCGTTCGTGGGGACGTGGATCGGCGGCAACGTGCTGATCCTGCGGCCGGTCACTGGACTCGTCGCGGCGGCCCGGCGGCTCAGGTCCGGTGACCTCGACGCGCGTACGGGGTTGTCGCAGACGGCGGGTGAGCTGGGACAACTTGCCCGTACCTTTGACGAGATGGCGGCGTCGATTGAGCAGCATATCACGGAAGTGCAGCGGGCGGAGGAGGCCCTGGAACGCGCCAGCCGCCAGAACGAACTCATCCTCAAGTCCGCGGGTGAAGGCATCTTCGGCCTCGACGTCGCCGGGCACGTGTCGTTCGTGAATCCGGCGGCGGCGACCATGCTTGGGCGGAAGATCGGGGAGGTGCTCGGCCAGCCGATGCATGATCTGGTCCACCATTCGAAATCAGATGAGACGTTCTATCCCCACGAGGCATGCCCGATCATGGCGGCGTTGAAAGATGGACGGGTGCATCACGTGGACGACGAAGTGTTCTGGCGGAAAGACAACACGAGTTTCCCGGTCGAGTATACGAGCACGCCGATCCGGGAAGGCGGCGCGATCGTGGGCGCTGTCGTCGTCATCCGGGACAGCACAGAGCGCCGGCAGGCGGAAGAGGTCCGCCTGGCCAAGGAGGCCGCCGAGAAGGCCAGCCGGGCCAAGAGTGAGTTCCTCTCACGGATGTCCCACGAACTGCGCACGCCCCTCAACGCCGTCCTGGGGTTTGCCCAACTCCTGGAGATGGACGCCGTCACCCCGAACCAGCAGCAGAGCGTGGAACAGATCCTCAAAGCCGGGCGGCATCTCCTGGATCTCATCAACGAGGTGCTGGACCTCGCCCGGATCGAGGCCGGCCGCCTGGGGATCTCCCCTGAGCCCGTCGCGGTGCGGGAGGTCGTCCAGGAGTGCATGGGTCTGATCGCCCCCTTGGCCGCCGGGGAGCACGTCCGTCTGGAAAGCCACGCACACGACGGCGGGGATTACTTCGTCGTGGCCGATCGCCAGCGCCTCAAACAGGTTCTCCTAAACTTCCTCTCCAACGCGGTCAAGTACAATCGCCGGGGTGGCGTGGTTCGGGTTTCCGTCGCCGCGCCCACGGACGGGCGGCTGCGCATCGATGTGACCGACACCGGGCCCGGCATTCCGTCCGAAATGATGACACGGCTCTTCATGCCCTTCGAGCGGCTTGCTGCCGCGGAGACGACGGTCGAGGGCACGGGGCTCGGGCTGGCCCTGTCCAAAGGCCTCATCGAGGCGATGGGGGGGACCGTAGGTGTGGAGAGCGTCGTGGGGGAGGGAAGTACCTTCTGGCTGGAACTGGCCCTGGCGCAACCGCCGGCGGAGGCCGGAGGCGATGCTGCGGCGAGAGACGGGCAGGCCGGCCGGACCGCCCGCACGCTCCTGTACATCGAGGACAATCTTTCCAACCTGAAGCTGATCGAGAGCCTGCTGGCGCGGCGCCCCGAGGTCCGGCTGCTCTCGGTGATGCAGGGTCGGCTCGGGTTGGACTTAGCTATCGAGCACCGACCACAGTTGATTCTGCTCGATCTGCACCTGCCGGATCTCCCGGGAGAGGAGGTCTTGCTGCGGCTGCGGGCCGCGCCGGAGACGCGGCAGATCCCGGTGGTGGTGATCTCCGCCGATGCCACCGGGCAGGTTGATCGCCTGTTGGCCCTCGGGGCGAAGGCGTACCTCACCAAACCGCTCGATGTAAAGAGGCTGCTCGATCTCCTGGATGAGACACTGGGGACCGCGCCGGGATCGGCGGTGCGCGACGGGGCCTAGCGCCACCGCCACCATCAGGGGGACGGAACGTGAAGCCCCCAACAGGGAGACCCCCGATTCAAGCGAAGAGTAGGGGTCAATGGCCAGGGTGGCCATCACCGGTGTGGCGGGTTTTGTAGGGTCCCACGTAGCCGAAGCGGCGCTGTCGCGGGGGTTTTTCGTGCGTGGGCTAGACGTGATCGACCGCGCGCCGGCAGGCGTGGAACGCGTAGTGGGCGACGTCGGCGACGCGGCCGCCGCCGCGCGGCTGTGCTCCGGAGCGGACTTTGTGGTGCACGCCGCCGCGATCGTCGGTGAGGGCGGGCGCAAGGAACTGTTCTGGCGGATCAACGTGGAAGGCACGCGGGTGGTGGCGCGAGCGGCCCGCGAAGCCGGCGTCCGGCGATTCGTTCACATCTCCAGCGTGATGGTGTACGGCTTCCGCTACCCGCCCGGCGTGACCGAGGATGGGCCTCTCGCGGGCGAGGGCAACCCGTATTGCGAGACGAAGATCGAGAGCGAACGGGTGGCGCGCGCTTTCCGCGAGCCGGGGAACCTGGACGTGGTGGCGCTGAGGCTGGGCGACGTCTACGGGCCCGGTCTCGGCGTCACCCTGGGACCGATGGAGACGACGAGGGCAAAGGTCGGAGTCGGTCATGGGTTTGCCGTACGCGTCGGCGTCACGGGCGCCGGCCAGACCGGCACCGTCGCAACGTCACCGGTCCCGCTGACGGCGCCAGGGCCCGGGAGAACGCTCCCTTGACATTCCGGGCAGGCTTGTATATATAGATATACAGGTAGACATGTTCGCCGCCCCAACCCTGGACAAG
>Ga0209002_10004488_pt1 | contig 10978 bp, 8 predicted proteins | sample Rifsed16ft2_FD_184010 | JGI IMG/M metagenome (GOLD analysis project Ga0209002, IMG submission 184010) | Soil microbial communities from Rifle, Colorado, USA - sediment 16ft 2 (version 2) | ecosystem: Environmental > Terrestrial > Deep subsurface > Rock core/Sediment | place: Rifle, Colorado...
CCAGGAACAGAAATGTCGTCCCTCTAGCCTGTCTGTGTGTGTAGAGCATGTCTCGCCTCCTGATTTGTTGATGCAAGGGGTTGCGGCAACCGGTAGTGACGTCAATTCATGGTGTCCTAAGATCCTGAAGATGAAGATGACGGGCTTTCGGAGGTCGATAGTCCGACCGAGGAGCCCGAAAAGCTAGTGCGGGTCCATGGGGTGGCCGTGGGTCGGGTCGTTCTGGTAGGCCTCATGGTGCTCGCGTAGGAGATCTTTCCCATAGTCGTTGCCGTTAGGCGTGCGCACCACGGAATGAACGTGTCGGCGGCTCGCCACCTGGGGTCCTTCCAGCGCCACCGGTCCCTGATGGTCGAACTCGATGAGGATGACCGGGCTGTGTACCCGGTAGTAAAAGACGGCCTCGGGGCCGGTGTCGCCGATCCAGGCGAAAAAGGTCTCGTCGAGGTGGGCCTTCACTTCCTCCATACGGATCTTGGCGTGGCCGTCGTCCATGTTCCCCACGTACTCCTCGATGAGATCGAGCAGTAGTTGCCGCTGCGGCTGGGTCAACTTCTTAGCGGGGACTCCGGCGTAATCGAGCGTCAGGTTGTCGCTGTAGGCCTGGGCGAGAGCGTTGCTTCGCGTCTTCTCCACCGGCAATATGGCCAGCTTCCGCTGCGCGTCGTCGAGCGACTGCAGGAGCGCCAGCCCTTCGTTCTGCTCGTCCTCAAGAACGGTCGTCCCTTTGTATTTCCCGGAGAGAGCGATGACCGGCTCCGAGCCCATGAAGGTCGGCGTCATCACGACCTGGTCACCCAGAATGAAATAGTTGATCACCAGATGGTGGCCGTCGAGCTGCCAGCCCCAGGGCTCGTTCGCCGATGGCTCGCCCATGATGGTGATGTAGTAGAGTCCCTCCCCATACTCCTCGTGGTCCGAGACCAGCTCGGCGAGATGCTCGTTCAACTTCATGATGTTGCGGCTCTTCTCGAGACCCTTGGCGCTCAGGCTGGCCCGGAATAGCGCATAGGCCTTCTCGCGCTGGTCTTCGGTCATCTCGCCGAAGCGGACACCTTGACGAGAAGCCCGGTGGACGTTGTCCCACTTCCGCCATTCGATATCGTCGACCGCGTACGTCGTCTTGGTCCGCTGCTCTTCCGTCAGCGCGGCGAGGAAACTTTCCGCTGCGAGCTGGATGGGTTTGGTGGAGACACCGGTGGCCCGGATGGGAAAGAGATTCGGGATCACCGTCCCGTTGGTGGTGACTCCCCGATAAGGCTCCGCGAGGGCCTTTTCGCGCATGGCCGAGAGCCCCTGGCTCAGCCCCGACCTTCCGTGGAAGACGAGCCAGGCCGTCCCTGTCGCTAGGAGAACGAACAGAGTCGCTTTTTTCATGGTCCTGGTACCGGGGAAAGAATACGCCCTCTTGGGGAGCGAGTTCCACTGTCCCAAGGTGTTAGACCAGTTCGGTGATGTATTTCTCCTTCGCTAACCGCCAGAGCGAAGCCAGGAAGGCGGTGAGCGGTATGGCGAGGATCATGCCCAAGATCCCTCCCAGGGCAGCGCCCCAGAAGAAGATAGCGATGATGATGGCCATGAAGTGCAGTCCGGTTCGCTTGCCCATGATCTTGGGCGTGAGAACATAGCCTTCAATCAACTGAACCACGAGAAAAACCAGCCCCACCGCCATCAGAGTATGGAGGCCGCCACCGGTTTGGAAGAAGGCGAGTGGCAGAGCCATGCTGAGGCCGAGGATGCTTCCCAGGTAGGGAATGACGTTGAGGAGACCCAAGGCGAGACCGATGACGAAACCGTACCTCAGTCCCACCAGGCTGAATCCCAGGGCGAAGAGAAGGCCTTGAAGAAAAGCGATGATGAGTTGTCCCCGGAAGAAAGCGACCACGATATCAACGAACTCATGGACGAGATAGACCACGTCCTTGCGCGTCTCGGGTTTCAAGAAGGGGAGGAGTTGCGAGCTGTCGAGACGTCCCGGTTTGGCCATCAAGAAGAAGGCGAAATAGACCGGGAGGACCGCCCAACTGAAGATGGAGAAGATGCCGCGTACAACCCCGGCACCGGCGGAGAGTGCTCCCTGTCCAAAGAGCTGCAGACCCTGAACCAGAGCCTCCCCCTGTCCCTCCAGGAGCTCCCGCAAGCGCTGTCCGGTCGGATCCGTTTGGAGGTAGTCCATGACCCGAGGCCATCTTTGCCTGACGTAGTCCAAGAGCTGGCGCGACCATTCGGGAACCTGGGCCACCAGGCCGAAGAGCTGCTCGGCGATCAGAGAACCGAAGAACCATAGGAACGCTCCCACCGGCAGAAGCATCGACAGAAACACCAGCGCCAGTGCCACCGGGCCGGGAAGGTGGAGTCTCTGGCAGAGCCAATCGTAGTAAGGGCGGAACACAAGCGCCGCCACCGCCCCCACCGCCAAAGGAAGGAAAACGCCGGAGAAGGATTGGAGGAACCAGGAGATGAGCCAGAAGGAGCTTCCCACCGCGGCCAGTATCACCATGGCGGAGAGAATGGTGACCGCCGCCGCCACGGTCTTTGTCTGTCTCTCGCTAAGTGTCAGATTCATGGGCTTGAGAGATCGCCTCGACGTCCACCCGATGCTAGGGGACAGAGATTAACATACTCTTCTGCCTCAGGAGCTGGGACGGGGACGGAAGCGACGCCAGTCCAGCGGATGGCAATTGCCGCAAAAAACAACGGCTCCGCGAGACAGGTGAGGGAGCTTGCGAATTGCTCATTGTGTTGAGTAAAATAAATCAACACAATGAGTAAACGGGAATACACGCGACCGCAGGCAGCTGAGCTAGCCCGCCGGCTGAAGGAGCCCCGGCGCTTCCTCCAGGTGATCGCGGGCGCGCGGCAGGTGGGGAAGACTACGCTGGTCACGCAGGTGACGGCGCGTGCCGGGCTGCCGCACCACTTCGCCAGCGCCGACGAGCCGACCCTGCGGGGGCCGGAGTGGATCGAGGCGCAGTGGAACGCTGCGCGGCTCCTCGCCGACGAGGCCGGCAAGCGGGGGGCGCTGCTGGTGCTGGACGAGGTGCAGAAGGTCCCGCGCTGGTCTGGAATCGTGAAGCGCCTGTGGGACTCGGACACGCGAGCCCGGCGGCCGCTCCGGGTGGTGCTCCTGGGCTCGGCGCCGCTCCTGGTCCAGCAAGGCTTGACCGAGAGTCTCGCAGGTCGCTTCGAGATCCTGCACCTGCCCCACTGGGCGCTCCCCGAGATGCGGGAGGCCTTCGGCTGGACGCTCGATCGGTTCCTCTTCTACGGCGCCTACCCCGGGGCCGCGCCGCTGGCGGACCAACCGGAGCGCTGGTCTCGCTACATCCGCGATGCGCTCATCGAGACGACCATCGCGCGCGACGTCCTCCTGCTCTCGCGGGTGGACAAGCCCGCGCTCCTGCGACGTCTCTTCGAGCTGGGCTGCTCCTACTCGGGCCAGATCCTCTCCTACACCAAGATGCTCGGCCAGCTCCAGGATGCAGGGAATACGACGACGCTGGCCCACTACCTCGATCTGCTGGAGGGCGCGGGGGTGCTCGTCGGCTTGCAGAAGTACGCCGGCGGTGCAGCGCGGCGGCGCGGGTCGAGCCCCAAGCTTCAGGTGCTCAACACCGCGCTCATGACCGCTCAGTCGGGCCTTTCCGCCTCCGAGGCGCGCCACGACCGTGTGTTCTGGGGGCGCCTCGTAGAGTCGGCGGTCGGTGCGCACCTTGCCAACGCCGCGGCTGCAGGCGCGTGTGAGGTCTTCTACTGGCGCGACCGTAACCGCGAGGTGGACTTCGTCGTGCGCGCGGGAAGGAACTTGGTGGCGATCGAAGTGAAGAGCGGGCGCGGGCGCGACACGCTGCCCGGGATGGCTGCGTTTGCGGATGCCTTCCGGCCGACGCGCAAGCTGCTCGTGGGGGGCGATGGGATCGCGGTCGAAGACTTCCTCACGAAGCCGGTCGTGCATTGGGTAAAGGAATGATGGCGTTCACCGAATCGAACATGCCGCCCCCGCCTGGCTCGAAAGCGTCAGCTGGCTCGTCCGCGGCCTCGAGACGCAGGCATTTCGCATCGCCCAGGATGGCGGCCCGCTCGATCATGGACGCGCTCCCGAACTCGGACGGGATGTAACGGGACGCAACAAGAATCTTGCCCGGGCAAGATTCTTGTCTGAAACTGTCGCCGCGCCTCGACTTCCGTTCGAGCCGCCGCACCGCTTTCTCTTCACATCTTTCTTGTCGAGGGCGCGATGTCCAGGGCCCGCTCCATGATCATCGCCGGCACGGAAACGGGCGGCGGTCAGGGAGGTCCGCAGCCTTCCGCGGGGCGATAGCGGCCGGCGGCCGGATCCGCGATCGCGACCACCTGGCCGGCGACCGTGATCGTCCCCGCGTGGGTACCGGTGATCTCCTCAGAGAGCGTTAGCACGACGGACCCCTCCGGTGCCAGCTCGGCGTAAGTCTCGGTCACCGTTACCGAGTCGATGTCCATGCGGCCGTCCCCGGCGACCGACCAGTCGCGATCGCCGTCGCCCGCGGTCGACCCGATCTCAAACGTGATGCCGTCGTCTCCGTCCGCCCACGCCGTGTCGACAATTGCCGCGTTGTAGTCGACGGCGCCGGTCACCCTCCGCTGGAGACGGAAGTGCATGACCCAGCCGGCACCCTCGCCGGTGCACTCGATCCTGCTGCAAAGCCCGTCGTCCTCGCAGTACTTGTCGTACAGCAGCGGCTCCGAGCACGCCTCGACGAGCGGGCCCGCGTAGACCGCAATCCGCTGCACGTCCAAGCCCGGGAAAAGGAAGAACCCGACCGCCTCGCGCTCGCCCGGGTGCCCGGCGAGCAGCTGGGCGGCGACGCGGAGCTGCTGGGCGTGGGCGTCGAGAGCGTCGAGGAGGGCGGGATCGAGACAGAGCGCCGGCGTGGGGTCGGGGCCGGTGCCCGAATCATGGCCGCAGCCGGCGACAACCGGGAGGAGGAGGAAGACGAAGAGGGATAGGCAATTTTTGTCACGGATTAAATAAAGATCGTGCCCCGATTTCATAGCCCCGTTTAACGTAGCACTAACGAGTCTGGCGTGGCAAAAAACGTTGGCTATGGAGATCGGAGACTGGTTGGGTCTTGCTGAAGTAGAACTCAGGCGTTCGAGCGTCGTGTTTCGGTACTCTCCAGTGGAACGAAAGGGATGATTTGAGTGAGACGGCAAGTCTCAAAGCAGCGGATGTCCTTCGGGAGGAAATTTGATACTGTTCGGAAGAAGATTTCACGAAAAAGGAGAAGACTGATGAGAATGAGACTCACTTGCTTCATGGATCTGGCGCTGCGCTGTAGCCTCGGCCTCGTTCTTTGCGCAGTGTTCCAGGTCACGGCCACGGCGCAAGAGGTCCTGCCGCGGCCGGAGCCCGAGTTCAAAGGACACATCGGGCGGAAAGCGGCTGACTCGAGTAAGGACTTCCCGCAGGAAGTCAAACCACCGCAAGGCGCCCCCAATATCCTGCTCATCCTGACCGACGACGTCGGCTTTGGCGCGTCCTCGACCTTCGGCGGGCCGATTCCCACACCGACGTTCGACCGTCTGGCGCAAAACGGTCTTCGCTACACGCAGTTCCACACCACGGCGCTCTGCTCCCCCACGCGGGCGGCGCTCCTCAGCGGGCGGAACCATCACACCGCCGCGACCGGGGTCATCATGGAGCTGGGAACGGGCTTCCCGGGCTACAACTCGCTCATGCCGAAGAGCGCGGGAACGTTTGCCGAAACGCTCAAGCAAAACGGGTACAACACCGCCTGGTACGGCAAGAATCACAACGTGCCCGACTGGCACACCAGCCAGGCGGGGCCTTTCGATCTATGGCCGACGGGATTGGGCTTCGAGTACTTCTACGGTTTCATCGGTGGGGACACGAACCAATGGAACCCCGCCCTCGTCGAGAACATCAAGCCCATCGAACCGCCCCACGACGAGAAGGACTATTTCTTCGACAGGGACATGGCTGACCACGCGATCGCGCGGATTCGCATGTTGCACGCGGTGGCTCCCCAGAAGCCCTGGTTGACCTACTACGCTCCGGGCACGGCCCACGCCCCGCACCACGCGCCGAAGGATTGGATCGCGAAGTTCAAGGGCCAGTTCGACCAAGGCTGGGATAGGGTCCGCGAAGAGACCTTCGCGCGCCAGAAGAATCTGGGCGTCATTCCGCCGAACGCGAAGCTGACCGAGCGTGCCCCTGGTATTCCCGCCTGGGACAGCCTCTCTGCGGATCAGAAGAAGGTCTTCGCCCACATGATGGAGGTGTACGCCGCCGCGCTCTCCCACTGCGACTACCAGATGGGCCGCATCGTCGACGCGATCGGAGAGACGGGCGATCTCGACAACACGCTCGTCATCTACATTCAGGGTGACAACGGTGCGAGCGCCGAGGGCGGGATGCAGGGACTCCTCAACGAGCTGACCATGTTCAACGCGATTCCGGAGGATCCGGCGGAAGTGCTTCGCCGCATGGACGAGCTCGGCGGCCCGATGACGTTCAACCATTATCCGGCAGGCTGGGCGCACGCCATGGACACGCCGTTCCAGTGGACCAAGCAGATCGCCTCGCACTTCGGCGGCACGCGGAACGGGATGGTCATCTCCTGGCCGGCCCGCATCAAGGACAAGGGGGGCATCCGCACTCAGTTCCACCACGTCATCGACATCGCACCCACCATCCTCGAGGCGGTGGGCGTCGAGACGCCGTCGGTGCTCAACGGGGTGGCGCAGAAACCGCTCGAGGGTGTGAGCATGGTCTACACCTTCGACGATCCGACGGAGGCGTCCCGCCGGCGTACGCAATACTTCGAGATGTTCGCCAACCGCGGCATCTACGACGACGGCTGGTTCGCCACCACAACACCTCCCATTGCGCCGTGGGTCAGCATCGCTCAGCCGGTCGACGTCGATGACTACCAGTGGGAGCTCTACAACATCAACGACGACTTCAGCCAGGCGGTGAACCTCGCGGACAGGGAGCCCAAGAAGCTCCGAGAGCTACAGGACCTCTTCTGGATCGAGGCCGCCAGGTACAACGTGCTCCCCATCGACAATAGCCGCACGGAGCGGTTCGACGTGAGCAATCGTCCCAGCCTGACCACGGGCCGCTCCGAGTTCGTTTATTACCCCGGAATGCTTCGCATCCCGGAAGGCAGTGCGCCGGACGTCAAGAACAAGTCCTTCAGCGTTACCGCCGATGTCGAGATTCCCCAGGGCGGGGCCGAGGGGTTGCTCGTGACCCACGGCGGACGCTTCGCGGGCTATGGTCTTTATGTGATCGGCGGAAAACCGGTATTCCACTACAACCTGGCCGGAGTTGAGCGCTACAACCTCGTCGGGAACGACAAGCTCACGCCCGGCAAACACACCATCGCATTCGACTTCAAATACGAAGGCGGCGGTCCCGGCAAAGGCGGTGCCGCGACACTCTCCGTCGACGGCAAGACGGTGGCCGAAACCAGGTTCCCGCGGACCATCGCGTTCCGGCTTTCACTCGATGAGACTCTGGATGTCGGTGAGGACACGGGGACGCCGGTCAGCGAGGACTACCGGGTGCCGTTCAAGTTCACCGGCACGCTGAACAGGGTCGTCATCAGGAATTGAGAGGAGACGATGATCGAGGCCGCGCGAGGCAGCTCCGCTCGCGCGGCCGGGTCATCTCGTGCCTGCGAATTCGTCGACCCGGCTGCGAGCTCACTCTTCACCCCGGTTCGGACGAGCGCTCCTTTGCGGGGACGGGCCCGACCCTCGACCTCGGGATCAGCCATAAACCAACCACCACGGTGAGAACGGTTTGTCCGAGAAGAAGGAGACTCTCCTCGAGTCCGTTTTCCGCCGAGGGAGAAGGGACGAAGAACAATACCGTGCCGGCCCCGATGAAGAACGTGCAGAGACCGGTGGCCGTCCAGGCCACCATGGCTCCTCCCGGAACGCGGTAGCTGCGGGGCCGGTTGGGTTGCCTGTATCTCAAGACCAAGAAGGCCGGGAACATCAAAAGGTATGAGAGCAAGAAGCAGATGCCCGACAATCGGAAGGTCAACCAGAAGAGCTGGGAGGAGCCCCGGGAAAGGGTTGCGTTTCCAAGCAGAAGAACCGTGCTAACGACGCCGAGGGCCAGAAAAGCCACGTAGGGTGTCTGGTACTTCGGGTGGAGCTTGCCCAGAAAGCGGGGCAGGGTACCTGCCTCGGCCGCTACCGCCGCCACTCGGTTCGTTCCCAGACTCCAGGTGACGATGTTGCCAACACAGGCGTAGAGAAAACCCACGCCCAGAATCAGCACCACCAGCTCGCTCGCCGTTCCCCACTGTTGTCCCAAGACCTTCAAGGCATCCCAGGTGCCGGTCACCAGGCTCAAGCTCGGGATCGACACGCTCAACAGGATTCCCAGGGTCGCCATGCCGTAGAGGAAGGAAATGACTATTCCGGCCAGAAGGACTGCCCTGGGGACGTCGCGGTGCGGATTCTTCATCTCGTCTCCCGCCGAGCTGGCGAGCTCGAAGCCCAGAGTGTTGTAGAGAAGCACGGGCAGGAAAACGACGGAATCTCCCCAGGCCGGCATCAGTCCGGCGAGTCCGAACTCGTTGGCTGCCGGCCGGCCGGAGAAGAGTCGCGCCAATCCCAGGCAACCCAAACTGATGAAGATGGACGATTTGACCACCGCGGCGGTCGAGGGTATCCACTTCGACACCCGGAGGCGGACGACACCCACCCCGATGGTGAGCCAGGTGATGAGAATCGCGATCGCGGTCTCTGTCTTCGTGCTGGTTCCTTCGAGAAAGATCGCCGCGAAGGTCGCGGCGAAGACCAGGTAAACGGACGGAATCCAAAAGGCGTTGTTGATCCAGTAGAGCCAGGCCGCCATGGCACCCGCCCGGCGGCCGAACGCTTCGCTCACCCAGACGTAGAGACCACCCTCGGCGGGCCAGCCCGCCCCCAACTCGGCCGAGATGAGTCCGTAGGGGATGAAGAAGCAGATGAGCAGGATGCTCCACCAGGCAAACCAACTGACTCCGGTGCTGGCGGCGGCGGCCAGCGTATCCACCGTGAGGATGGCCGACAGGTTGAAGAGGACGAGATCGACCCGGCCCAGAACGCGCTCGAAACGCACCTGCTGAGTCATGGTGGCGGAGTCGGCCCGGCCGGGCGACCGCGAGCTGACTATATCAGGAGTTTTTCAATCAGCGTTCTTTCCGAGCCGCCACCGCAACCAGCGAGAGTCCGAAGGGAAGCCGTCCCCGGCGAACGATCGTCGCCTCCAGCCGAAGAACGGCAGTGAGGAGTAGGTTGATCGCGCCGGGCACCTCCTTCACATCCGAGCCGTGGCGCCCCCGGTGCAGGATCTTTTCCGCGAGACGCATGGACGCCGCCACCGGGAAGAGAAAGCAGTTGGCATAGGAAATATAGAAGGGATCCAGCCCGGCCTGCCGGAGCTTGGTGCGGAGCTCACGTTTTCCGTATCGGTGACGCGTGTGGACTGCGACGTCGTGATGGCTTCGCAGGTGATCGTGAGCCGGCACTCTCAGCAAGAGCGTTCCACCGGGTCGCAGGAGCCGCGCCATCTCGGCGAGCGCTTCCTGGTCGTCGGCGACCGCTTGGTGATAGATGACGTCGAAAGACGTCACCAGATCGAAGGAGCGGGAGCGAAAGGGAAGGCAGGGAAGTCCGCCTTGCACGAGCCTTCCTCGCTCGCGCCGCTTCGCGAACGAGAGCGCGCGATCGGAGAGGTCCACGCCGATGACCGAACCGTACTTCCCAAGGTGCGGGATCATCCCTCCCGTACCGCAGCCGACGTCGAGGATGGCCAGGGAGTGCGAGCGCAGCAGGAATCGATCCATGAGAGCCAGGCTGAGTTTCCTCATGCCCACGAACCACCACAATCGGTCCTCGAGCTCGAAGAGTCTTTGATACTCCTCCGTCTCCACGCCGGGGATTCTACCGCGATCGGAACCCATGCAGTCTTCGTTCACACACCGAGCCAGAGTGATATAAGATCGGCCGCTATGAGGCCGAACTGGTACCGCGGCTGGGTCCATGCCGGTGTGGCTCTTGCGGTCTTGGCGGGAAGCTTCGCTTTCTATGTGTATACCGGTCCCGCCGACATCGCCTGGGGCGAAGGTGCCTATTATCAACGACGCGTGGTGCTGGCGGAGATAGGAGAAGGCCCCTGGGATCGCCCGCTGTACGTGATCCTCTCACAGCCCTTCCTGATGGTGCCGTGGGGGTCGCTCTCCAGGCGGGCCAACCTGGCATCGGCGGCCTTCGCGGCGGGAGCTTGCCTCTACGTCTATCTTCTTCTGAAAGTTCTGCTCCAGGTCGCTCCTCAATTCGTCGCCCGCCGAGTGGGGTTGGTCGCCGCCATTTCCCTTGCCGTCGCTCATACGTTTTGGCTGCGGGCGGTAACACCGGGGCCGGAAACCCTGGACGCTCTCCTTTTGGCGTCCATCCTTTATTACTTTCTTCGTTTCGCCAACGAGGGGCGAATACCGTTCTTCTACCTGGCGATGGCCCTCCTCGGACTCTCGCTCTCGAACAACTTGATGGTGCTTTTTCTGCTGCCGGTCTTCGCGGTATGGGTCCGCGTCGTGCGGCCCCCCTTGGTGCGGCAGATCGGAAGCGTGCGGGCTCGGGGGCTGGTGGTGTTTCTCATCAGCTCCGGTCTGGCGCTCGCCCTCACCGCCTCGAGTTGGGCGACGGCGGGGTTTCACGTTCCCCCCGAGCGCTGGGAGTGGGTCACTTTCTGGCGCAGCAAGATGTTGCTCTCCTGGGATGCGCCGCTCAAACAATCGCTCACGCGTTTCGCGGTCACCCTGGTCTATAGCTTTCCGCCCTGGAGCGCTCTCATGGGTCTGCTCGGTTTGGCGGAGCTCTTTCGCCGGCAGAGATACGTCTTCGGGCTGATCTTTCCCCTCTTCGTCCTTTATTCCGCGCTGGTCGTGACTCTCCAGTTGCCGGCTCCCCTGGC
>Ga0209002_10004490_pt1 | contig 10976 bp, 6 predicted proteins | sample Rifsed16ft2_FD_184010 | JGI IMG/M metagenome (GOLD analysis project Ga0209002, IMG submission 184010) | Soil microbial communities from Rifle, Colorado, USA - sediment 16ft 2 (version 2) | ecosystem: Environmental > Terrestrial > Deep subsurface > Rock core/Sediment | place: Rifle, Colorado...
GCGGAGCGCCCCGGAGGGGCGCTCCCGGTCACTTCATCTGCGGGAACCCGAGGTTCACGCCGCGGTGTGCCGGATCCGGCCAGCGCGAGGTGACCACCTTGAGCCGGGTGTAGAAATTGACGCCCTCGATGCCGTACATGCGGGCGTCCCCGAAGATGGAAGCCTTCCATCCCCCGAACGAGTGATACGCCATCGGGACCGGGATCGGCACGTTCACCCCGATCATCCCCGCCTGCGCCTCGTTCTGGAACTTGCGTGCGGCGCCGCCGTCGTTGGTGAATATCGCCACCCCGTTGGCCCACGGGTTGTCGTCGAGTAGTTTCATCGCCTCGTCGTACGAGTCGACCCGCACCGTGGACAGCACCGGGCCGAAGATCTCGTCCCGGTAGATGGTCATTGCGGGTGTCACGTGGTCGAACAGCGTCGGCCCGACGAAGAACCCGGGCTTCCCCATGAGGTTGCGGCCGTCGGCGACCAGCATCGCCCCCTCGGCGACGCCCCGTTCGATGTACCCGACGACCTTGTCGCGGTGCACGGCCGTCACCAGTGGCCCCATCTCTGCGCCGTTCTCCAAACCGGAGGCGACCTTGATCTTGTGCAGGCGCTCGATCACCTTGGGCATCAGTTTCTCGGCGGCGTCGCCGACGGTCACCAGCACCGAGATCGCCATGCAGCGTTCGCCGGCCGAGCCGTACCCGGCGGACACCGCGGCATCGGCGGCGAGATCCATGTCGGCGTCGGGCAGAACGATCATGTGGTTCTTCGCACCGCCGAGAGCGGCGACCCGCTTCCCCGACCTGGTGCCGGTCTCGTAGACATACCGGGCGATGGGAGTGGAGCCGACGAACGAAACCGCCCCGATGTCGGGATGGATGAGGATCCGATCCACCGCCACCTTGTCCCCGTGGATCACGTTGAACACACCCTCGGGAAGTCCCGCCTTCATGAACAGTTCCGCTGAGAAGTTGGCCGCCGACGGGTCCTTCTCCGACGGCTTGAGCACAAAGGTGTTGCCGCAGGCGATGGCGATCGGGTACATCCACATGGGCACCATCGCCGGGAAGTTGAACGGGGTGATCCCGGCCACGACCCCGACCGGTTGGCGGATCGAGTAAGTGTCGACCGCGCGCGACACGTTCTCGTTGTACTCACCCTTGACGAGCTGTGGGATACCGCAGGCAAACTCGATCACCTCGAGGCCGCGCTGCACCTCACCCTGGGCGTCGCTGAGCACCTTGCCGTGCTCGGACACCAGGAGCCTGGCGATGTCGTCCTTGTGGCTCTCGACGAGGTCGCGGAATGCGAACAGGATTGAGGTACGGCGGGCCAGCGAGACGTCCTTCCAGGTGTCCCAGGCGCGCCGTGCCGAAGCCACCGCGAGGTCGACCTGCTCGACGGCGGCCATGGCGACGTGCGCCTGCACGATGCCGGTCGCAGGGTCGTAGACGTCGCCCCAGCGTTCGACCTTTCCGTTGAACGGCTTGTTGTCGATCCAATGCGTGATCTGCTTCATGCGCCCTCCGAAGAGAGGTGAAGGCTACCGGAGGAAGGGCATGAGAGCGCCACCTCGCCTCGACGCATGATCTCGTCATCTTCAGCCGGCTGACCGGTCCCCCCTCCACAGAGGGACTCATGCCATGTCGGACCGCGAAAACCCTGCCCTGAAATGGTGGGGGGTGGCGAGTAGCCTTACCACGAGCCTCGAGGTGCCGGCTCGGCCCGGGTCCCCGTGTGCGGTTTCGGTTTGGATGAACGCTTCTCGACGCCGAAGGGGGACCGCAATGCGCCGCATCCGAGGGTTGATGATCGTCTTCCTCCTGATCCTCAGCGCGTGCGTGGAACTGCGAGGGTCTTCAGCGCCATCCTCGACGGCGTTTTCGTCGACGTCGACATCCCCGGCGTCGGCCACGACATCTTCGGCCACCCTTCCGATCGTCGACGTCGTGTTGGACGCCGTGTCGGGGATCTTCTCGGGCACGCTGCTGGTCACCCCGGTTCCCGGGGCCCCGGGCGATCCTTACAGCGCGACCTTCACGGTCGTCGTCGATTCCTGCAGCAACGCCACGCTCATCCAGGAGCCCGGCCAGGAGTCGACCGGTACTTACCAGATCGACGCAGTTCATCCACTAGTGCTCCACCTCAACCTCATCGGGGAGGGAGCCGATTATCGGGAGGGCTACCGCATCGACCTGGTCCTGGTTGAGCCGCCGGGCTACGACCTGTTCGAGACTGAGCCGCAGGCCGTCGGGATCAACGCCGGCGGCGGGCACGGATTCGGCGACCCGCCCGATGTGGCGACCCTGGACGATGAGCTCCAGTACTTACAGGATTTGCTCGGCAGAGGTTTCATGGCCACGGACATCATCGAGGACGAGAACATCACCACGGGCATGATCTGGGACGACCTCGACTACCCCGTGTCCCTCCGCATGCAGTGGTTCGCCTTCATTGAAGGGCCGGTCTTGCGGACCGGGGACGCACCATCTTGCGGCGACTGATCAGCGCAGCGCGGCCGGCGCAGCCGCGGGCACGATCGGTTGGTGGGGGGCCACCCGTACCAACCGATACGGCTCCCCCATCGCCGGCCGGAGATCCGGTTCGCCCTTGTTGGGCCAGGCCGCCATCGCCCGCTCCGCCATGGCGGTGATGGTGAGCGACGGGTTGGAGCCGAGGTTGGCGGGCACCGCCGCTCCGTCCACCACCGACAGTGCGGGATGTCCGTACATGCGGTGATAGGGATCGACGACGCCGGAGGCGGGGTCGGCGCCGATGGTGGCCCCTCCGATGAGATGTGCGGTGAGCGGGATGCCGAGCAGCGACTCGTTGATGCTCGCCGAAGGGTCGCCGCCCATGACCTCGGCCGCCACCCGCGCCGCCTCGTGGGCCACCGGCAGCCAGCGCGGGTTGGGGGTGCCGTGGCCGGGCCTGGCGGTGACCTTGCGCCGGAACAGCCCGCGCTTGGTCTCGAGTCGGATGCTGTTGTCCTCGCTCTGCATCACGAGGACGATCATCCCCCGCTCCGACCAGCGGCGCACCGACAGCGAACGCAGCCATTGCAACGGTGACTTCAGGACGTGCCACAGGAATCGCACCGGCTGCCACCCTTTGCCCCCCGGCACCAGGATCGTGGCGAGCAGGCCCATCGAGTTGCTCCCCGCCGAATAGCGCACCGGTTCTATCCGAGTGCGGGGCCCGGGAGAGAACGACGAGGTGATGGCGACGCCGCGGGAGTAGTCGACGCCGGTGGTCCGGGCCACCGCCCCCGTCACCGCCTCCGAGTTGGTCCGCACCAGGTGGCCGAGACGCCCGGAGACCCCGGGGATGCGCCCGGCGTCGCGGAGACGGAGCAGGAGACGAGTCGTCCCCAGACCGCCGCCGGCGAACACCACGTCCTTGGCCCGGAACGAGGCACGCCGTTTCCGGATCCACGCCCCCGGCCGCCGGGTGGTGACGATCCACCCATCACCGGTCTCTTGGAGGTCGACCACCTCGTGCTCGGGGAGCACCCGGGCCCCTCCCCGCTCGGCGAGGTAGAGGTAGTTGCGGTCGACGGTGTTCTTCGCCTCGTAGCGGCAGCCGACCATGCATCCACCGCACTCCCGACAGCCGACGCAATCGGGCCCGATGCCGCCGAAAAACGGGTCGGGAACGCGCACACGGGCTTCGCCGCGGAACACCCCGACCTGCACCGGCCGATGGGTGTCGGCGGCATCGAAGTGGCGGGCGATGGCGGCGACCACCCGGTCGGCGGCAGTCTCGCCGTTGGCTTCTACCACGCCGAGCACCCGGCGGGCCTGGTCGTACCACGGGGCGAGCTCGGTCTTCCAGTCGGTGATCGCCGCCCACTGCCGATCGGCGAAGAATTCGTCGTGGGGTTCGATCAGGGTGTTGGCGTAGACCAGCGAGCCGCCCCCGACCCCGGCGCCGGAGAGGACCATGACCTCGCGCAGCAGGTCGATGCGCTGGATGCCCCGCATCCCGAGGCGGGGAAACCACAGGAACCGCCGCAAGTTCCACGTGCTCCGGGCGAAATCGTCCGGGCCGAAACGGCGCTCGGCCTCGAGCACCAGCACCCGGTACCCCTTCTCGGTGAGGCGCAACGCCGAGACGCTACCCCCGAAACCACTACCGATAACAATGACATCGGCGTCATGCGATCGGTCGCCCTGCTCCTGCTCGACCCGGCGCATGCGGGGACGCTACTCGTCGCCCGTCGACCGACGCCCGTCGACCGACGCCCGACGCCCGACGCCCGACGCCCGTCGCCTGCTTCGCGCACGCGGTACCCGTCACCCGAGCATCACTCCCCCCTTGAGGGGGAGTCGACCGACGCAGTCGGTCGGTGGGGGGTCTCGTCTGGCTGGAACGCCCCCTGTGGCTGATCGCACCCGCGGTCGTGCCGGTACCGCTCCTGGCGATTTTCTCCCGGTGGGAACGGCCGAGGCGTCCCCGCTCCACCGGCTATCCGTGTTGTTCGAGCCATTCGAGCATTGCGCGCACACTGCCGGTGGCGAGCGCGATGCTGGTGTCTGCCGCGCCGTAGTAGAGACGGAGCGTGTCGCCATCGGGGGCGATGGTGTAGCCGCACGGAAAGACGACGTTGTCCACGTCTCCGCGCTCTTCGTAGGGCTCTTTCGGTCCAAAGACCCATTCGCTGCCGCGTCTCAGACAGCGCTCCGGCGCTTGCAGATCGAACAACGCGAGTCCCAGTCGGTAGATCGCGCCGGCCGCCGTGAGCCGTACGCCGTGATAGATCACCAACCAGCCCTGCGGGGTTTCGATGGGCGGCGGTGAGAGTCCGATCTTGTTCGCATCCCACCAGGCTCCCAGCCGGGACTCCAGCATCATCTTGTGGTTGCCCCAGTGGCGCAGGTCGGGCGAGAAGGAGATCCACATGTGCGCGCGGGGCGCGCTGACGGGGCGATGGATCAACGCCCACTCACCGCCGATGCGATGAGGCAATAGCGCCGCATCTTTGTCTTCCGGTGACATGATCATGCCCAGGCGTTCGAAGTGGCGGAAATCCTTGGTGAACGCCAGAGCCACGCCGGGCCCGTCGCGCGTGTACGCCGTGAAGACGATGGCGTACTTCTCCAATTCGGGGACGAAGGTGATGCGCGGATCTTCGATGCCCCACAGTTCTTCTGGATGATGATCGGGATCGGCCAACAGCGTGGGCTGAGAGTCGACGTGCCAATCGTCTATGCCATTGGCGGAACGCGCGACGCACAGGTGCGAAAGCCCGCGCCGATCCTCCACGCGGCACAAGAGCAGCGTGGTTCCATCACCCAACAACGTGGCGCCGGCGTTGAACACACTGTTGACCGGGTAGGGCCAGTCGGCGGCGGTCAGAATCGGATTGAGCTCGTGACGGCGAAACAGCTCGGTGTGCTGATTGCTCACGGAGTCCGTGCCTCCAGCGACAGGAACGTGCTCTCGGCCAGGCGCAATTCCAGGAGCGCCTGGAGAAAGGAGAGCATGGACTCTGCACCCTGGTTCTCATTGGGGCGGTCCGGATGCAGACCATCTCGACAGCCGCCGGTAGTCGGATCGTAGATCGGCAGGTTCAGGTCGTTTCGGCCGAGGAACCACTCGAAGGCGCGGTGGGCTTCCTTGTTCCAGTACTTGTCGGCCGTGATCCGATATGCCTCGAGGCAGGCAGACACCATCGCTTGCGCTTCCACCGGCTGTTGATCAAACCGAGCGCGCTCACCGCCGCGGGGGTAGAACCCGTTGGAGCCGATGGCAACAAAGTGACCGCCTCCTGTGTCCGCGCGCTGCAAGTCGGCGAGCCAGGCGAGCGATTCCAATCCGGCTTGTGTCATCGCGGGATCCGGGATCGATTCGCCGCACATCAAGAGTGCATGTGGCAGCGCGGCGTTGCAGTAGCTGAGCCCTTCCTCGAACCAGACCCAATCGTCCGAGCGATGGCTGGTGTACAGCGCCATGAGTCGGCCGGCCAATTCCTCGCGCACCTGGCTCACTCGACGATCACCGGCAAACCGTTGCGAGTACTCGTGAATGCCCATGAGCGCAAACGCCCAGGCGCGCGGGCTGGTCGTGGTGAGGATGCCGGGCAGGGCCTGCTCGAACAAACGTCCCGCCATACTCTGGAGCGACGGCGTGTTTGAGCGAGCCAGAACGGTGCCCAATGCCCACAGTGCGCGCCCGTGGCTGTCGTCCGAACCGCCCTCCTCGATCCAGTGGCGTTGGTAGTCCATGAAATTACGAAAGCGGCCGGTCTCTGCATCGAACGCATACGAAATGAACGCGAGATATCGGGACCCGAGGTCAATTGCCTCACTGTTGCCCAGTTCCTCCAGCAACGCGCTCACCAACAGAGCGCGAGCGTTGTCGTCGGTCGTATAGCCCTCGCGGAAATTCGGGATTGTGAAACTGGCGTGCTGCAGCATGCCGGTATCGTCCGTCATGTGCCGCAAGTGATCGAGCTTGAGCGGCGGCAATTCGCCGGGTCGCTCATCCAGCGGCTTTACGACGAGACCCGAATGCTTGAAGTGCATTCGTTCGACCCGGGCGCGCTCAAAGCTCTCCATATATCGTTGCGCCACCTCGGACCAGATCATCGCCCGACCAAACAGATACGCCCGCTTGCGCATCGCGTCGCGTTTTGCCTTGTCTCCCAGTAAATCGATCACTTGGTCGGCCAACGCGGCGGGATCATTGAACGGCACGAGCGCGCCGCGCTCATCGGAGAGCATCTCTTCCGCATACCAGTACGGCGTCGAGATCACGGCCTTGCCCGCGCCCAATGTGTAGGCCAGGGTGCCGGACACGATTTGTGCCTCGTTGAGATACGGCGTGAGGTAGATGTCCGCCACGCCGATGAACTCAACGAGCTCTTCCAAACTCACGAATCGGTTGTAGAAGACCACATGACCGTCAACGCCCTTCTCCTCGGCCAACCACTGCAGGGACAGGCGATAGGTCTCGCCTTCCTGCTGGATCACATGCGGATGAGTGGCGCCGAGAATGAAGTACACCACGTTCGGGAAACGCTCCAAGATGGCGGGAAGCGCGGCGATGACGGTTTCGATGCCCTTGCTCACCGAGAGCAATCCGAAACTGAGCAAGACGATCTTTCCCTCGACTCCAAACAGGTCTTTGTGGAAACTCGAGTCCACAAACGGCACATCGGGAATACCGTGTGGGATCAGGTCGATCTTGTCCGCCGACACTCCGTAGACGTCATGCAAGAATTCCGCGCCGCGTTCGCTCATCACGACCAGCCGATCGGAGAGCGCGGCGACTTGCTTCATGACCTTCAGTTGATCCGGGTCCGGGTCGCGGAGAATCGTGTGCAAGGTCGTGACGATGGGCATGCGCAGCTCCCGTAAGAGCGCGAGAATGTGGCTGCCCGCGCGCCCTCCGAAGATGCCGTACTCGTGCTGCAGGCACACGAGGTCCACGTTGTTGATGTTCAAGAAGTCGGCGGCGCGGAGATAGGACTCGACATCCTTCTCGGTCAATTCGAATCGGACGCGCGCCGGATAGGCGTAGCCTGCCGCGACGTCGTTGACCGGCAAGGCAATACACGATGTTCCGGTGTATTGCGATGAGATCGCCTCACACAGGTCCGTAGTAAAAGTTGCGATGCCGCATTGGCGTGGCGAGTAGTTGCCGATGAACGCAATGCGATTGATCTCCGACTGGATGGAGTCTGCTTCCATCACGGTGACTCCTTTCCCTGGCAACAAGAAGCACCTGCCGCCGACGCGCCGATCCGCGCGTCTACTTGCAAGTGCTTGCACATCGAACTGCGAGCGCTTCGTTTCGAGTACCGGTCACTATACGGCCACCACAGCCGAACACACATTCGCCATCGCGCTCGCGCCGGAGTGGCCGCGACGCGGGGGTCGATCGCCGGCTTCACCTGGGTGTGGTTGCACGATGCCGCCACTCTCGGGGGGGCCGACGACCAGAAGATTCTTGCGGTGACCGCGGCCGGGACCGGGCCTGGTCGCCGTCGGCTACGACTACTCCACCGGCGACCGGAGCGCCGCGATGTTGGTGAGTACAGGGCCGTGACCCCCGCCACGCCACCGACCGCGGTCGGCCCCGGACACCCCTCTCCCCCGGCCTGGATCACGGCTTTATTCCGGCTTAGCGGCCGGAGGTGTAGGTTGTGTGCCTATCGGCCTCGTTCCTGTGATCGAGGCCGATCCCCCTAGGGAGGAAACAAGAGAAATGAAGCGATTCAGGCACCTTCTGGTGCTGTTGTTCGCGTTCTCGTTGGTCGCCGTCGCCTGCGGCGACGACGACGCGGCGGAGACCACAACAACCACCACCGCGGCAACGACAACGACGACTGCAGCCACCACAACCACCACCTCCGCTCCGGAGGAGGAGAAGACCCTGATCATCGGTACCACGGATGCGATCTCCAGCCTCGACGGGGCTGACGCCTACGCGGTCCATGACTGGGAGCTTCTCAAGAACATCGGTGAAGGCCTGATCCGTTGGGAACCCGGATCCGGTGACGTTCTCGTCCCCGGCGCCGCCCAGGATCTCGGCTCCTTCAGCGAGGACGGCCTTTCGTACACGATCCAGCTCCTGCCGGATCTCGTGTTCGGTGACGGCACCCCGCTGGACGCCCAAACCTACGCGGATCAGATCAACAACCGGCTGCTCGTGCTCGAAGGCCCCAACGGGGTCGGTCCCGCATTGGGTCAGCCGTATGTGGAGAGCGTGGAAGCGGTCGACGATCTCACGATCAAGTTCAACTTGACCGGTACTTGGGCGTTCTTCCCGCAGCTCCTCGCCGGTGCTCCCTACATCCCGACCAACCCGACGCAGTTCGGTGCAGAGCTCAACCTCTTCCCCGAGGCGCCGATCTACGGCAACGGGCCGTGGTACATCGAGTCATACGACCCAGCTGAGCAGCTGGTGCTCCTGCCCAACGAGCTCTATCACGGCGAAGCGCCGGCGCTCGACCGGGTGATCATCCGCTACTTCGGCGATCCGCAGACCATGGCCCTGGCCGTGGAAAGCGGTGAGATCGACGTGGCGTGGCGCATCCTCGGTCCGGAGCTGATCGCGCAGCTCGAGGAAGTCGACGGTTTGAACGTCGGCACCATCGACGCCGGCCCGATCCGCTACCTGATCGTGAACCACGTGTTGGCTCCGACGGACGATCCCAACGTCCGCTCGGCGCTCGCCTCGCTCGTCGACCGTGACGAGTTGAGCGACCGGGTGTTCGGCGGCGCGGTTACGCCCCTGTACTCACAGGTGCCTCCGGGCTTCCTGGGAGCGACCGAGGCGTTCGACACGATGTACGGTGCACCGGACATCGCTGCCGCAACCGCCTACCTGGCACTGGCCGGTTACACCGAAGCCAGCCCGTTGCAGCTCACGATGACCTACCCGCCCGAGCACTACGGTGCGGAGACGGCGGACATCTTCGAGGTGCTAAAGGAGCAGTTCGAGGCCTCGGGGGCCATCGAGGTCTCCCTGGATCCCATCGAGTGGAGCACCTATGTCGGCATTCTGGTTGCCGGCACGGACTACGCCGTTGGGTTCCTCGGGTGGTTCTACGACTACCCGGACCCGGACAACTACCTGAGCCCGTTCATCATGAACGGCGGTCTCGGCACGATGGTGACCGACCCCGAAACGGGTGCGGTCATCGAGAGTGTCAACCCGGAGTTGTTGTCCCTGCTGGTGGAAGCGGCGGCGAACGGCGATCAGGCCGCACGCGCCGATCTCTACGGACAGATTCAGGAGATCTACGCCAGTGAAGTGGTCACGATCCCGCTGTTCATTCAGGCGGAGCACATCGTGTACCGCGACGGCGTGGTGGCCGACACGGGCTTCTCAAGCCCCGGGACGCTGAACATCGGCCCCACGGTCGAGTTCAACTACATCACGCTCGACCTCGGCTGACACCGGACGACCGACAGAAGGGGGGAGCGGGGTTCCCCGCTCCCCCCTTCGATAATCACGATGCACCCACTCCTCCTGACCTTCCTCATCTTCGGCGTCCCCGCCGCCATCGCCCTCGTCTATATCTTCGTGCGAGGAACCTCAGCGATGCGCCGCTACATCGTCACCCGCATCGCCCTCACCGTCCCGATGGTGATCATCCTCGCCACCCTCGTTTTCTTCGTGATGCGCATCCTTCCCGGCGATCCCGTCACCTCCGCCCTCGGGCCCAAGGGGAGCCCGGAGGTGAAAGAGTTGCTTCGCGAAAACCTCGGGCTCAACGACCCGCTGCTCGTCCAGTACGGCCGATTCCTCGGCAACATGCTCACCTTCGACTTCGGCGAGTCCCTGATCGGTGCCCATCGCCCGATCTCCGATGAGCTCGGCGAGCGTCTGCCGGCCACCCTCGAGCTGATCATCCCGGCAACGGCGTTCGCCCTCACCATCGGCATCTCCTTCGGGACCTGGGCGGCGGTGCGGCGCAAACGCGCCTCCGACTACGGATTCCGCCTATACGGCGTCGTCAGCTACGCCATGCCGATCTTTTGGCTGGGACTGCTCTTCCAGCTGCTATTTGGTGTCGTGCTCGGATGGGCGCCGATAGCGGGGCGGATCGACGCGTTAATCGGCACGACCCTGAAGCGAGAGACGAACTTTGTGGTGATCGACTCGATCATCACCGGCAACTGGGCGGCGCTCGGCAGCGCATTGCATCACCTGATCCTGCCGACCCTGACACTGGGAATCGTGCTCTCCGGGGTGTTCCTCCGCCTCACCCGGATCAACGTGATCGAGACTCTACAGGAGGACTACGTCACCGCCGCCCGTGCCCGGGGGATCCGCGCGACAACGGTCACCTACGGCTATGCCCTGAAGAACGCGATGATCCCGGTGATCACCCTGATCGGTCTCCAGGTGGCCATCCTCCTCGCCGGTGCGGTGCTCACCGAGACGGTCTTCTCCTGGCCGGGCATGGGCCGCTACCTGGTGGAGCGGATTTCGTCGCGCGACTTCACCGCGGTGCAGAGCACCATCAC
>Ga0209002_10004493_pt1 | contig 10972 bp, 7 predicted proteins | sample Rifsed16ft2_FD_184010 | JGI IMG/M metagenome (GOLD analysis project Ga0209002, IMG submission 184010) | Soil microbial communities from Rifle, Colorado, USA - sediment 16ft 2 (version 2) | ecosystem: Environmental > Terrestrial > Deep subsurface > Rock core/Sediment | place: Rifle, Colorado...
AGGGATGGCCGATACGATGTGGACTGGAAGAAGCTCGAGCGGTCGATCCGGATGTCCGTCCGTCTCCTCGACGACGTCATCGACATGAACGCGTACCCGGTCAAGCAGATCGAGGAGATGACGAAGGCCACGCGGAAGATCGGGCTCGGCGTGATGGGCTTCGCGCGCATGCTGTTCAAGCTCGAAGTCCCGTACGACAGCCCCGAAGGTGTCGAATGGGGTCGCCGGATCATGAAGTACATCCAAGAGACCGCGTACGATGAGAGCAGAAGACTCGCGGAGGAGCGCGGCGTGTACCCCGCGTGGGAGGGCAGCCGACACCAAGAGAAGGGCATCCGCCTCCGGAACTCGTACGTCACGACGGTCGCGCCGACCGGCACCCTGTCCATGATCGCGGACACGTCGGGCGGCTGCGAGCCCGAGTTCAGCCTGATCTGGTACAAGCGCGTGATGGACGGCGAGCAGCTCCCGTACTTCCTCGACTACTTCGAGGAGGTCGCGAGGCGCGAGGGCTTCTGGCGGGACGACCTCGTGCAGAAGATCCTCGCGAACCGCGGCTCCCCGCGGGGCCTTCGGGAGGTCCCGGAAAAGTGGCAGCGGACCTTCGGCGTCGCGTACAACGTCTCGCCGGAATGGCACGTCCGCATGCAGGCGGCCTTCCAGGACCACTGCGACGCGGCGGTGAGCAAGTGTATCACGGGCGACTCGTGGATCTTCACGGACCGCGGGCTGGTTCGGATCGGCTCGCTGCACCGCGGGGAGGCCCCGGACACGTTCTCGCGCCGAGACGTGCGGGTCGCGAGCAACCCCAGCGTCGCGGACGCGAGGGAGTACTACTACGGGGGCGTCCAGCCCGGGATCCGGGTCTCGACGGACCTCGGGCTCGAGCTGGGCGGCACCCCCGTCCACCGGGTCAAGGGCATCGAGGCAGGCACGGTCGTCTGGAAGAGCCTCTCCTCTCTCCGGGTCGGAGACCGGCTGCTCGTGGAGTACGGGTACGGGCTATTCGGCAACGAGCACGAGTTCGCGAAGGTGTACGGCCGGCCGTTCCAGTACGCACGGAGGACGAACTCCAAGGACGTGCGGATTCCGTACAAGATCACAAGGGACCTGGCCCGGCTCCTCGGCTACCTGGTCGCCGACGGAGGATGGAACGTCAACTCGATGTACCTGACGAACGAGGACGACGGCGTCTTGCAGGGCTTCTGTGAAATCGCCGCGCGTCGGTTCGGAGCTCGGGCCGGGATCGTGGCAGACCCCCGGACGCGTGCCACCCGCACCGGCCACGTCGACTCGCGGGAAATCGTGTCCTTCCTCCGCGATTACATGGGAATGTCGAACCGCGCGGAGACGAAGAGCGCGCCGGAGATCGTGCTGCGGAGCGGTCGCGAGATCCAGAAGGAGTTCCTCCGAGGGCTGACCCTCGACGGGTACGTCCGCGCCGACGGCCGGATTGTACCCCTGACGACGACGTCGAAGAAGCTCGCCGTGCAGGTACAGATGATGCTGCTGAACCTCGGCATCCCCTCGACCCTGAGCTCGAAGAGGATTCAGTACAAGTACAAGGACGAGGCGAACCGGAAGCGGGAGAGCTACGAACTCGCGATTGTGTCGGACTGGAGGAAGGAGTTCGTGGGAACGATCGGGTTCGCGGAGGAGAGGAAGCAGCGAGCCGCGCGAGGGCGCCTCCATCTCCCCCGGGACACGTACCACGGCGTCCCCGTGAGCGTGGTGGACCTCGAGTCCTTGGCCCTGGAGAAGGCCCGCGTCCTCAAGTCGCGGAGGTTGAGGGAACAGCTGTGGAGCGTACCGAAACGCGCCCGGACGGGCCGGGAACCGTCCCGAGAGAGCCTCCTGTGGTTCCTCGACGTCACGTCCGACTTCGCCGACCATCCCCCGTGGAAGAGGCTCAGCGAGCTCGTCCACCAGCCGTTCGTGTACGCGCGGGTCGAGGGGACGACGTATGGGCACGCGGAGGTGCACGACTTCCATGTCCCATCGAACAACACCTTCGTGGCGAACGGCTTCGTGAGCCACAACACGATCAACCTGCCACCCGAGGCGACCGTGGAGGACGTAAAGAAGGCGTACCTCCTCGCGTACGAGCTGAAGTGCAAGGGGATCACCGTGTACCGCGAAGGGTCGCGGGAAGATCAGGTCCTTAACGTCGGCGTGCCCGAGGCGCAGCCCGCGAAGGCGGAGGCGAAAGAGGTCCGCGTTGAGGTCCCCACCGAGCCCGTCACCCGGCCGCGCGCCCGCCCGGACGTGATCACGGGTCGAACGCAGAAGATCCTCACAGGCTACGGCGCCCTGTACGTGACGATCAACGAGGACGAGAAAGGGCTCTTCGAGGTCTTCGCGCAGATCGGCCGGGGCGGCGGGTACACCGCGTCGTTCACCGAAGGCCTCGCGCGTCTCGTGTCCCTCTGCCTTCGGTCCGGCGTGCCGGTCGACGAGATCACCGACCAGCTCGAGGGAATCCGCAGCCCCCGAATTGCGTTGGACCACGGAGAGCGGGTGTACTCGATCCCGGACGCGATCGCAAAGGCAATCAAGAGGCACGTCGGCATGCAGAAGGCGGGCGTCCAGCCGCCCGTCGAGTCGTTCGACGAGATGAGCGTGGTCGAGACGGACGTGGAGCTCGAGAAGGAGGCCCGGGACGTCGAGTCGATGATCCGGAAAGGCCTCAATCCCGAGTGTCCGGAATGCGGGAAGCAGCTCGTGTACGAAGAGGGCTGCGTGAAGTGCCGCGCCTGCGGCTACTCGGAGTGCTGAGTCCCCCAGCGGTTCCGTGTCAGGACGACCCATGCGTTCGCCGACCACGGCGACGTACGAACGCAACCTTTTAAGACGGTCCGTCGCTACAAGCGCCTCGCTCCCGGGGGCCCGGCCGGCCCCGAGGAGGGTGTGCCATGTCGAAGTCGAAGGAGTCCCTCAACCCGTTCGAGATCGCCCAGCGGCAGATTGAACGCGCAGGAACGAAGCTGAATGTAGACGCGGGGATGCTCGAGGTCCTCAAGTACCCGCGCCGCGAACTCACGGTCCACTTCCCCGTGAAGATGGACAACGGGGCCGTGAGGGTCTTCACGGGCTATCGCGTGCAGTACAACGATGCGATCGGTCCGTTCAAGGGCGGAATCCGCTACCATTGGAACGTGTCGCTCGACGAGGTCCGCGCTCTCGCCTCTTGGATGACGTGGAAGTGCGCGGTCATGGGCATCCCGTACGGCGGCGCGAAAGGGGGCGTGATTTGCAACCCGAAGGAGATGTCCCGGAGCGAGCTCGAACGGATGACGCGTCGATACGCGTCGGAGATTTCGATCATCATCGGCCCGGAGAAGGACATCCCCGCACCGGACGTGTACACGGACAGCCAGACGATGGCGTGGATCATGGACACGATCTCGATGAACAAGGGCTTCGCCGTGCCTGGCGTCGTGACGGGGAAACCGCTCGTGATCGGCGGGTCCCTCGGCCGGGACGAGGCGACGTCCCGAGGCCTCATGTACGCCGTGCGCGAAGCCGCGAAGAAGAAGGGCCTGAACCTGAAGGGAGCCACGATCGCCGTGCAAGGATTCGGGAACGTTGGCTATAATTTCGCGCGGCTCATCCATGACGAGCTCGGCGCGAAGGTCGTCGCCGTGACGGACTCGAAGGGCGGCATCTACAGCGAGAAGGGATTCGACCCGAAGGACGTATTCGTGTTCAAGGAGAAGACGGGGACGGTCATGGGCTTCCCGGGCACGAAGAAGATTACGAACGAGGAGGTCCTCGAGCTCGAGGTCGATGTGCTCGCGCCCTGCGCCCTCGAGGGCGTCATCACGGAGGCGAACGCGCCCCGAATCCGGGCGAAGCTCATCGGGGAGGGGGCGAACGGGCCTACGACGCCCGAGGCGGACGATGCCCTCTACAAGCGGGACGTCCTCGTGATTCCGGACATCCTTGCGAACGGAGGCGGCGTGACCGTGTCGTACTTCGAGTGGGTGCAGAACCTCTCCGAGTTCTTCTGGACGAAGGCGGAGGTCGACCAGAAACTCGAGCACCAGATGGTGAACGCGTTCAAGGCCGTCTGGGAGATGCACGACTCGAAGAAGGTGGACATGCGACAGGCGGCGTACATGGTCGCGATCGCCAAGGTCGTCGACGCGTACAAGTGGCGCGGCATCTACCCGTGACGGGCGGGCCATGGCCCTGAACGTCGTCGTTTGCCTCAAGCAGATCCCGAATCCAGACCTTCAATTCCAGATTGCGCCCGATGGGCTCGACATCCGGCGGGACGCGCTGAACTACAGGGTCAACGGCTCGGACGAGTACGCCCTCGAAGAAGCCGTGCGGACGAAGGAGAAGCACGGGGGTCGAGTCGTCGCGGTGACGGCGGGGCCGAAGCGGGCGGAGCAGATGCTTCGTGAGGCCCTCGCGAAGGGTGCCGACGAAGCGGTCCGCGTGGCCTACGAGGACCCCGGGGCGTACGACGTCGGGAGGACCGCGCGAATCCTCGCGGCGGCCCTGAAGACGATTCCCCACGACCTCGTCCTCACGGGCGTCCAGTCGGACGACCTCATCGGGTCGGCCACGGGCGGCCTGGTCGCGGGGTTCCTCGGTCTCCCCCACGCGAGCGTCGTCACGAGGGTCGACGTGAAGGGGACCGAGATCGAGGTCGCGTGCGAGCTAGAGGGCGGACTGCAACGCGTGATGTCCGTCCCGATGCCCGCGCTCCTCACGATCCAGTTCGGCGCGAACATGCCCCGGTACGCTCCCTTGCCCGCGATCATGAAGGCGGCCCGTCAGCCGATCAGGGAGCTTGGACCGGCGGCCCTCGGCGTGCCGTCGTGGGACGCCCTCGCGGGACCGTACGCGTTCCGTGTACGCCGGCTCACGCCCCCGGCCGCCCGCGGCCGGGCGGAACTCGTCACCGGGGCGGTCGGCGAACAGGCACGGCGGCTCGCGCAGATCCTCCGCGAGAAGGGTTTCGTCCGCAGGTGAGGGCATGGGCGCGGACATCCTGGGGATCGCGGAGCACCTGGATGGCGTGGTGGCGCCTTCCACCTTCGAAGTCATCGGGAAGGCGATCGCCCTCGCGGACGCGTCGGGAGGGGCCGCGAAGATCGCCCTTCTCGGATCCGGAACGACGGCGATCGCGTCATCGCTCGCCTCCACCGGGGTCGAGGTCCTCCATACGGAGGATGCCTCCCTGCGCGACTACACCCCGGACGCGTACGGGCAGGTGCTCCGCGGGCTGCTCGCCTCGATCGCCCCGCGCCTCGTCCTGGCCGCCCATACCGCCCAGGGGACCGACCTGGCACCGGCCATCGCCGCCTCTGCGGACCTGCCCCTCGTGACGAACTGCGTCGATCTGTCCCTCGAGGCGGGCACCCTCCTGGCGACGCGGCGGATGTTCAACGAGAAGGTGGAGGGGGTGTTCGAACTGTCATCGGACCGGGCGTACGTGGCGACCCTCCGACCCGGCGCGACGAAGCCGGCGAGGGCATCCCCCGGGGGCCGCGTGTCCTCCGTCCCCGTGGCCCTGGATCCTACGAAACTCCCCACCCGGGTCCTGCGCCTCGAACGTCCGGAGGTCTCGGACGTCGACATCGGCTCGGCGGACGTCGTCGTGGCCGCGGGCCGCGGGATCCAGAAGAAGGAGAACCTCGCCCTCGTCGAAGCGCTCGCGAAGCGTCTCGGCGGCGTCGTCGGCGCGTCCCGTCCTCTCACGGACAACGAATGGCTGCCGAAGGCGCGCCAGGTGGGGCAGAGCGGAAAGACGGTGCGGCCGAAACTCTACCTTGCGTGCGGGATTAGCGGCGCGATGCAGCACGTGAGCGGAATGAAGGATTCCGAGTTCGTCGTCGCGATCAACACAGACCCGAGCGCCCCGATCTTCGAGGTGGCACACCTCGGGGTCGTCGCGAACGTCCTCGAACTGATTCCGGCGCTCCTGAAGGAACTCGGACCCTGAGGGCCCGCAGCGTTCATCTATGCCGCGTTCCTTTCGCGTCGCGTGGCCTCCTCGCTCCCTCCGTGGACGCTCCCCTTGGGCCCCGTGCCCCCTTCGACCCCCCGAACGAACCCGCTCGCGATCCTGGGGGTGCTCCTGCTCGTCGTGGGCTTCCTCGCGTTCGCGCTCGGAGGGATCGCGTTCCCTTTCGGAGGGTTTCCCGCGGGGCTCGTCTGCGGGTTCCCTCTCTTCATCCTCGGAATGATTCTCCTCGCGACGTCCTCCGCGACCGCAAGGCGGACCCTGCCGCCCCCGCCTCCGATCCAGCAGCCGATGGTGCCTGCTGGCATCCAGGGGGCCCAGGAGCTCGCCTGCCCGAACTGCGGCGCCGCACCGAGGACCGTGGACCGCTTCGGGATCGCGACGTGCGACTACTGCGGGACGAGGTTCCTCGTGCGATGACCCCGGAACCGCGGAGGGGGTGAGGATGCCCCGAGAGATCCGCGTCGAGCTGCCGCGCGACTCGTACTACACGGGCGAGGTCGTCGAGGGGGCCGTCGTGGTCGAGGCGACTTCGGAGGTTCCCAGCCGCGGGCTGTACGTGGACTTCATCGGACGCGAGGAGACGAAGATTGAGCGGGGCTCGGGGAAGGACCGGCACGTGTACCGATCCTCGCGGGACCTGGTCGCTTGGCGCCTGCCGCTCGGCGCGGAGGGTCGCGTCCTTCCGGGGACCCACCGCCATCCGTTCCGGTTCCAGATCCCCCCGGAGGCCCTCCCGTCGTATCAGGGACCGCACGCCTCCGTCGCGTACCGCCTCACCGCGCGGCTCGACGTCCCCCTCTGGCTCGATACCGTGTGGAACGGGGAGGTCTTTGTGTTCTACGATCGCGGGAGCGTCCGGACGTTCCAGCGTCCCGTCCGGTTCCGGTCCGGCGGAGACGGACCCGAGGTCTACGTCGAGCTCGACGGGGACCGGTTCTTTGCGCGGGAGCTGATGGGATGTCGGATCACCCTGCTCCGGGTCGGAGGCGCCCGGGTGCGGCGCGTGTACACGCGTCTCCTCGGAGGGGAGTGGGCGAAGGCGGACGGCACGGAGGAGACGACGTGGACGTACCGCCACGAGGTGTCCGTCCCCATCGAGGCGATCCGAATCGGCACTCCGTTCGCGTTCGAGATCCCGATCCCCGGGGACGTGCAGTCGAGCTACCGCGGGACCTACTCCTACTGTTCATATGTCCTGCAGGTCGCCCTCGACATCGCGTGGGGATTCGACATCTTCGCGCAGACCCCGATCGTGATCGTCCGGTGACCGTCGGCCCGCCGCCCCCTTCGGACCCGACCGTCCGAGTTAACCTGGTTCAAGGTTAACAGGGGCGCGAAGCTTTTCTGCATCGGCGGCGTCGGGGCACGTATGGCCCGCCGGATGCCCCTCTCCGACGACGAGATCGTCGCACGCCTCCCCGAGGTGCCGAAGTGGGTCCGGAAGGGCGACGCGATCGAGCGGTCGTGGACGTTCCGGGACTTCCCGGGAGCCCTTGCGTTCATCAACCGGGTCGGGGAGATCGCGGAGACCGCGAACCATCATCCGGACATCCACAACTCGTGGGCGAGCGTCACGCTCCGCCTCACGACGCACGACAAGGGCGGGCTCACCGCGCTCGACTTCGACCTTGCCAAGAAGATCGACGCGCTGGCCTAGCCGTCGGGCCGGCGCGGAGCCATCGCCCGATCGAGGAGCTCGGCGATGTCGTACCGCACGAGGTCGTCGCGCCCCTTCGTCTTCGCGGCGTCGTCGAACATGGTGAGGCAGTACGGGCAGGCGGAGGCGATCACGGCAGCCCCCGTCGCCTCCGCGTGGGCGAATCGCCGATGGTTCATCTTCTCCCCGGTCCGTTCCTCCATCCACATCCTCGCGCCGCCCGCCCCGCAGCAGAAGCCTTTGTCCCGACACGCCTGCATCTCGACCGTCCGGACGCCGGGCAGACGCAGCAGGACATCCCGTGGCTCCTCGTAGATTCCGTTGTATCGGCCGAGGTAGCACGGGTCGTGGTACGTGACGAGGGCCTCGAGGTCCTTCGAGGGCGTCAGGCGTCCCTGTCGGAGCAGTTCTTGGAGGAACACGGTGTGGTGGACGACCTCGTACGCCCCGCCGAAGTCGGGGTATTCGTGTCGGAGGGCGTTGAAGCAGTGCGGACACGCCGTGACGACCTTCCGGACCTCGTAACGGTTCAGCGTCTCCACGTTCGCTTTGATGAGGGTCTGGGCCAGGTATTCGTTCCCGATCCGTCTCGCCGGATCGCCGGTGCAGCGCTCCTCGGGACCCAGGATCGCGAACCGCACGCCCGCCCGCTGGAGGAGCCGGGCCACGGCGCGGGCGACCTCCCGGTTCCGGTCGTCGAACGAGGCGGCGCACCCGACCCAGTAGAGCACATCGACCGGTTCGTGCGCCGCGACGGCCTCGGCGAGGGTCCGGATGCCGAGCCCGTCCGCCCACCGGGCGCGTTGGTCCCAGCCGACGCCCCACGGGTTGTAGTTCGTCTCGAGGTTCCGGAGCATCTCCATCGCCTCGCCGGGGATCTTCCCGAGTTCCATCGCAAAGTTCCGCCGGAGCTCGACGATGAAGGGGACGTGGCGGATCGACACGGGGCACTCCTGCATGCAGGCCATGCACGTTGTGCACGCCCAGAGTTCCTCGTATCCGACGTAGTCGGGGAGCGGTTCCCCCAGGGACACGCCCTTCGATTCCGCCCCCATCGCCTCACGCAGGTCCAGGATGACCCGCATGGGGTCGAGGCTCTTCCCCGTGGACCAGGCCGGGCATACGGAGGTGCAGCGGCCGCAGATCGTGCACGCGTCGAGCTGCGCGCGGTCGGTCCATGCGAACGAGGTTGTCGAGGAGGCGCCCAGGACAGGGGGCGGTGCATCCGGGCGCGAGAGGGCCTCGATGTCGAACGGCTTCTCAAGCTTCCCGTACGGTCCGAGACGTTCCACGAACGTGTTCGCGGGGCTGAACAGGAAATGGCTTGCCTTCGTCCACGGAAGGCTCGCGGCAAAGAAGAACGTCGCGCCCGCGTGGAACCACCACAGGAATCCATAGATGGAGGCGAGGGCTGCGACCGGGACGATCGTCACCCCGGTCCCGCTCGCGGTCACGGTGACGAGTCGTTCATCGAGCCCGGCGGAACGGAGCAGAAGGCTCAGTCCATATCCCACGAACGACCACTCCTGCCACTTCGGTTGCAGGACCGCGAGGCGGATCCCTTCCAGGACGAAGCCCTGAAATAGCAGCAGGAGGAGCATGCCGGGCAGGTAGAGGTCTCCGCGACCCGTCGTGAGGTACGTCGGTCGCCGGACGAGACGGCGGAAGAAGGCCATCCCAAGTCCGACGACGAACGCGAGTCCCATGAAATCGAGGGCGAACTCGTAGAGCAGGTAGGGCTCGTCACGCAGGATGTCGACGTTTACGTGGGACAGGATGTCGACGTTCAATGCGATGAGGACGGTCCCGACGCCGAGGGCGATGAACCCCGTGTACAGGAGGACGTGCATGACGCCGGCGAAGCGCCTTCGAAGGACCTTTCTCTGAAGGACGGACAGGTCGATCAGGCGCTCCAGGTGCAGCCAGAACGAGACGTCCCTGGAGCCTCGGGTTCCGCGCCTCCAGAGCCGCCACCGCGCCCACAGGCCGTACGCGAACACGGCGATTGCGACCGCGTTCACGATTTGCATCGCGAGGCCGGTCCAGTCCGGAAGGAAGGCCAGGTGGACGCGGCACGGGACATCACCTCCGGGGTCGCACGGGAGCGGCACTCACGACGCTCCCGCGGGGGACCGCTCGATACCCATTCCGCTCGTGCCACGAAGGCCGCGACGTTATTTAAGCGCGTGCGGCGGGACGCGCAACGACGACGAACTTCCTACGATCCGCGCTCAGGCCCTCCCGCCCCCATCCCCCGTATACCCCTTGGACCGTCCAACCTGCGTGGGCCCACGACGCCTCGTGAACGCGGTCCCGACCCGCTTCGCGACGGCCCGCGCAAACCCGGAGGTGGGGACCTCCTTCGCTCCGGCCATTTGCCTCGCCAGGTCGTACGTCACGACCTTCGACGCGATGACGTCCTTCACGGCGTCCCGCAGTCGGAGGGCCGCCTCGTCCCACCCGAGATGTTCGAGCATCATGACGCCCGCGAGGATCTCCGCGGTCGGGTTGACCTTGTCCATCCCCGCGTACTTCGGTGCGCTCCCGTGGGTCGGCTCGAACAGGGCTCGGGCGTCCCCGAGGTTCCCGCCCGGCACGACCCCCAGCCCGCCGACCTGCGCGGCCGCGGCATCGCTCAGGTAGTCCCCGGTGAGGTTGGGCGTCGCGATCACGTCGTACTCCTCGGGCCTCAGGAGGAGCTGCTGGAACATGTTGTCCGCGATCACGTCCTTGATCAGGACCTTGCCATCCGCGGCCTTGCGGTCCTTCGCCCTGAGGGCCTGGGAGGTGACGGACTGGTCCCCGAACTCTTCGCGGGCCACCTCGTACCCCCACTCCCGGAACGCGCCCTCCGTGAACTTCATGATGTTCCCCTTGTGGACCAAGGTGACGGATCGTCGGCCGTGGTCGATCGCGTACCGGATCGCACGGCGCACGAGCCGCTTCGAGGCGAACTCGCTCATCGGTTTCATCCCGATTCCGCTGTCGGGCCGCACCCGGATGTTGAACTCGTCGCGCAGGATCTCGATCATCCGCTTCGCGCCCGTGGAGCCCTTCGCCCACTCGATGCCCGCGTAGACGTCCTCCGTGGACTCGCGGAAGATGATGATGTCGAGTCGTTCCGGATGCTGGACGGGCGTCGGGACGCCGGGGAGCCAGTACACCGGGCGCACGTTCGCGAACAGCTCGAGGGTTTGGCGCAGCGTCACGTTGAGGGACCGGAGGCCGCCGCCCACGGGGGTCGTGAGGGGCCCCTTCAGGGCTACGACATGGTCCCGGATGGCGTGGATCGTCGCGTCGGGCAACGGATCCCCGTGGCGGGCCTGCGCGGCCTC
>Ga0209002_10004494_pt1 | contig 10970 bp, 11 predicted proteins | sample Rifsed16ft2_FD_184010 | JGI IMG/M metagenome (GOLD analysis project Ga0209002, IMG submission 184010) | Soil microbial communities from Rifle, Colorado, USA - sediment 16ft 2 (version 2) | ecosystem: Environmental > Terrestrial > Deep subsurface > Rock core/Sediment | place: Rifle, Colorado...
GGTCGTACGGAATCACCTCGACGGGCCCGCGGAAGAGATCCCGAACGGCGAGCTCGCGTCGTGCGGGGACCACCTCCTCTACCCGATTGAATACGCGCACCTCCACTCCGTAATTCCGGGCAAATCGCGTTGCGTCATACGGGCGGAGCACTGCCGTGTCCGATATCTCGCCCGAAACGAGATACGGGAGCTCGCATACGCCGTACGCAATGTGCTCACCCTGTTCAAGGAGCATCACGACGGCGTTGGGGTCGATCTTCTTCGCCCGGACAGCTGCCGCGGGTCCGGCCGCCACACCTCCAACAATAACAATGCGTCTCATTGGTCGCCAGCGCTATTTCGTCTTGAATGCAATGCCTAGCGGGACACCTTCGAACCCGAAGTGTTCACGGAGTTTATTCTCCAGAAATCGGCGATACGATTCTTGTATGAGTGTCGGTTCATTGCAGAAAAATGCGAACAGCGGGGGGCTCGTTCGCACCTGAGTGATGTACTTGATCCGGATCTCCTTCGATGATGTGGTCCGCGGAGGCGTCCGTTCAATCTCGGTCATGATCAACTTGTTGAGCTTACTCGTAGCGATCTTTCGCGCAGCTTCCCTGTTGATCTCCTTTGCGCGGTCGATGACTTTGCCTATTCGTTGCTTTGTCAGAGCGGAGATGAACACCGTCGGGAGGTAATCGTGGACGCCGAGCACGTCACGAATGGCGACATCATACGCCCGCGCCGTATTCGTCTCCTTTTCCACCAGGTCCCATTTGTTCACAGCGATCAGCGCGGGACGTCTCCGCTCCGCCACCGCTTCAACGATGTGCTGATCTTGCTTATCAACGCCCGACTTGCCGTCGAACACAATGACGGCAACATCGCATCGCTGAAGTACCTTGAGCGTCCGGATCGTGCTATAGAACTCAATGCTTTCTGTGATCTTGCTCTGTTTCCGCAAACCGGCGGTATCCACCAGGACGATCTCTTCTCCCTCATGGTTGTAGATGGCGTCCACCGGATCCCGGGTGGTTCCGGGGACTTCGGTAACGACCTGACGATTTGTACCCAGAAGAGCGTTTACCAGAGACGATTTCCCGACGTTCGGTTTGCCGACGATGGCAACCTTCAAACGGCGGTCGGCGGGCAAAGCGCGTCCCCGTTTCTTGAATGTGCCTGTCAGACGATCCAGGAAGTCGCCAATCTGTCTTCCACCGAGGGCGGCGATTGAAACCGGCTCCCCCAGCCCCAGCTCGTAGAACTCCGGAGCATTCGCCTCGCGCCGCTCCGAGTCGACTTTGTTCACAACAAGAAAGATCGGTTTTCGGGAGGTCCGAAGTATCCCGGCGAGCTCTCGGTCCAGCGGAGTGACGCCATCGACTGCATCCACAAGGAAGACAACTGCGTCCGCTTCTTCAATCGCCGCTTGGGCCTGTTCACGAATGGCCCGCTCGAACACATCTTCGGAGCGTGGCACATAACCGCCGGTATCGATGACCGTAAACGTTGTGCCAGCCCATTCGACCGTGCCGTACTTGCGGTCGCGCGTAACACCGGGCGTGTCGAATACAATGGCGTCCCGTTCGCCGATGAGGCGGTTGAACAACGTCGATTTGCCCACATTCGGACGTCCGACAATTGCAACAATGGCGGTAGCTGAGGCGGGCACGAAGGGTCTCACAAAAGGTTGGTACAGATAATGTAGCCAAATCCGCGGGGAGTTTCAATTTTGACCGTAAATCGGGAAATCCGTTGCCGTGTCTCTCACAACGGTCTGCCGGGGGAGCAACGCTCAATTGAGAGCCACGCCGAAAAAACAGAGGCCCGATCAACGATCGGGCCTCATTCAACATTGTTCCTCACGCAACCGGGTAGTTATTCAAAGTCGGGGCGGCGAGATTCGAACTCGCGACCTCTTGGTCCCGAACCAAGCGCGCTAGCCAGGCTGCGCCACGCCCCGAGGCTACATATGACCACCAAAGATAGCAAAAAAATCCAAAAAACTCAAAAACGTCAGACGGATGGTTTAACCACACCTGCCCGCCTCATAGATTCTCATCCGGCAGGCGGGGAGAACACCCCGTAGAAAACACGGGGCAAGCAGAGGAGGCACAGAGGACAACAGAGGAAAACGATATCAGACCGGCAGCGCAAGGATACTTGATGCAGTCTCCTCAAAGTCTCTATCTGAACTTACCGGCAGCCAGCGAATCCGCTTGTCTGCTCTGAACCATGTCATTTGCCTCTTCGCAAAACGCCGCGTGTTCAGCTTGATAAGACTGACCGCTTCATCGAGAGAGGTCTTTTTCTCAAGATGTTCAAACAACTCCTTGTATCCCACCGTGTTCAACGCGTTCAGATTAGCGTGATAACCGTGTGATTTGAGCCAACGGACCTCATCCAGCAACCCCTGCTTCATCATTCCGACAACCCTCTCATCAATGTGTTTGTAGAGAAGAGCACGTTCCCACAAAGGGGCTACCATGATGAAGTTCGAAAGGGGGTTCCTTTTTTGTTCAGAGAAGTGAACCGAAAGGGGCTTCCCGGTACTATAATAGACCTCAAGGGCCCTCATGACTCGTCTCGCCTTTGGTTCGCGCGTCATCGCTTGAGCGGTTGCAGGATCGACATGTTCGAGTTTCTTCAACAGACCGCTGATCCCCTCCCTTTCGAGGTCCCTCTCGAGCCTTTCCCTTACTTCCGGATCCTTTCCCGGGCCGTCGAAGAACCCGTCCACAACCGCTTTCACGTACAGGCCTGAACCTCCGACCACAAGAGCGCTCTTTCCCCGTTTCTGAATCTCTTCCAAAACTCCCCTCGCCTGCACCCCATATTCCCCCGCGCTGTATTCCTGATTTGGGTCGAGAATGTCAATAAAGTGATGTGGGACTTTGGAGCGGTCGGAATCCGATGGTTTTGCGGTGCCAATGGTGAGGTGTCGGTAGATCTGACGGGAATCTGCGGAAACGATCTCAGCGTCCATTCTGCGGGCAAGCAGAAGAGAAAGTGCAGTCTTGCCTGATGCGGTGGGCCCGACGATGATGGTGGTCGTTCCGACGGATGGGTTGGATTGTGCTCCCCGTGCGGGCATGTCATTTTCCATTCCATCCCTTTTTCCCTATCAAAGGGACAAACTTGAATCCGTACACCTCCTTCGACCCGAATCCCTCCTCCTTCTTCGTGATCACGCGCAGCTTCTGCATGTCGAGGTCGCCGACCGGAATCACCAACCGGCCGCCGACTACGAGCTGATTCAGCAACGCATCGGGAACCTCCGGCGCCGCCGCTGTGACGATGATCGCGTCGTATGGGGCAAATTCGGACCACCCGACCGTGCCGTCTCCGCACAGGGTGGCTATTCGATAGCCGAGACGCTCGAGGAGTTTGCGCGTCTGGAGGAAGAGCTCCATGTGGCGCTCAATTGTGAAGACCCTGCATCCCATCTCGGCAAGGACCGCAGCCTGATAGCCGGAGCCCGTCCCGACTTCGAGGATCTTCTGACCTGCTGCAACCGCGAGCTCCTGAGTCATGAACGCCACGGTATATGGCTGAGAGATTGTCTGCTGCTTGGCAATTGGCAACGCAGTGTCATCGTAGGAACGGTTGATAAAAGGTTCTTTGACAAAAAGGTGTCTCTCCAGTCTCCCCATCACTTCCATCACTTTTTCATCCGTTATACCTCTCTCCCGCAGCAGTGCAACCATCTCCTTTCGTTCGTCGTCGAATCGGGGCATCAATACTCCTTAAGAACCGTTTGAACAAACTTTTTTGTGGTTTTCCAGTACGTCATATGGCTTTTTTCCCCGTCGTACCGGGTCTGAATGCCTACTGATGAGAACGTGAAGGAATGCTTTGCTGCCTTGATCAACAATTCGGTCTCCGCTTCGAATCCCATTGCCTCGATATTCAATGCCTTCAGGACCTCCACTCCGATGAGACGATACCCGCATTGACTGTCGGGTATCGTTACGCCAATTCTTGAAGAGACCATCCATGAAGTAATGGCGTTTGACAGCTTGCGTTCGAAAGGCATCCTGGAACCCCATCGTTTGCGGGACCCCAGAACGATATTACTCCCTTTGTTTCGTCGCTCTTCAATGAAGAGATCCAGATCGGCGGGATCATGTTGGAGGTCGGCGTCCATTGTTACGACTGCGTCGATTCCCGGTTTCTCACGTAAAGTCCCAAATCCGCGCTGAAGTGCCTTCCCTTTCCCACCGTTCCTTTCAAGAGCTATGAGGTCAACACCGGCTTCCGCCGCCACCCTTCCCGTTTCGTCTGTCGAGCCGTCATCCACCACAAGAATGTCGCCCGATGGGAGACGGCGTTTCAAGTCAAGCAGGAGCGCCGGCAGCGTTGCGGATGCGTTAAAGGCAGGAATAAGAACCACTGTTCGATTCATAACGTCAGGATTTCAACACATCTGCCACTATCGCCACGCGCTTCATTTCCTTCACATCGTGAACGCGCACTATCGAGGCACCGTTTCGGATGCAGAGCGCCACGGCAGCCGCGGTCCCTTCCAGCCGTTCGTCCACAGGGAGGTCAAGAATCGTCCCCAGGAACGATTTCCTCGATGGGCCGACAAGCACCGGGCGGCCGAGCTGTTTGAAGTCTGCCAGATTCTGCATCAAGGCAATATTGTGCTGAAGTGTTTTCCCAAAACCAAGCCCTGGATCAACGACAACCTGGCGTATCCCTGACGCGAGGGCCATCTGGCTCTGCCGATCAAGGAACTGAATCACCTCTCGGACGACATCATCGTACACCGGCTCGTTTTGCATTGTTTTCGGCGTGCCGCGCATATGCATAATGACGACCGTGGCCCCGTATTGTGCCGCCGTGGATGTCATCGCGGGATCAAACGCCAATCCGCTGATATCATTTACAATACATGCGCCCGACTGGAGAGCTCTTCTTGCCACCTCCGATTTGTAAGTGTCAATGGAAATGGGGATCAGCGTTTTGTCGGAAAGTTCTTCAATGACGGGAATGACTCTGCGCAGCTCTTCGTCGACCGAAACAGGATCGGAACCGGGACGGGATGACTCTCCCCCGATGTCAATGATATCTGCCCCTTCGTCGACCATTCTCAGTGCACGATCAACAGCGTGTTTCGTATCGGCGTATTTGCCTCCATCGGAGAATGAATCCGGCGTGACATTGAGAATCCCCATGATGTGCGTGCGACTCATGAAATCGTACACAACGCTTCCCAGCCGAAACTGGTGCGATGAATCATTTCCGGGATCTGTCATGCGGGGTAACCGAAGGGAAGGAGTCGACAAGAACAATCGCTGCGCGAGAGTTTCGATCTGTCACGGTTCGCTGCAAGAATGGTAGAAGCCGCACTTTGGACAGATGAGTTTGCAGCGGCGTCCCTCCAACAGCGTCCCACAATTAACACAGTATTGCCAATAGTGGAACTCGTCCTTTTTGGGCGATGAGACTTCTTTTGTGATCTCTTCAGGCGTCTCTTTTTCCATTTCCATGTAAAATTAGCGATTTAGACACCGTATGTCAACACGGGCAGGCAGAGGAGGCACACCTGCGTGCTGAAGCACTTCGGTGCGCAAGCACGGAGAGCACAAACAAGAAAACCCGGCGTCCGGTTACCAAGCAAGGCGCAAGAGGGCGATCCCGACCGCTTTGACGGCAGACGACATGTTGAACGGTTCGCGTTCGGTCGTCAAGGCCGGGACATCCCGCGAAGAATGGTAGAATCGTGAATAATCGATCGTCACAGAATCCGGGTCTCCTTCCCACGCTTTTGATGCCCATCCATTCGTTTGAGGCATGGTCCTTGCGGCGTTCCATGCCGCCGTGTAGACGGTCACAGAGGGAATCTCCGCACCGGTGATCCCCAGGCCGCCGAGGACCTCAGGGAGGAAAACATATGAATCCGTGCCTCCCTGCGACGGATTTGTCGTCGATTCATCCCAGAATCCCTTCTTGTCCGCATAGTCCTCTCCCACCGTCTGCAGGACTTTCATCATATCCGCATTATGAGGGACATCATTGGATTCGAAATAGACGCAGTTTCTTGTCTCGCCCGTTCCGATCTGATCGAAATTGATAACTCCTTTGATCTGAGACAGTTCATCGGCCCTTGAACGCACAAAGGCGGTGCTCGAAGAGTATTCGCCTCCCCACACTGCGAACAGTATCGAGCGTTCCGGGGTGGGAAGCCTCTTTTCACGTATCATCTCATTCAGAATCCGGCTGAGTTCCAGGACACCGGCCACTCCCGAGGCATTATCATCCGCTCCGGGCCCCCCCGAATCGGAGTCTCCATGAGCGCACACAATATAGTACTCTTCACTCTTCCCCTTCAACGTTGCCAGCACAGACCTGGGCGATCCTTGGAACACCCGTGATGAGGCAGAGAACCGAATCAGCACTTCCGTGCCGCGTTCCAATTCGTCGCGCAGCCGGCTTCCGCCCGAGTAGGATATATTGAACATCGGTATAGGATTGGCACTGTCACCAGGAAGGTGGAAAATCAATGCCGATTCCCGGTACATTGTCGAGTCACCCGGAGCGTAAGAGAGAATACAGAGTGTGCCGGCCTCAACCAGTTCTTGGTACATTTTCTTGTCCACGAATTGATCCGTCAGGACGACGCAGCTGTCGGCTTGTCCTTTTTCTTCTCTTTCCGATCCGAGAAATCTCAGGGGGGCGATTCGACGATTCACAGACGGGGAAAAACCACTCAGCCATTCGTGTCGGATGGTATTTCGTAAACGACGCGGCTGTTCAACTCTCAATTCCCATCCGTTGTTCACATACACAAGCCGCTCGGGCTCCTTCGTCGTCACCGCCGGGAGACCCGCCGCGCGAAATCCCTTTCTCACGTATGCAGCGGCCCGGTCCCCTGACGGCGACCCACCCAGCCGATTGCCGAAGTTCGAGAGAACTCGCACAGTGTTAAGCATTGCCTTCTCGCTCACACGTTGCGCAAATTGCATCTCCACGTTCCGTTGGGCAACGAGGTTCCCTGCAGGAACAAGAAGCAACCACGGAATGATTGAACGGGTCAGAAAACTCATATCAACAATGCGCTCACGGATGGCCGAAAAAAAAGGGTCGAGCACTTACCCGACCCTCCTATCCTACACGTGCGGCGAGACGTTATTTGCCCAGAACATATTTCTTGTAACGGGCATTCACGCGTCCCCAGTGGATGTTTGCGATGAAGTTATCGATATACTTTGCACGACCGGGACCATCCTTGTGATAATATGCGTGTTCAAAGACATCGCATGAAACAATTGGAATCCCGCCCCAGATAGCTCCGTATTGATGTTCATCGACAAGAACATTCAACAATCGACCGGAGCACAATCTGTCAAACACGAGAAGCCCCCACCCGCTCAGTTTTGCCGAGACAGCCGACGCCTTGAAATCAGCCTTCCACGCGTCAAACGTCCCGAACTCCTTTTCAAGGGCAGCCTTGATCTCAGGGCCTTTTGACGGATCGCCATCGCCGCCCATGACTTCCCAGTAAACATCATGAAGTAGTGCACCCGAATGATTCCAGGTGAACCGGCGCTTCAGTTCTCCCACTACACTGTAATTACCGTTCGCCGTGGCGCGGTCAGCGCCTTCCAATCCCTTTTCAATGTTGTTCAGCGCCGTCACATACCCCTTGTGGTGCGTATTGTAGTGCCAGTCGGTGGTTTCCGGACTCACAACATCCTTCAACACTTTCTTTGCATCATCGTCTGAATACGGGCGAGGATTGAACTTCCATTCGTATGACATGCTTTCTCCTTTATTGATTCATGAGTCTGAAAAAACAATACCGATGGAGCTATGCGAGCGAACCGAATCAGACTCCCTTCAGTTTTCCCGCCTTCTTATACAGAAGAGCGACAGTAGCCCAACCGATTGCGACAACGGCGACCAGATAGAGCCACGAATTGGCGGCTGGGACAACCGTGTGAGCATTGATCATTGTCCAGATGAGCGGGACGCTCATATACGTGTTATGTCGCGACCGTGCTCCGACTGCTGCAACAATTGCCGGATCGGGGGGATTACCTTCCTTGATGGCGGTGAAGGTTTTCCGCTGCCCGGGCCAAATGATCATCCACACATTCGCAGCCATGATGGATCCAAGCATCACTCCCAGATGGATATTGTACGCGCGGAACGAAAAACCAGCCCACGAAACCATCAAATAGAGAATGGCGGCAATCAGAATGAACGCGACGGCGCCGAATGCCTTAAGATTCTTCCCCAGTGGACTCTTGGCCAGCGCATTGTACGGGCCAAATGCGAGCAACGATACGGCCACCATGACAATTGACCCGGTCCCCCAGCCATCGAGGTTATCAGACTCAAACATCAAACCGCCGTGATAGAAGACGAGACCAAGCAACAGAAGTCCGCTGATCCATGTGTACATTGCTCCCCACCGAAACCAGTACAATGTTCTGGGGGCCAGCCCGGTTATGACAGTTTTTCGCGCGTCGCCTTCAAGCGACGGTAAAAACGGACTGTAGGCAAAATTGAAGAAATACAATATCCCTATCCAGAGAATGCCTGAGACGATGTGAAGCCAGCGCAGAATTACGCTGATGAGATCGGGTATTTCCATTGCAGCCTCCTTCGACGAAATGGTTTTCTTACATCATGTTCAACTGGAGCTTCGCCGCCTCGCTCATCATGCCCGGGTTCCACACGGGATCAAAGACAAGGTCGACTCGAACGTTCCCCACGTCTGCCACCATTTGAACACGGCGTTTGACATCACCGGCAATAACCGGCCCCATACCGCACCCCGGAGCCGTAAGGGTCATGGTTACAAAAACATTTGCCTCACCGGGGATGGAGTCATCAATCACGATCTTGTAGACCAATCCAAGGTCAACAATGTTCACCGGAATCTCGGGATCGTAGCATTCCTTCAGGGCTTCCCAAATACGTTCCTCCATGCCCAAGGTCTTCCCTTCGGCTCCCTGTTCTCCCTGAGGTTGCGGTTGTATGTTTTGCTGATCTTCCATCAGACACCGAATGACTGTCCGCATCCGCAGGTGCGAGCCGCTTGCGGATTGTTGAAGACGAATCCTTTGCCGTTCAGGCCGTCGGAGAAATCCAGAATCGTACCGGACAGATAGAAGAGGCTCTTCGAATCGACATAGACCGTGAGGCCCTCGATTTCGAAAATGTTGTCTCCCTCCCGCGGTTTCTCGTCGAAGGCAAGGACGTAGCTCATTCCTGAGCAGCCGCCGCCTTTAATCCCGAGGCGCAGGGCGTGCACATCGGGAATCTTGTTATCGATCTTGATCTTCCGAATCTCCTGTGCGGCGCGAGTGGTTATGACAACACTCTCCGCAGCTTCGGTCGTCGTGATCTGTTCATTGGCCATCGGTCTTCCTCCTTCTTATTCCGTCGAGACGGACGTTGTCTTCGATTCAAGCGCACCTTTCATGGTGTGCCACGCGAGGCTCGCACATTTTACCCGTGCCGGGAATTCGCTCACGCCGGCGAACGCGGCGAGTCTTCCCAGTTCTTCCATCCGGTCGTCGCTATCCGCAATCCCCGTCACCAGATCGTGAAATGTTGTAAAGAGTGCAATTGCCTCGGCCTTTGTTTTCCCCTTTGTCATTGTGCTCATCACTGACGCAGATGCTTTCGAAATCGCACACCCCGATCCGGTGAAACTGATGTCCTCAATCTTCTCGTCCTTGATCTTCAGATAGACCGTGTAATGGTCGCCGCACAGCGGATTGTATCCGTCCACCACCCGGGTCGCGTCTTCCATGATGCGGAAATTCCTCGGGCTTTTATTGTGATCGAGTATGATCTCCTGATACAGAGAGCGAACATCCGTTGTCATGAGAAGACCTCCTGCACACGCCTGATCCCTCGCGCCAACGCATCAACTTCTTCCATGGTGTTGTAGAGCGCAAACGACGCCCTGGCAGTAGCCGGGACCCCAAATCTCTCCATAACCGGCTGAGCACAATGATGCCCGGTTCTGACCGCGATCCCCTCTTCATTCAGTATCGTACCGATATCATGGGGATGAATATCCTTGATGAGAAATGAGAGGACCCCGAGCTTCTCACGGGCTGTTCCGATCAATCGTACTCCATCAATGGAACCCAGAACGTCAGTTGCATGGTTGAGCAGCTCCCGCTCGTAGTCCTCGACGGCGTCAATATCCAGGTGCGAGAGGTAATCTACTGCCGCCCCGAGTCCGATGGTCCCGGCAATATTCGGGGTCCCCGCTTCAAACTTATAGGGAAGGTCGTTGTAGATTGTCTTCTCGAATGAGACCGACTTGATCATGTCTCCACCACCCTGATAAGGCGGCATTTCGTTCAGGAATGACTCTTTCCCGTACAGGACGCCAATCCCGGTGGGACCGAACATTTTGTGCCCGGAAAAAACGTAGAAATCGGCTTCAAGGTCTCTCACATCCACCCGCATGTGCGCCATTGCCTGGGCTCCGTCTATCAGTACGGGGATGCCCCGACTGTGGGCGGCTGCAATCATCGCCTTGATCGGATTGACCGTCCCCAACGCATTCGATACATGGCCCACGGCAACAATCCTCGTTCTCTTCGTCAGGAGTTTTTCAAATTCATCCTGAATGATTTCGCCTGCATCGTTGATGGGGGCAACTTTCAGAGATGCACCTTTTTCCCCGCAGAGCATCTGCCAGGGGACAATATTCGAATGATGCTCCAGTCCTGAGATAAGAACCTCGTCTCCCTGCCGGACCTTTGACCTTCCGAACGTTTGGGCCACCAGATTGATCCCCTCGGTGGTTCCGCGCACAAAGACGATCTCTCTTGTTTCGGCGGCATTGATGAATCGTTTGACTTTTTCCCTCACCGATTCATAAGCCGCGGTTGCCCGTTCGCTCAATTCATGCACACCCCGATGGATGTTGGCATTGTCCATTCGATAGTAGCGGCTCACCGCTTCAATGACCTGGATTGGCTTCTGTGTGGTAGCGGCGTTGTCGAGGT
>Ga0209002_10004495_pt1 | contig 10968 bp, 8 predicted proteins | sample Rifsed16ft2_FD_184010 | JGI IMG/M metagenome (GOLD analysis project Ga0209002, IMG submission 184010) | Soil microbial communities from Rifle, Colorado, USA - sediment 16ft 2 (version 2) | ecosystem: Environmental > Terrestrial > Deep subsurface > Rock core/Sediment | place: Rifle, Colorado...
GTGAGGAGGTCGGCGCAGGGGATGCCGGCGTGATCGTCGGCGACGGTGAGGCGAGCGTGGCAGTGGACCCGACCGTGGCCGTCGGTGCCGGCCCCGGCGTGATCCGAGGCGTCGCCACCGTCGCCGGGACAGGCGACCCTGGAGCGGCGCACGACGCCAGCAGGATTGCCTGGAGCAGGATCTGGAGGAGCCGGCGCAACATGTCCCGGATTGTGCATGCGGCCGCAATTGGTGGCGCGGAGGGTCGTCCGCGGCGGCGATCGCGCGTTCGGCCCAACCGGCATACGCTCCACCGCGATGGAACTCCCTGATCTTGGCCGTCCACTTCCCGCTCCGGCTGTGCCGGGCGAGCCCCCGTCGCTCGTCGAACTGGTGCGGCGCGGCGTGCTCGACGCCGAGCTCGCCGCGCTGGTCTGGGTCCTCGTCGAGGGCCGCATTCCGCTGCTGGTCGCAGCGCCCGGACCACTCGTCGATATCGGCGCGGCAGGCGAGATTCTGTGCGGAATCATCGCTTCGCTCCGGCCGGATCTGGGGCTGGCGGGCGCTGACGGACTCGACCTTGCGACGCCCCTCGCGGTGCGATCTGCGCGAGAGATCATCCACGGCGAGCGCCCCGGCGGCGTCGCGCGCGCTGACTCCCTCCAGGCGGTGCGCGATGACCTTGGAGCCTCGCCCCCGGCCGGCCTCACCGACGACGAGCTCTCATTCCTGGGCTGCGTGCTTGTACTCGGGGAGGATGCCGCTGGCCCGATCGAGGCGGCCGATCCCGCGATGGCGCCGGAGCGCGCGATCCGGGTCACCGCCGCGCACTACGTCCGGCCGCTCCACCGGGACGAGCACGGCCACGCCCAACTATTGGGTCCCGCGGTACTCGCAACCTGGGATCCGGGTCTCCAGGCCTTCGAGCACTTCGCGTGGGGAGTCCTGCCGGAGATCGCGGACCGGCTCGGTCGCCGGACGGGCGACCTTGAAGCGGACCTCCACCATCGCCGCGACGATGTCGGCGGGCTCGCCGCGGCGGGCGTCACCTCCCTCGATGAAGTCGGGCGCCTCATCGCCGGATACCGGGTCGGCTACGGGCATGCGCACGGGTCGGGCGCCGCGCACTGAGCCGAAGGGCGTCCCCACGCCGCAATCGGGCCAGTGCGGAACGGTCCAGCGGGCCTGACCCCTACCAGCGTACGATCGAGCATACGACCGTGTGCCGGCAGGAGGCCGGCGTGTCCCACCCCAAACACTGACGCGCGACGTCGTTGCGTGGTCGCGCGCATGGAGGCACCGATGAGCCTGCTCCAGGTCTTCCTGTTCCTGCACGTCCTCGGCGCGATCATCGCGTTCGGACCAACCTTCGCATTGCCCGTGATCGGAGCCATGGGCGGCAAGGAACCGATGCATGCGAACTTCGCGACTCGCGTCGGCGAGGCCCTCGCGAAGCAGAGGATCACTCCACTGGCCATCGTGCAAGGCGTCACTGGACTCGGCCTCATCTTCACCTCGGACGTGGACCTCGGGAAGGCCCTCTGGCTCCAGGCCGGCATCCTGCTCTGGGTGATTGCCCTCGGGTATGGAACCGCCGTCCAGACGCCGGCCGTCAGGCGCGTCATCGAGCTCACGTCGGGCGGTCCGCCACCCGCTGGCGCCGCTCCGGCTGGCGCCGCTCCCGCCGGCCCACCACCGGAGGTGCTGGCGGCGATCAAGAAGGTCCAGCGTGGCGGCATGCTCCTGGCCGGCCTCATCACCGTCATCGTCTTCCTGATGGTCGTCAAGCCCGGCATCTGACCCAGGGCCGGCTCGCACCGGACGTGCCGACCGCGCCGGGACGATAATGGGCGGGACATATCGAAGGTCGCCCCCGACCGATGGGAGCCCGCCAGATGCCGTACGTCGCAACCTCCGCCAGTGATCTTCTCGCCCGCGTAGCCGGCGTGCTCCATGTTGAGGGCGACCAAGTCGTCATCGACGATCCCGACCGCCTCCGCGGCGACGCCATCCGGGATATCGCCTGGACGGCTGCGTTCACCACCGATGACGGGGTAGCTACCGCGGCCCAGTGGCTCGTCTGGGAGATCTCCCAGGTCGCGGGTGCGCGCTCGGCAAGCATCCAGGACCTGTACATGGCGCGCGCCCGTGGCGAGGTATCTGGGTTCACCGTTCCGGCGATCAACATCCGGGCCCAGACCTTCGACATGGCGCGGGTGATCTTCGAGACGGCCCTGGCCGACGATGTCGGCGCCGTCATCCTGGAGCTCGCTCGAAGCGAGCAGACCTACACCTACCAGCGCCCGATCGACTACGCGACGGCCTGTCTGGCCGGGGCCGTGGCGGCCGGCTGGCAAGGCCCGGTCTTCCTCCAGGGAGACCACTACCAGTTCAATGCCAGGAAGTACGCTGCCGATCCGGAATCGATGACCGAGGAGATCCGGCGCGCGTGCCGCCTCGCGATCGATGCCGGCTACCGCAACATCGACATCGATTCCTCGACGCTGGTCGATCTGTCGTTTCCGACGGTTGAGGAGCAGCAGCGGGCGAACTACGAGCGCTCGGCCGAGATCGCGGCGCTCATCCGCACGCTCGAAGCAGACGGCGTGACGGTCAGCATCGGCGGCGAGATCGGCGAGGTCGGAAAGTCGAACTCGACCGAGGGTGAGCTTCATGCCTATCTCGACGGTCTCCAGCGCGAGCTGGCACGGATCGCTCCCGGCGTGATCGGGATGAGCAAGGTCAGTGTCCAGACCGGGACATCGCACGGGGGCGTCGTCCTGCCGGACGGCTCGGTGGCGAAGGTCGCGGTGGACTTCGACGTCCACCGGCGGCTCGGCGAGGTCGCCCGAACCGAGTACGGGCTCGCGGGGACCGTGCAGCACGGCGCGTCCACCCTCCCCGATGAGATGTTCCACACGTTCCGCGAGGTAGAAACCGCGGAGATCCACCTGGCAACCGGGTTCCAGAACGCGCTCTACGAGCACCCGGCGTTCCCCGCCGAGCTGCACGCCAGGATCGAGGGCTGGTGCTTCGAGAACGCGCTCGACGAGCGAAAGGCGGACCAGACCGACCAGCAGTTCGTGTACACCTCCCGCAAGAAGGCGATCGGGCCGTTCAAGCGCGAGCTGTGGGACCTGGCCACGAAGGACGAGATCCTTGCCGCCCAGGCCGCGAAGATCGCCTTCCTGTTCCGCGAGCTCGGGGTCGTGGGGTCACGCGCGATGGTGGACCGCTACGTCCGGCCTCTGGAGCTGCACCGGGCCGCGCCCGCGTCGGTGGTCGAAGCGGCCGCCTCGGGCGTCGCGTAGCTACTTGCGGACGGGCGGCGCGATGACTGCGGCCGCCGAGGACGAACCGCTCCGCGGCAAGTTGCGCGAAGAACTCACGCGTGCCATGCAGCGCGTACCTGATCTGGCCGGCCGCGAACTCGAGTTCAGCCCGCTGTCCGGCGGGATCACCAACCGGAACTTCCTCGTGACGGCTGCCGGCGCCCGCGACCGGTTTGTGCTTCGGCTCGCGGGCAATGACACGCACCTCCTGGGGATCAGCCGCGAGGTTGAGCATGCGGCGACGGTCGCGGCAGCCGGCGTCGGGGTCGGGCCGGAGGTCGTCGCGTTCGTCCGGCCGGAGGGCTACCTCGTCACGAAGTTCATCGTCGGAGGTCCCGTATCCGACGACGCTGTCCATCGGCCGGAGACGATCCGTCGGGTCGCCGACTCCATCCGCCGCTTCCACGACGGGCCGCCGATCCCCGGCCTGTTCATGCCGTTCCGGATCGTCGAGGCATACCGGGCGCTGGCGATGGCCAGGGGCGTGGCCATCCCCGGCGCGTACGAGCTTGCGATGTCCATCGCCCGGCGGATCGAGCTCGCCTTCCTCGCCTCCCCAGTGGAACTGCGGCCATGCCACAACGACCTCCTCAACGCGAACTTCATCGATGACGGGGAGCGGATCCGGATCGTGGACTGGGAATACGCCGGTCTCGGCGACCCGTTCTTCGACCTCGGGAACTTCTCGGTGAACAACGGCCTGACGCCGGACGAGGACACGCTGCTCCTCGAGGCCTACGAGGGTGCGGTACGACCGGCACGGGCGGCGCGGCTGCGCCTCATGCGGATCATGTCCGACTTCCGCGAGGCGATGTGGGCCGTCCTTCAGCAGGGGATCAGCAGCCTTGACGTGGACTTCGTTGCCTACGCGACCGAGCACTTCGACCGGTTGATCGCCAATGCCTCCACGCCGGCCTTCGAGCGCGCCCTGCGCGACGCCGCCGAGGGGTAGCGGCAGCGTCCCTCAGCGCACCTCGTCCACGTCCGTCCACCACTGGCGGCGATCGCCGACGCGATCACGCATCCGCCAGGCCAGAGCCTTCGGCACCTCGTCGATGGCTCGCTTCAGCTCGGCGACTGAAGCGGCGACCCGAGCCCGTTGCGCCTCCTCGAGCTGCGGATAGCTCGCGGCAAGAGCAGCCACCTTTTCGAGGTTCATCGTGAGCGTCCGCCACAGGCCCCACTCATCGGCAGCGAGGCGGGCGATCCGACCGATGTCGATCGTGTCGTCGTCGTTCGTCCCGAATCGGTGATCGAGCAGCAGCAGGATCGTGTCCACCACGTCCTTCTCGTTCAGCTTCACGATCTGGAGCTTTGATAGCAGCAGCTCGGCCAGCGGAATCGTCGGGCTGTCCGTCTCGAGCCGTCCGGCCATCGGGATGACGTGACAGAACTCCAGGCGGTCGAAGAAGACGTCGAGGTGGATCTGCGCAAATGGGTGCTCGAAGATCGCGCGGCGACCCTCGGAGAAGATGAAGACCTGGCGATCCTCGATGTAACCCAGGCCGGAAATCGCGGCCGCGACATCCCTCGCGTCGCGCTTGTAGGCCACGAAGTCGATGTCCGCGTACGTCCGCTCGAAGCTCGGGATGAGCGACCGGGCATCCGGGCAGTGGAGCACGACACCGATCGACCCGAGGACGCGAATCGGCCGGCCCCGCTCGGCGACTGCCGCGACGACGCGGTCGACCTCGCGTTCGATCGCGGCGCGGTCAAGGATCACGGCGTTCTGGTCGCGGGACATGGGCGCTGGCGACTCCGATTCACGACCCGGGGATGCGCGGATTGTAGGCGCGGACGCGCCCCGGGCGTACCGTTGAGGCGGTACCGTAGCCCGCAACCCCGAAGGGCGGCATCAGTTCGGGCAACTGAGGAGGGCGGACCACACGTGGATCAGGCGAGGGTTGTGGTCATCGGCGGCGGGATCACCGGCTGCAGCGTCGCCTACCACCTCGCCGAGGCGGGCTGGACCGACATCCTGCTCGTGGAGAAGGCCCAGCTCACCGCCGGATCCACCTGCCAGGCTGCCGGCCTGGTGACGATGTTCAACCCATCGAACACGATGATGCGGTTCCGCCGGTACAGCGTGGAGCTGTACGAGAAGCTCGGCGTCTTCGAGCGGGTCGGGAGCCTGCGCCTCGCCTCCTCGCCGGAGCAGCTTCGCGAGCTCGAACGGACAGCCAGTCGCGCCCGCGGGATCGGGCTGGACGCCGGCGTGATCTCCGCGGAAGAGGCCCGGGCCCTGATGCCCGCGATGTCGCCGGATTCGCTCTTCGGGGCGGTCCACATCCCGGGCGACGGGTACCTTGACCCGCACACCGCGACCCACGCCGTCGCCGACGCCGCCCGGGCGCTCGGCGTCCGGTTCCGCCTGAACACCCGCGTCACCGGGTTCGAGCTGGGCTCCGGCCGGGAGATTCGCCGGGTGCTGACGGACCGTGGCCCGATCGAGACGGAGCTGGTCGTCAACGCGGCGGGCATGTGGGCTCCCCAGGTGGCCGCGATGGTCGGCGTGTTCCTGCCATCGACGCCCGTGGACCATCAGCACGTCGCCCTGAAGGCGGTGCCGGGCCACGAGCTGCCGCGCGATATGCCCTGCTTCCGGGATCCGGACAACCTCGTCTACGGCAAGAGCGAGCAGGGCGGGATGGTCTTCGGTGGGTACGAGGCCGAGCCTCGGGCGCGCTGGATCGACGGCGTGCCGTGGGAGCACGCGGCCGCGTCCCTACCGCCCGACTGGGAGCGGTTTGCACCGCTGATGGCCGGTGCCATTCGGCGCTTCCCGTTCCTGGCCGACGCCGAGGCGATCCGCCTTGTCTGCCATCCCGACGCGATGACCCCGGACTCGAACCCCCTCCTCGGGCCGATGCCTGGGCTTCGGGGCTTCTGGGTGGCCGCGGGGCTGTCCCTGAACGGGTTCGGCGGCGGGGGCGGCCTCGGGCGTGCCCTGGCCGGCTGGATGACGGCCGGGGATCCCGGGGTGGATGTGGCCCCGTATCGCGCCTGGCGATTCGCGGACACCTACCGGGATCCCAGCTGGGTGTCGGCGCTCGCGCGCGAGACCTACGCCGACTACTACCGGCTGCGCTTCCCCTACGACGCAGACGAGGCCGGACGCCCGCGCCGGCTCTCGGCACTCCACGGCCGCCTCCAGGAGACGGGCGCGGTCTTCGGGACGAAGGCCGGCTGGGAGCGGGCAGATCTGCATCGCCCCGGGTCCCCGTGGCGACGCGCCGGTCGTCAGTCGCGCGACGCCGGCTGGGCGAAGCCCGACTGGTTCGATCGGGTGGGGGAGGAGCATCGCGCGGTTCGCGAGCGGGCAGGGATCATCGATCTCACGTCGTTCGGGAAGATCGAGGTCTCCGGTCCGGGCGCCCTCGGCGTTCTCCAGCGCGTCTGCGCGAATGACGTGGACCGGCCGGTGGGAAGCGCCGTGTACGGCCAGTTCCTGGACGAGCCCGGGGGGATGCTCGCCGATGTCACGATCACGCGTCTGGACGAGGACCGATTCCGCGTGCTCACGGGGGCCGGCTACCTCGCCGCCGACCTGGGCTGGATCCGGGCGACCGTCCGCGCGGAGGACGGTCGCGTCGCAGTCCGGGACGTGACGGACGACTGGACCGTCATCGGGCTGTGGGGCCCACGGGCTCGCGACATCCTCTGGCAGACCACGTCGGACGACGTCTCGGATGCGGGGATCCCGATCCGGACGGCACGAGAAATCCACCTGGGGTCCGGCGCGCCCGCGCTCGCCACGCGGATCAGCTATGCCGGTGAGCTCGGCTGGGAGTTCACGGTATCGCCGGAGTGGGCCGTGTCTGCCTGGGACGCCCTCGTTGCGGCGGCCCGAGATCTCGGAGTGGGACTGGAGCCGGTTGGCTACCGTGCCCTCGATTCACTCAGGCTGGAGAAGGGATTCCGCTACTACGGCGCCGAGCTGACGACCCAGGACTCGCCGATCGAGGCGGGGATGGGTCCGTTCGTCAGGCTCGGCAAGGGCGACTTCATCGGCCGCAAGGCGCTCCTTGCGGCACGGGATACCTCTCCCGGTGGCCCGGCGCGTCGACTGCGGACCGTGACCGTCGGTGGCGACGACTGGCTCCCGATCTTCGGCGGCGAGGCCGTCCGGATGAACGGTGAGGTCGTCGGGCGCCTCCGAAGCGCGGCGTTCGGCTACACCGTCCGGCGGACGGTCGGGACGGTCTATCTGCCCGCATCAGTGGCCGAGGACACGCCGATCGAAGTGGATGTGTTTGACCGGCGCGAGCCGGGAGTGGTCTCGGCGGATGTGCTCCACGACCCCACAGGCGCCCGGATGCGCGGTTAGGATCACCCCCACGATGCGTCTCTTCCGCAAGGGCCAGCGCGGAACCAAGCTCTTCTACGCGACCGACGTCCACGGGTCGGAGCGAACCTGGAAGAAGTTCCTCAACGCCGCGAAGTTCTACGGCGCCGATGTCCTGGTCATGGGCGGCGACGTCATGGGCAAGCTTGCGATCCCGGTCATTCGCGAGGCCGGCGGCTCGTACCGGGCCACCGTCCATGGACGGGTGGAGCGGATGTCCTCGGAGGCCGAGGTCTCGGCCATCCGCGCGCTGATCGGCGACCTCGGGTTCTACGACGTCCTCATGGACGAGGATGAGTACAAGGCTACGCAGGCAGATCCGGCCGCGGTGGAGCAGCTGTTCGTCCGCCTTGCGACCGATCGCGTCGCTCGTTGGATCGATCTCGCCGAGACGCGCCTCGCGGGGACGGGGATCAAGGTCTACGCAACGGGCGGCAATGACGACCTGACCGAGGTCATGGCGACGATGGACCGGACCGACACGAAGTCGTTCGTGGCCTGTGAAGACCGTGCGGTGCCGATCGACGATGAGCACGTGATGATCAGCATGCCGTACGTGAATCCCACCCCCTGGCGGACACCGCGGGAGGCCGAGGAGCCGCAGCTTGCCGAACGGATCGCGGCGCTCGCCGACCAGTTCGCCGACCACGGCAAGGTCATCTTCAATTTCCACGCGCCACCCAAGGACTCGACCCTTGACACCTGCCCGATGCTCGACGGGACGACGGACCCGCCGAGCCAGGTCATCCAGGGCGGGCAGCCGGTCCTCTACGGCGCAGGGAGCACGGCCATCAGGGACTCGATCGAGCGGTACCAACCGATGCTCGGCCTGCACGGCCACATCCACGAATCACAGGCCGCGGCCCGCCTCGGGCGGACGGTCTGCGTCAACCCGGGCAGCGAGTACGGCGAGGGCGTGCTCCGGGGCTGCCTGATGACCATCGCCGACGGCAAGGTCACGAGCTACCAGATGACCGCGGGCTGATCACGGCCCACGGACCGGCGCCCAGCCGGTTCCGATGCGGCGGAGGAGGTGCGATCGAGGCTAGGTCCCAGGTAGTGGGGTGGTCCTGAGGGAGGATCGCCCGGTCCCACATTCCCTGTATCGAGGTGATGGCATGGCGACGGCAACGACCACGATGCCCGAGGTCTTCGTCAGGAAGTCCTCCGGCCTGGTCCGTGTGATGTCCGCGCGATCGGCGTTCGTCTACAACGTCCTGACGATGGGCCTGATCTTTCCGTGGACCTACCTGTGGGCGCCGGGGGCGCTGCCGGGAGGTCAGCTGGTCTGGGGGATCCTCCTGGCCATGGTCCTGGAGATCCCGATTGCGCTGGCGTATGTCTGGCTCTCCACAGCGTTGCCCCGGTCGGGCGGCGACTACGTGTTCCAGAGCCGCGTGCTCGGCGGCGGGATCGGCTTCACGCTGGTCTTTTCCGGGTTCGTGATCTGGATCCTTCAGTGGGTGGCGCTGTCGGGATGGCTTCTGTCGTCTCTCGGCTTTGCGCCGCTCTTCCTGGGTCTCGGGGCCGCGACCGGGAACAGCGCGCTCGTTGACCTCGCATCGTGGTTCACGACGGGCGAGGGCATCGTGATCACGAGCGTCGGCAACGCGCTCGTGGCGATGCTGATCCTGACCTCGGGTTTCAAGAACTACGTTCGGCTCCAGAAAGTCATGTGGGTCGCGATCCTGCTGGCCTTCGGCACGATGCTCGTGGTCCTCGCGACGGCCGTGGCCGGCGATGTTCCCGGCAAGCTCGACGCGTTCTCGGCCGCGATCGGCGGCTCGGGCACCTTCACCGCGGACTCCATCGCGGCCGCGCAGGACGGCGGCGTGGATCTCAACCCGGGCTTCAGCCTGCTGGCGACGCTGCTGATCGCCCCGATCGCCTGGACATCCCTGCAGTGGGCAACCTACTCGGCTCAGCAGAACGGCGAGATCAAGTCGGCCGGGTCCTTCAAGGACCAGGTCTTCATCATCGTGGGCTCGCTGGTCCTGACGGGCCTGCTCCTGGCCCTTCTGGCATTCGTCCTCGAGCGGGCGATCGGGACGGAGTTCCTCCAGGTAGCCGGAGCGGGCTACTGGGGTGCGGCCGACGTCTCGCTGGCCGGTTCGTTCCTGTGGCCGAACATCATCGCCACGGCGATCGCCAACAACCCGATCGTCACGATCATCATCGCGGCCGGGTTCATCCTGAACGCCCACCAGATCGTCCACAACTGCTACATCGGCATGACCCGGGTCATGGTCGCGATGTCGCTCGACCGGATGCTGCCCGAGATGGTCAGCCGCGTGTCGGATCGCTTCCACACGCCGGTCAACGCGCATCTCATCTACTTCCTGGCAAGCCTGCCGGTCATCTACCTGTACAGCAACTACTCGGTTGATGACGGCGCAGGAGGCACGACCAGCTGGACTTCGATCACGCTCGGCGTGACGTTTGCCTGCGGCTATGTGTTCGTGGGAACCGCCATCGCGGGCGCCCTGTTGCCGTTCCGGGCGAAGGCGCTCTACGAGGCTTCCCCGGGCTCGAAGTACAAGTTCGCGGGCATTCCGCTGGTGACGATCGTCGGCACGCTGGGTGCGGCCGCCGGCGCGGTCTTCATCTACCTGTTCCTTACGGAGGCCAAGCTCGGCCTGACCAGTGACCTTGCCTACCAGGTCGTCGCGGTCGTCCTGATCTTCTCGCTCGGCTGGTATCTCGTGACGTATTTCGTGCGTCGATCCGCCGGGATCAACGTCGACTACGCGTTCAAGGAGATCCCGCCCGAATGAGTCGCGGGCTCATCTGAGTTGCACGAACAGCCCGGGCACCGCCCGGGCTGTTCGATCAGCCCGCGGCGGTGGCGGCCAGCCACGCCTCGAAATCCGGACCGTCGATCATTGCCTCGGCCCGCGTCCAGCGCTGGACTGCCCAGCCCCAGAAGTCGAAGTCGATCGGGGAGATCTCCGCCTGGATCGCGGCCCACAACGTCCAGCCGACATCGGACATGATCATCTGGAGCCGGCAACGAGCCATCAGGGCGGGCGTCGCGTCACCGAAGTAGGCCGCCACCAGCTCGCGCAGTCTCGGCTCGTCGAACTCGAGTTCCTGGGCCGTGTTGCCGACCTCGAAGGTCGGGTCGTTGTTGCCGCTGTACTCGTAGTCCACGATCCACAGCCGCTCCCCGTCGTCGAGGTAGTTCTCGGCCAGCAGGTCGTTGTGGCACGGAACGGTCGCCGGCGGCCTGACGCGCAGGGCGGTTGCGATCCGCGGGACTGCGGCCAGGTGCTCGCGATACCCGGCGGGAACGGCGAACCCACGGTCATCGAT
>Ga0209002_10004498_pt1 | contig 10965 bp, 12 predicted proteins | sample Rifsed16ft2_FD_184010 | JGI IMG/M metagenome (GOLD analysis project Ga0209002, IMG submission 184010) | Soil microbial communities from Rifle, Colorado, USA - sediment 16ft 2 (version 2) | ecosystem: Environmental > Terrestrial > Deep subsurface > Rock core/Sediment | place: Rifle, Colorado...
GACTCGCCAGCGGCTGATGCCCAACGTATAGTTGAGAGTCGGTGAAAGCGCGCATAAAACTGTCAAGTTTTTCTGCTTCTTTCCCCCACTTCAATCCCTACAATTTTCATTTTCAACTCATCTTCCTTGGTACTTTTGTAAGGGCTGTACTTTTGTATGGGGTGTTTAACTCGATTAATGTGCTATCGTTAAGTTGCATAGGCGCTATCCAAGTTTCAGCGCAATGATCCCTCATTTTTCCTGACAACGTAACCATTCTTTCAGCGACTCAGCCGGAAATTGCAAACATGGTCTGAAAATAGATCATGCAAAGGCATAGCTGTTTGTATGCTCCGGAATCTGAAAGGCAGGGATTTCCCTATACCTCAAAAAGGCAAGTCCTTTATTGACGGTATTTCAGGTCATCACCATAATGTTGACCATCAACCAAAGGAGATTAACCATGAATGTGAATATGAAATGGAAGAAACGATTTCTTGCCCTGGTAACCATCGGACTGGCAGTGATTTTCGCTGCGGTATCGATTGCCGCGGTGGATTCCAGCGCAAAAAATCCATTGCTGGAGATAGACCCTGACAACTTCGTGAGCGAGGTGAATAACCCATACTTCCCGCTTCCGCCGGGAACGACTTTCATCTACCGAGGCGAAATGGAGGGCGTACCCACTCGCAATGAGACGTACGTTACCTATGATACAAAGGTAATCCTGGGTGTTACTTGCACCGTCGTTCGCGACCAGGCTTTCGAGGAAGGGGTGCTTGTCGAAGAGACCTTCGACTGGTTTGCCCAGGATGTTGACGGAAATGTCTGGTATTTTGGGGAAGACACGAAGGAACTGGATGAAAACGGCAACGTAATTAGCACAGAGGGCTCCTGGGAAGCCGGGGTGGACGGCGCGCAGGCCGGCATCATCATGCTGGCAGATCCGAAGAAGGGTGACCGATACCAACAGGAGCTTGCACCCGGTGTAGCAGAGGACATGGCGCAGGTGCTTGGATTTGAAGAGTCTTTGTGCGTCCGCTACGGCTGTTTCGAGCATGTCCTGGTGACCAAGGAATGGTCTCCACTGGAGAAGGGTGTAGTCGAACACAAATATTATGCAAAGGTTGTCGGCTTCATCTTTGGGGTCATGGTCAAGGGCGGCGAAGAGCAGACCGAACTCGTACGGGTTCGTCGCCGCTGATTGATGCGTCACATCGAGCCGGGCTGATGGTCTGAATCTCGCTGCTCACAATCAAGTCGTGAAAACAAGAGCGCGGACGAGCGTCCGCGCTCTTGTTTTATTCCTTCTCATCTCTCACCTTCATCACACCTTTTCATTTTCAACGCGCCCTCTTCCATGATAAGGCTATGGTTTTCTCAAAGTCGCCGTGATGTCTGCGATCCTGCCAAATTAAACCGCCAAGCACGCAAAGTTTTATGATTTTCTTGGCGTTCTTCGCGGGCTTAGCGGTTCAAAGCTTTTGTCTGACATTAATTTGAGAAGGCCATAATGATAAGGCTTTCGCACATTGACCAACTCTTTCCCTGTGATTACAATGTAAGCACTTGGACGGAGTAGAATAACCATGAATACAGTTAGAACACAGGTGATTAAGATCGGTAACTCACGCGGCATTCGCATTCCAAAACCGCTCATTGACCAGGCCAAGCTTGGCAACGAAGTGGAGATCGCGGTACAGCGCGGCCAGCTTGTGATCCGATCTGTTTCGCGTCCGCGCCGCGGCTGGGACGAACAATTCCACGCTATGGCAGAACACAGTGATGACCAGTTGCTCGATAAGCCTGTTACCACAAAGTGGGACAGAAGCGAGTGGGTGTGGTAGTCAAACGCTTTGACGTATATTTGGTCAATCTCGATCCGACGATTGGCAGGGAGATCAAAAAAACCCGGCCCTGCCTGGTCATTTCCCCTGATGAAATGAACCGACACATTGGCACGGTCATCGTTGCGCCGATGACCACGCAAGGGCAGGCATACCCTACCCGCATCTCGTGCCGCTTTCAAGGAAAAAACGGACAAATCGTTCTGGATCAAATTCGAACAATCGATAAAACACGGCTCGTCAAGAAACTGGGACAGATCAACACAGCTACACAAAAGGCGGTCATTGTGCTTCTCGCCGAGATGTTCGCTGAATAACAGATCGCGCACGCCAAGGAAAACCTTTCCATGAGCAGCAAAATCTTATGTATATCTTCATTGCTGATCATGTTATTACCTGCTTGTGGCAGTCCGACCACCAACTCCCAGCCTCCACAAACTTCCGCTCCATTAACCCTGCCGCCAACATGGACACCAACTCCCGCGGCAACTGCCGTCCCTACATTTACTCAGATCCCCACTTTTACACCAGTCCCGGCCTTCACCCCACTCGCATACCCGACAAACGATTCGCTTGGCGCGTTGCTTGAAAGGTTTCAGGAGTCACTATTTCCCCCCAGGGGACAATGGGCGGCATATCGCGAGCCAAAAGGGATAAAAGTAGTCAATGCGGAAACAACGCAGGTATGGACATTGCCGTGTGAACTTTTTGATGAGTGCAGCCTTCTCTTTCCTGTAAAATGGTCACGCAGCGGCCAAATCCTGTACTTTGCCCCTGCTCCTTCCAACAGCAATGCCCCGGCTGGCATTTATCTTTTCACAGCCCTGGCGATGATCGACGTAAGATCCGGGAAGTGGGAGATGTTACTCCCAGACTCCGATCGTTATTACGATTTCACATTTTCGCCTGATGAGGAGTATCTGGCATACACCCAGTCAAGCGGAGATTTGCCGGGCGATCCAGCGATAACCCTTGGGATACTCAGACTGAAGAACAAGAAAGATCAACAGCACAAGCTGGATGGGGTTTTTGGCGGCAATATCGTTTGGTCTCCATTCAAACCCAGATTCGTGTTCCAAATCCAGGATCCTGAAAATGGTTCGTCTGTTGTGTACTTCGACATAGACATCAATACACTCAAGTACGTTCTCAGAGATGAACAAAGCGATCCTCATATCTCTTCATGGGCGGAAAACAACTTAGTATCGCTACAAAAAACGGACTGGGTGACTCATTTGAAATCCGATTGGCTATTGAATCCCTTCACCGGTGAATTGGAGCCAGCAATCCCGGAACCATAGTTTTGTCTCAGAAAGCGTCTGAAAAGTCGTCTTATTTCGCCTCGGGAGTTTCCTTTGAAAACCTGGTATTTGCTCCCATAACGATCATCCTGGCTTTTTGCGCGCTCAGGCTGCTCATAGAAAAGTGACCTCAACATGCATCCACATCACACCCAATCAATCCATAATGTCGCAGAATATTTCCAGCGCGATCCCGGAGTGCTGGCCCTGCTCCTGGGCGGTTCCATTGCACATGGCTTCGAAAGCCCCACATCGGATGTTGACATCATGATCTTTGTTTCGGATGAGAACTATCAACAACGATTTCAAAAGGGAGAAATCCATTTTTACAATAAAGAGCTATGCACCTATGAAGGCGGATATGTGGACGGCAAGTATTTGAGTCTTGAATTTGTAAAGCAGGTCGCGGCTGGAGGGAGTGAACCCGCACGATTTGCTTTTGCAGGGAGCCAGGTTTTGTTCAGCAAAGTGGATGGGTTTGCGGGACAGGTTAACAAAGCAGAAGAGTATCCCGTTGCGCAGAAAGAGGAACGCATTAAACGCTTTTACGCGCAGTTCGAAGCATGGCATTGGTACAGTAATGAGGCTTTACGGTTGGGGAACCAATATCTGCTTGGGACATCGGTCAGCAAGTTCGTTTTGTTCGGTGGGCGTTTGATCCTTGCCCACAATGAATTGCTATATCCATATCACAAATGGTTTCTCAAAGTCCTGGAAGGGGCAAAGGATAAGCCAGATGACATGCTACCTTGCATTTACTTGTTGAATGAATCACCGACAGCCGAAAAGATCGAAGCCTTTTACGAGAAGATCAGAACCTTCCAACCATGGACGGATACTCCATTTAGCTGGCCGGCACAGTTCATGCTCGACAGTGAATTGAATTGGATGGACGGAAGAACGTCAGTTGATGATCTGTAGGGCAAATTTGTAGTTATTCCTTCTCCCCACTCACCTTCATCCACGCTTTTTTCATATTCAAGGCATCCTCTTCCATGATGGGGCTTTCACACAGGATGCGTCCCGCGCAACCGAAATCCTTCAATGCCTGAAAGAGAAAGTTGAGCTTCAAATCCGATTCTGCAAGCGCAAGATGTTTCTTCTCGCCTTTCGGCCCGTACTCGATCCCTGAGAGGTGGATATGTAAACGCTTCAGGGCTTTCTTTCCCAGCGCTTTTTGATAAGACTTCAACAGGGCAGACCATTCGTCATAAGTGTTCATCGTCCCATCGCCCGGACGCGCGTGCAGGTGGGCAAAGTCAATGCACGGCTGGACGCCTTCAATGGCTTTGCTCATCTCGAGCGTATCTTCCAGCGAGCCAAGCATGGCAGATTTGCCCATGGTTTCAGGCCGCAATGTGACAGGGTTGCCTGCCTTGCGCAGCTCATCCACACAGCCCTTCAAACGCGGGATGCCAAGCTTCAACACTTCAGCAGGATCGTTCCCAAAATACGAACCCGGATGGAAGATGATATCCGTCGCGCCAGCCAGGTTGCCGAAGATCGCCGCGTCCATCAAACGCTTTCGGGACTTCGGCCACTCTTCATCGGTCGCGTTCAAGTTGAAAAAGTATGGCGCATGGATGCTCAGTGAGACATTATGTTCATCAGCCCTTTGTTTGATCGCCGCGCAGGTGACTTCGGTCACGCGCACCGATTGCACCCAGCCGAGTTCAAACGTGTCCAGCCCGATCGATTTGCTGAATTCGATCGCGCCGACGGAACCGCCCGGCTTTTTAGGCGTACCCAGTGGTGAACCAACTGTGCCGAATTGAAAAGATAATGTCATGGAATCTCCAGTGTTCAGTGATCGTTTATCAGTGGGCAGTAATCAGTTACCAGTGAAGAAAGGAACGAATCTCGCCCATAACGGCGGGCCAAGGATCAACAAGCCAATTACTGCCGCCGCCAGCGCGGCCACAAGAACTGCGCCCGCACCCACATCCTTGCCCACTTTTGCCAGCGGATGATTCACAGGGCTTGCCAGATCCACAACAGCTTCGATGGCGGTGTTGATAAATTCAGCAGTAAACACCATTGCAATCGTTAATACAAGGACGGCCCAATCATGTGGCGGCAACCCCAGCCACAGACCCAGTACAACGATCAGGCTGGCAACAACCGAGTGGATCCAGGCATTCTGTTGGGTTTGGAGTACATGCCACCAGCCGCGAAAGGCGTGTCCAAAGGCGGCAATGCGTGAGCGGATGAATTTTTTGAATGACATTATTCTTCTCGAATCTGAATGAGACCCAGCCCGAGTCTTTCCAGTATCTCGGCCTGCGCTTTCCACATCCGGGCTTTTTCTTCGGCCTGGGCGTGATCGTGTCCGAGCAAATGCAACACTCCGTGAACGACCAGCAATTGCACTTCCGATTCAAGCGGGTGCCCTGCTGCATCGGCCTGTGCCCGCGCGCGAGGGATCGAGATGAGGATATCGCCGATATAACGCGCGCCAGTTTCCGGGTCCGTTTCTGAGGCGGGGAAGGAGAGCACGTCTGTCGGCGCGTCGATTCCGAGATAATCCCGATTCAATGCGTGCAGACGCGCATCATCCGTCAATACAATGGTTAACTCAGAGTCAACAGATGCGGATTGATGTGCGAGCGCGGCGCTCACCGCACGCTTAAGCAGGTCTTCAGAAAAGGGGAATTCGGATTCAATGTGGATCATTTTCTATAAGACACGGTTTTATGAGGCCCGGTGGCGATGTCCTGAGCCGCAGAGGATTCCTCCGTTTTTGGGTACATAATGCGTGGATGAAAGGTGCCGCGCAGGATATGGACGAACGCATCTGTCACAATATTCAGGTCACGCAAAGTCAACTGTGTGTTGTCGAGCTGCCCCTGTTTCTGCGCCTGCTCGATGGTGGAGACAACAATTTTACGCATGGCATCGTCATCCCGCGGACTTTCCGCGCGGGCGCGCGCTTCGGAACCGTCTGCCAGCATGAGCAACGCGGTCTCGCGCGAGCGCGGTCGTGGCCCCGGGTAATGGAACTGCTCGATATCCACCCTGGCTGCATCGCCGCCTGCGGCTTCCAGGGCCTTATTGTACTGATAGCGCGCGATCATCGTACCATGATGCTCGCGGATAAAATCATCAATGCGTCGCGGCAGGCGGTGTTTGCGCGCCAGTGCCACACCATCGTGAACGTGCGCAATAATGATGCGAGCGCTTTCAACCGGATCAAGCTCATCATGCCTGTTCACACTCCCTGGCACCTGGTTTTCAATAAAGTATATCGGGTTCATGGCCTTGCCCACATCATGGAAGAGCGCGCCCACGCGTGTGAGCAACCCGTCTGCGCCGATAAGTTCAGCGGCCTGCTCGGCGAGGTTTGCCACCTGCAAGCTGTGCTGGTATGTGCCGGGTGCGTTCCGTAAAAAGAATTGTAATAACGGGAAATCGGGCCGTGAGATTTCAATCAGTTGCAAGGCGGTGGTGAGACCAAGTGTTTGCGCGAGGAAATACTGCAATAACAATGCGATACTCGCGGAAGCCAGCCCGCTGAAGATTGCCGCGCCGGCCAGTTGAAGTAAGGCGATCCCATCATAGGCCATGAATGGCACGCGGAACGCCAGCAGCATGGTGATGCCCGCGCCTGCAATTCCCATGCCTGCCCGGAAGAACGTCCATACGCGCCGCGCCGCGCCGAGCACGAGCACACCCATCAACGCTGAAATGAGATAATAGGGGGTCAGGTCCAGCGCGTTGGGCATGCCGTAGGATGCAAGCAGAGCGAGCGCCATCGAAAAGACGATCCCGGCCTCGAGGCCGAACAGTGTTGCGAGCAATAAACCCAGAGCGGGCAGCGGAAATGCATAGGGCAGGACCGTGCGGTTCTGGATTGTCATGCGCGCGCTGATAATAAACAAAATAAAGATCAGGGCGATCACAACCAGGCTGCGCGCCTCGAACAGGAACGGCAACTGCCTCCGTGAAAAATATAAATTGATAAAAATGGCGATGGTTATGATCAGCGCGCCCGCACCTGCATAGGACTGCCACGGGCTGGCCTCTTCGATCAAGCCGAATTGCTGCAAGGCTTCAAGCTGCGCAGGGGTGAGGATCTGCCCGCGCAGGACAATGGTCTCGCCCTGTTTGTATTCCTGCATGATGGGTTGCAGCGCTTCGCGCGCGGATGTTTTGGCTGCTTCCGTTAATTCAGGGCTGTACACGCTGTTGGGCACGACAAACGCTGTCACCAGCTCTGATACGATAGCCGCCTGTTCCTCGTTCAACGCAAGACTCACCAGAGATGGAATGCTGCGCCGCACAGATTCCACATCCTGATCGTGAATACTGCGGCGCATCATCTGCTCGAGCACGCTCAACGATTCCTGCTGGATCGTATCCCAGCGCGCGGCGGGCAGTGCAAGGATTTTCTCGATCGTCTGCATTCCCAAGGCGACATCACTTAAAGAGGCGATATCTGATATTTTTTGTTCGGGGGTGGAATTCTGGTCTTCACGGACCAGCGTGATGTATTGCAATGAGGTGCGCAGCCGCTCAAGTTGAGTGCGCGCAATGGATGGGTCGGGAGAGGCATACACAGGCGCGACCGCGTTCTCCGCGGCGAAACGCGCCTCTTCTGTCCGTACTCCGCTCTCGTATGTGATGGGTTCCGGCGCCTGGAAGTCACTCGGCGAAACATCACCTACATGCAATGGCAATGATGCCGGACGCAATGCCAGCGGCAGGATCAAGGCCCCATACGATATGATACTCACAAGGATGAGCAGGATGACCTGGAGCATGCGGATGCGTCCAGGTGTGGGCCTGTGCAGCGCGGGTACGATCCCCATATTAGTTCAAAAAAATCAGCCACACACCTGCCTGATTTGCTAAGCAAATCACGGGCGGCGCCAGGGGAGACACGGAGTCACGGAGATTCTTAAAAAGAATCCCTCTGTGTCTCGGTGACTCCGTACCAAAGAATTGTGAAGCCATGGATTACCTGGGCTGGAGGAGTTCCCGCACGGTCGTGCTAACCCTGTCATTCGGCGCGCGCCCCGCCACCCTTGCCATGACGATCTTCATTACTTTCCCCATATCCGCGGGAGAGGAGGCACCTGTTTCATTGATGGCAGCTTGCACCAGTGCGCGCAGTTCTTCGGCGGGCATGGCTTCCGGCAGGAAGGCCTCAAGTACATTGATCTCGGCTTCGTTGGCTTCCACCAGGTCGGCACGGTTCGCCTTCTTCGCTTCCTCCAGCGACTCGCGGCGGTTCTTGATCTCCTTCTGAATCAGATTCATCACAGCCATATCGTCGAGTTCGGTCCGCTTATCCGCAGGATTGCTTCGCTTATCCACTTCCGCCTGCTTGACCGCGGCCAGCGCCATACGCACCGTGCGTTTGCGCACTTCGTCTCCACTCCTCATGGCATCTTTCATGGACTCGTTAAGTTGAGATTTTATAGTCATGGGCGGATTATACCCTTTCGTTTATCCGCGTTCGGGTCAATTTCAAGCATCCCTGCACGTACCATGCCTGTAAAATGTCTCCACTTTTGTTGCACTGATGGCACTTTTAAGTACTCGGAAGATGAGACTTACTTCTTCGAGCCCGTTAACGCAGTCGTGATCCCCAAACCGACATAAACAAGCCCTGCGAAGTATCGCTGTCCCTTTTGGAAATGCCTGCTACCTCTTAGCTTCCCGGCGAGCGAGCTGGCTAATAAGGCATACATGCTATCGGTAATGATCGCCATTCCGACAAACAGTGCGCCCAGCAACAAAGTTTGTTCCGTGACGTTTCCTTTATCGGGGTCGACGAACTGGGGCAAAAAGGCAAAGAAGAACAGTGCGGTTTTGGGGTTGAGCAAATTGACCACAAGTCCCTGCCAGTAAATGCGCGAGAGGCTTTCCGGTTTGATCACTCCATTCCCTGCTTCCTCCTCTGAAACGAGAAGCTTTCGAATGCCAAGATAGATCAGATACGCGGCGCCAAGATATTTCACCACATCAAAAGCCAGGGCTGAAGATAACAAGATCGCCGAGAGTCCCAGCGCGGCGGCAATCGCCTGAAGGAAGTTTGCGGTTTCAATTGCAAGCACAGAGATGATGCCCGCCATGCGTCCCTGGTTGGCGCTTCGCGCCGTGATGTACAACACCGCAGGACCGGGGATCAAGAGCAAGGCTAACGCCGCTCCCATAAAAAAGGTGAGTCGCGAAATTTCGATCATATGGGCAACTTACCAATATTTTGCAGAGACCAGACCGAGATATTCTCCTCTACCGGATAGTTGTGACTTCCGGGATACATAATCCACAAGTGAGAAAGACCCAGCTCTTTCACGGCATTTTTCATCGAGGAAGTAACGTCCGGCGCTTCGGAGAATCTCACCTCGATCCCATAACGATGCCCGTCATGCAAAAACATCAAGTCAAGTTCTGCGCCGCTATGAACTCCCCAAAAGTATGCCTGTGGCGGTTGGAGGATTTGCAACACCTGTTCAAGCGCAAATCCTTCCCACGATGCGCCCACTTTAGGATTCCCCAACAAGGCATGATATTCTCGAATATCCAACAGGCTGTGCAGCAGACCCGAATCACGGAAATATATTTTTGGTTTCTTTATCTGCCGTTTACCAGTATTTTCATACCAGGGTTGAAGCTGGCGGATCATGAACGTACCCGTAAGTATATCGAGATATGAGCGGATCGTTTTGTCCGACAGGCCCATGGAACGCCCGATCTCAGAAGCGTTCCATATTTGTCCATGATAATGGGCAAGCATGGTCCAAAAACGGCGCATGGCAGACGCAGGGATGTTGATTCCCAATTGAGGGATATCGCGCTCAAGGAAAGTACGAATGAAACCTTCGCGCCATGCAAGGCTGTTTTCTTCCGACTCAGCAAGAAATGAACGCGGGAAGCCTCCACGAAGCCACAACCCTTTCCAATTCTCCAGACCTGTTTCCAAAAGATCAAATCCGGTTAATTCCACGAATTCCAAACGCCCTGCAAGTGTTTCGGATGTCTTCTTGATGATCTCAGGAGATGCGCTTCCCAAAATCAAAAAACGGGCTTTATTTTCAGGACGATCAACCAACACCCGCAAGGCCTGGAATAACTCAGGCATGGTTTGGATTTCGTCGAGAACAACGAGATTATCCAATGCCCCAAGAACAAGTTCTGCATTTTGCAGACGGCGCCGGTCAGGTATGGACTCAAGATCAAAGAAAATAGATTTTCTGCTTTTGGAGAAATCACGGGCAAGTGTGGTCTTGCCGCATTGACGTGGTCCCAAAAGTGCAGTGATAGGGGATCGTGAAGTAGCCTTGGAAAGTTGTTCAAGATAATAGGTTCTTTCTATCATAATGGAATTCTAACATGAAATCTCGGAGCTGAACTCCGAGATTTCAAAAACTCTACCGTTTTGTTTGCTCAATTCTGTTCTTCGCCAGCGCCCTTATGATGAATTACCAGTAATAATGCACCTGCGGACGAACCAGCCGTTCATAGATCGCGCGTACCTGGGTCATTATTTCATCCGTAAGCGCAGGCAGATCCGCAGCCCTTACATTCTCTTCGACCTGTGAGGGACGCTTCGCGCCCGGGATGGCGCACGTCACCGCGGGCGACATCAAAATCCAGCGTAATGCCATTTGAGCCATGGTCATATCCGATGGCACGAGTGGTCGCAGTTCTTCCACAGCCTGCAAGCCAACTTCGTACTCCAACCCGGAGAACGTCTCGCCGCGGTCGAAGGATTCGCCCTGACGGTTGAACTGGCGATGATCACCCTCCTGGAAAGAACTCGCGCGGCTCATCTTTCCGGTCAACATACCGGAAGAAAGCGGCACACGCGCAAGGATTCCCACCCTGCGGCG
>Ga0209002_10004501_pt1 | contig 10960 bp, 14 predicted proteins | sample Rifsed16ft2_FD_184010 | JGI IMG/M metagenome (GOLD analysis project Ga0209002, IMG submission 184010) | Soil microbial communities from Rifle, Colorado, USA - sediment 16ft 2 (version 2) | ecosystem: Environmental > Terrestrial > Deep subsurface > Rock core/Sediment | place: Rifle, Colorado...
TTCTATCAGTCCTATTAAGTGACGATTTAGCAAAGGCCTGCACAATTCTGCTTGAAAACAGAGTAAAAGGACTTGGAGTCCTATCTGCAAAGGGGGATTTAGTGGGAATACTTACAAAAACGGACATCACACATGCGCTCGCCACTGCAGAGTGAAGTTCCGATAAAACTGGATGCACCTTATATGATGCAGCATAATTTCACTGGTGCTGGAATGATGAGGAGATAGTACTTGGTTTTTGACAAATGTATTCAAACTTGCAGTGGTTGCGTCGAAGCCTGCGAAGCTTGTATAACATCATGTCTTGTGGACAATGCAAGCGATGTAGTTCAGAATGGAGCGTTGCATCATAGTTTTCTTATTTTGAATATTAAAGCGTGATTTAAACAAATTAAAATAGTAAAATCATTTGAATAAATTTGATTGCAATTAAAGAAGTGCAAATGCAAATGTGGATGTAATAGGCAATTAATGAACATCTATTACGATGTTTGTATCCAATGTACTTTTGGAAATCATTTGATTAATTAGAATAAGCAGTATGCTTTGCCAATATGTTATAAAGATTCAAAACTTTTGTAAGCGATTCTGCCCGATTTCTTATTGTAACCACACTTATTCCTGATGCTTTAGAGATTTTTCTTTGAGATTGTTTTTCTGCATTGCTCATACATGACAAATAAAGAGCAGTAGCGGCCATGGCAACAGGGTTTTTTCCTGCCAAAATTCCTTTACCTTTCGCATTTGATAATATATCTAATGCATCTCTTCGTGTTCTTTCACTTATGCCTGCAGTACTAGCAATCCTATTAATAAAATCAGACGAATCGTAAGATTCCACTTTCAAATCCAAGGAGTTGATTAAGATTCTGATATGTCTTGAGAGATCTTTTACACTTACATTTCCTGCAGAAGCAATATCTTGTAATGATCTAGGAGCATTTGCTTCTCTACACGCAGTATAAAGGGACGCAAGAGCTAATGCAGAAATACTTCTACCTTTTGTCATTTTCTTAGCCAAGGCTTTTCTGTACAGATAAGCAGATTTTTCTATTACCGTATCAGGTATGACAAGTTTCATTTTCATTGTATTGAGAATGATAAATGCAGATCTTAAACTTCGTTCTGTTGATCGTGATTTGCTGCGATTATCCCAAATTCTGAGTCGACTAAATGTACTTTTCATATCAGAAGATAATGAATTGCCTGATGCATCCTTATCTTTAGAATCGATAACAGTAGCCAATCCCATATCGTCTATTGCCAATGTTGATTTACCTCCCGTTCTAGTTCTTTCAAGATACTGTTCGTTAGTGAAAACATGCTGTTCAGGGCCTGTGTCTTCAAGTTTTTCAGCCAAGACCAAGCCACATCGTGAACACAACACCTCACCGGTATTTCTATCAGTTATTAGATGTGCCTTGGGTTTCAAGCAGTTTTCATCAGTACATTTTACATTACTTACGCTAGTTTTTTCGTCTAAAATCAGTATATTCACTACTCCTTATGTAATTATAAAGAGTGCTTTAATGGCAAATTTTTCAAAAATTTTATGGGCATTTTTACGTATCAGTGAAATTCAAACCTAAATTGACTAAATCTAATCCAGATAACGGCAATTTTTGCTATGATTTTTGACAAGGATTTAGTCTGCAACTTTACTGCTTAGAGAGTTTCCGCCATTTGAAATGCGTCTACAATGTCTCGCGCAGTTACTATTCCGACCACCTTATCTTTGTCAGTCAGCACTAATCGTTTTATCTTTTTTTCAGCCATCAAATTGGCAGCTTCATTACCTCCCATACCAATCTTTGTTGTAATTAATGGTGTTGAACAGTATCCACCTACGTTTGATTTCAAATCAACTTCGTTAGCTAATACATTAACTAACAGATCTCGCTCTGTAAATATTCCAAAAGGGTTGTTGTTTTTTGTTATAACGATACTGCCAATTCTTTTTTCATCCATTATTTTCGTTGCATTGATGATTGAATCATCGTACGTACATTGATAGATTTTTGTGCTCATTACTTTATCAAGTAGAGGATTGCTTTCGGTTTTTCTGAATCCTCTTAATATATCAGAAGCAGTTATTATTCCAACTAATTTCTTGTTGACAAATACAAGTAACCGCGCTTTTTCCAAAATCATAATTTTAGCTGCACTAATCAAAGTTGCATCAAGAGAAATACCTGTAAAGGCCTGCAAAAGTACCTCTTTCATCAGTATTTCCGGAATTTCACCATATGATGTTATATATTGTAAGATTTCCCTTTCTGTAAAAAGACCTTTAACTGCATGATCCTCATTTACCACGAGATTGCCAATTCCTTTATCTTCCATAATGCCTATTGCGTCTTGAAAAGGAAAATCTGTTCCTACTGAAATAGGGTTAGGAGTCATATAGTCAGCCACTTTCAATTCCGTTGTTTTCAATATCACTTCTGAAACTAGGTTCTAGGTTTATTTGATTAGGTGTACTGAATTTCATTGATGAGAATCAGTTTTGAAAATAAATGAAAAGATTTCTTATGCCAATCTGTTATATGTTCTAAGTTTGCGCATAATGGTATGTGGTTCTATTGGATATGGCGGAATTAATGAAATTAGAAAGTTGTATTCGTTTTTACGTAATGAAGGATTTGATGTGTTAGATCATATCAAAGATAAGAAAATGGATTATTCCAATATTAAAGATTTTAGAAACAAAATAGAATTATCACGTAAAATAGTTAGGTATGACCTCACATATGTAAAAAAAGCAGACATCTTGGTATTGTTAGCGGATACTCCAAGTCATGGCACTGCCATAGAGATGTTTGTAGGTAAAAGTGAATGTAAGAAGATAGTATTGTTAGCAAAAGATCCTGTACCAACACCATGGCTTGTAAATTTCTCTGATTACATCGTTTCAAATCAAAAACAACTGGCAGCATTATTGCACAAGATTCATTCAAAAAGATAAACTCAGGTTCGTTTTATCTATGGATCAACATGCCAACTAACGCACTATCATGACAGGACAATTTGCTTCTTCAGATATCTTTCTGCTAACACTTCCCAATGCCATTATTTTTCCAATGCCTGACAATCCTCTACTTCCAATAATGATAAGGCCTATTTCTTGTCTGTTTGCAAACTTTAGTATGGAGTCTACCGCATTTCCTGTCTGGATCTCATAATATGTTTCAACGCCCATCTTTCTACAAGACTGCATCTCAGACTCTAGCATTTTATCGGCTTTGGATTTAACAGATTCTAAGAGTTGCGTTGACCATTTTTTCAATCTTTTTTCTATCATGATTCCAAGTAACATACCTGGTGGTTTTACTGCTGAAACATCAACAATCATGAGAAGATATAGTGTAGAGCCAAACTTTTTTGCAATTTCAGATGCTTCATTCAAGGCTTCTTTTGAATATTTAGAGCCATCATAAGGTACCAGGATTTTTTTATATTTTTGAATACTTACGAAAAATTTTCCATTCATTTGTTCTGCCATCTTTGATGCAGCTTGATCAATGGTAGAAAGATGTTTGAGGAATTTTTCAAAACTTCCATATGTTGCCCTCCCTTTCATTTGTTCCACGGTGTTTTTTATAATCGATATCTGGTTTCTTAACTCACGTTCATAATCAGATTTATTCTGCATAAAATGCCTCCACAATATCTCTTGCAGTTACTATTCCAACTATCTTATCTTTTTCAGTTAATGCAAGTCTCTTTATTTTCTTGGAAGCCATTAAACGTGCCGCATCATTACCTCGTATGCCGATTTTTGCAATTACCAGCGGAGATGAACAATAATCTCCCACCCTTTCTGTCAATGCAACGTTTTGTGTTAAAACATCTAGCAGTAAATTTCGTTCTGTAAATATTCCATAAGGAGAATCATTTTTTGTTATGATGACACTGCCTATTCTTTTTTGATGCATGAGTTTTATTGCTTTAAAAATTGAATCAGTATGGGCGCATTCATAGACTTTTACACTCATTACTTTGTCAAGTGGTGGATTGCCACCAGTTTTTCTAAATCCTCTTAACATATCAGAAGCAGTTATTATTCCAACTAATTTTTCATTCTCAAATACAAGTAATCTTTTTTTCTTTGAAATCATCAGTTTTGCTGCATCAAGTATTGACATTCTGGGAGAAATTGGCATAAATGACTGTGTGAGCACATCTTTCATTGCCTCGAGAGGAATTTCTCCTCGTCGCACTAAATATGATAGGATCTCTCTTTCAGTAAGTATGCTACTTGGTTTGTTCTTCTCTTTTATGATTAGATTGCCAATTCCATTATTTGCCATAATAGATATTGCTGCAGGAAATGAAACATCAGAATCTACTGCTATTGGTTCAGAGGTCATAAAATCACTCACTTTCAATTCAATTATTTTTAATACCATGTAGCAACAATTACCTGTAGCAGTATTTGTCTGTGAAACTAAATTTCAATGATGAGAATCAGATGTGAAAATTCAAGAGATGTTTATGCTGCCCTCAATTCGTGGTTCAATTGATATGAAATGGCATTTTGAGGATTTTATATATGGTTCAATTGATGGAGCTGTAACAACTTTTGCAGTGGTTGCAGGCGCAAGTGGGGCAGCATTATCTCCCTCGGTGGTGTTGATACTTGGATTTGCAAATCTCTTTGGAGATGGGTTTTCAATGGCTATAGGGAATTATCTTGCTGCTAAAACGCGTAAAGAATACATCGAAAAAGAAAGACGCAAAGAAGAATGGGAAATTGATAATTTAGCAGAGCAAGAAAAACAGGAGATTCGTGACATTTATGCAAATAAAGGATTCAAAGATGAATTATTAGAACAAATTGTAAGGATAATCACATCTAGACGAAAAGTATGGTTAGATACAATGATGAAAGAAGAACTTGGTTTAATCGAAGGAAAAAGACGACCGGTCGACACTGCAATAAGCACATTTACTGGTTTTAACATCATAGGATTAATTCCATTAATTCCGTTCGTTTTTTTCTTTACATCAAATTCTGGCTTGTCTAGTTCTGACGTATTTCAATATTCTGTAATTTTTACTGTAATCGCATTCTTTTTAGTTGGTATTTTAAAGGGAAAAATTGTAAAAAGATCGTTGTTCAAATCTGGTACCTACACACTTGCTGTTGGTGGGATTGCCGCCATTGTTGCTTATCTAGTAGGTTATTTACTGAGTTTGGTTGTTTGAGTTGCAATGAGTGAATTAAAACGCCATATGGGACTTTTTGGCACGACTATGTATGGCATCGGTCTGATTCTAGGCGCGGGAATTTACGTATTGATTGGTCAAGCTGCAGGAATCGCAGGAAATGTTGTATGGGTCTCTTTTGTTTTTGGAGCTGTAGCAGCGGTATTTTCTGGTTTGAGCTATGCCGAATTATCTTCAATGTTTCCAAAATCTGCTGCAGAATTTTTATTTGTTAAAAACGCGTTTAAAAATAATTTTCTTGCCTTCCTTATTGGATGGATGACACTCTTTACATCTGTAATTGCCGCTTCTACTGTAGCATTAGGTTTCGGCGGATATCTTACAGGATTTTTTGGAGCACCAATTGTAGTATCAGCTGTATCATTAATAGCTCTACTATCTTTGATCAATTTCATAGGCATCAGAGAATCATCATGGATGAACGTTGCTTTTACTTTAATTGAAGCATCAGGTCTGATTCTAATTATTTATTTAGGATTTACTTATAGCGGTACAGAACCTGTAGATTATTTTGAAAATCCTGCTGGGCTAGGCGGTATATCACTTGCATTTGTTTTAATATTTTTTGCATTTATTGGATTTGAGGACATAGTAAACATTGCAGAAGAAATAAAAAATCCAAAGAAAATACTTCCGCGTGCAATCATCTTATCGATATCTATTACAGCAACAATCTACATACTTGTCTCACTAGCAGCAATACAGATACTTAATTGGCAAGAATTAGGAGCATCATTAGCTCCCCTAGCAGATGTTGCTAAAAAAATACTTGGAAGTAACGGGCAAGTTATTCTTTCAATAATAGCACTTTTTGCAACCACAAACACAGTGCTCATAATTCTGGTTGCTGGTTCACGAATCATATATGGAATGGCGACACAACATTCCTTGCCTCTGTTACTAAGTAGAATACATTATAGAACAAAAACCCCTTGGATTGCAGTCCTTGGCATTATGATTACAGCAATAATTTTTTCTTTTTTGGAAAATATTGTTACTGTTGCAAATATTTCAGTATTTTTTATCGCTATAACTTTTGGCATGGTTAACTTGTCAGTAATTTTGTTACGGTATAGAGAACCTAGCATGGAGCGTCCATTTAAAATTCCTATAAACATAGGAAGATTTCCACTCTTTCCACTTTTCGGGGTTATTATATCAGCATATATGATGACACAATTCAACGCGTATGTTATTTCAGTTGGAATTGGAGTTATTGCAGCAGGTGCCTTGTTTTACGTATTATCTAAAAAGCACATGACTAAAACATCACAATCATGATATTATTTTTGAAAATCAGCCGATAATTATATTATTCATATAGTACATCTTGGTAGTAACTCCATGAAATTAAAAGACAAGGTTGCAATAGTCACAGGAGCTTCTAGTGACATAGGTTTTTCAATTGTAAAAAAATTTGTTGAAGAAGGATCACAGGTAGTTATGATAGGAAGAAGATTAGAGGCATTAAAAAAAGCTGCTTCAACGCTAGGGAATAATTCCAAACAAACCGTTGTCCTTCCATGTGACATTACAAATGATGGACAGGTAATTCAAACAATAGAGCAGATTTATGATCATTATGGCAAAATAGACATTTTAGTAAATAATGCTGGTGCGATCAATGATCCCGTGCATTTTCATGAGATGTCTGATTCCGATTGGATGTTTCTAATTAACACCAATATGATTGGCACTTTTAGAATCACAAGAGCTGTTTTATCCAAAATGCTTGAGAAAAAAACTGGTTCCATCATTAACATTGGTTCAATATCTGCCGAGAGAGCAATTCCAAAAGTACACTTGACAGTTTATTGTACAACCAAAGCAGCCATCAACATGTTTACCAAAGGCATCGCAGTAGAATATGCAAGAAGAAACATTCGATGTAATTGTATCAATCCTGGAATCATAAATGCTGGAATGATAAAGTCATATCTTGAATATCCTGAAGCAAAAAAAGTATTGGAGGATAGACAACCTCTAAATCGTATCGGTGAACCATCTGATGTCGCAAATGCGGCGGCATATCTGGCCTCAGAAGAAGCCAATTGGATATCGGGCATCATATTAAATGTGGATGGCGGAAAGTCTGCGTCTGAAGGTTAAATGTTAATTTTTCTCATTTTTTAGGAACTTCAGAGAATCATTAATTGAGTTTTTTACCTCTTCTAATAAATCTCTAAGTGTATTTTCATTATTTGCTTCAGTTTTTTGTTGGATTTCAGTATTGTAGTATTTCAGCCATGAGTATGTATGTTGCAAATTTTCAATCATCTCAAACGGAAGCAAGGTTTGTTTGCCTGACAATATTACCGCGTCCCAAATATCGGTAAAAAATGGTTTATAGTCCTTGTATTGAATTGATTCATTAATAAAACGTAATTTTCTGTCTAGATCATTTTTAATCAATTCAAGTATTTTTTTTCTTGTTCCAGCCTCTTCATTTTTTTGTATTCTTCGATAATTCCAGTGTTCAACATATACTGCACCAAATATTATTCCAGCCAATAAAGACATTTCAATAATTAGCTGTACCCACTCAATCTCCAAATTCAATCACCAAAATCATTATAAAAAATGCTAGAACATGTCATCAAAGTTAAGAAAAGATATTCATTTCAATCGGTTGTAAATTGATTTGAATTCTTCTGCAAGTGTATATGCCAAATTTTGTAATTTTGTAACCTCTACCATGCTTGATTTACCCATAGCGATCTGTCTCATCTGTGTCATACATTTGTGTACCGTGTTATGATCAGATGGAGCAGTTTTGTCAGACCATACTTTAAAACAGTCATTAAAATCAAGACAGAAATTCAGAATTATTGTTTCCCAGTCTTTTGTATTTGTTGGATATCCCATCCCATGCGCGAGTTCTCGAAATTCGTTACTTCGATCTATTAAGAGCATGTTAAGCGATTTTTTAGCAATTACCGCGTCATAATTATCCAGTGCAGAAGAACCTTGCATGTGAACTAGTACAAATAAAGCGTATTTTAATAATGTTATGAATTATCAATTATGATAACTAATTCAAGATCATACAAAATGAGGATCTTTTTTTATCAGTCTCGAATGAGTCTCAACTTCACTATATGCTCGGGTAATGTCAGTTGTGGTAATCACTCCTTCTAAATTCCCTTCTTTGTCTACTGTTGGTATACCACCTACGTTATACAAACTCATTAATTTTGCAGCCTTTGCAAGGTCCTCTTCTGATTCTACTGTTAAAAGCTCGTTTCCTAGAAGCTCACCTATTTGCATTTCTTTGTTTGAATTCTTTGGAAGAAGATAATCTCTTGCATCACTTCGTTTGTCATGTTTAAAATATTCACTATGTTTCATAAATAGATCATAAGTAACTACTCCAATTGGTTTCCCGTAGCTATCTGTTACAACGATTCGTGCAATTTTATTTTTGTTTAACATATTTAATACATATAACAAAGAATCAGACTTACGACATGTAATGAGTTTTTTAGTCATGTAATCTTTAACTTTGTATATTCCAATGTACAAGTTAGCAAAATTTTTAGCCAAATCTGATTTTGTGGTAATTCCTACGAGTTTGCCATTGTCGTCTACTACTATTACTGCACATATCTGAAATGTTTCCATCCTTATAGCACATTGTGTTAGATGATCTTCTTGTCCAACGATTATTGTAACAGGACTCTTAGTCATAATTTGGTTCAGTAGTATTTCAGCCAATGTCCTTGTGGTTTTGTCTTTTTCAAGAAAATTTCCGATATCACGCTCTGTTACAATGCCTACTGGTAGGTCATTGTCAGCAATGACCAATCTTTTGATTTCATTTTTTTGCATGAGCAATAACGCATCGTGAATGCTATTATTTTGTGTCAAAGTGATTACTGGAGTAGTGTAAAGGTACGTTTGTACTCTCATCATATTAAGCTCCTTTGTTTAAGATTTAAAGACTGGATCTGATTTTCAGACATGGTTATCATATTAAAAATTATGATTTCCTAACCTATGGTTACGTCATAGCGTTAGGAACGATCTCGATTTCTAACGAACCTCCATTAAAACAGGCCATTATGGATTTTATTTTGCTTTTGTACAAAAAGTACTTTTTACCATCATCATTAATTGAGCCTGAGATTCCTAGGAGTTTATTGTCATGCAATTCCTGTACTCTTCTATACGCAGTACTGATTGGAATTTTGCATTCTGCACTCAGATCAATTGCTGATTTTGGAGAATCCATTGTTGCGTCAAGAATAGCACGAGAATATTTGTCTGCTAAGATTCTTAGCATGACATCTTTCGTCACTTCTTCTTGGACCTTTTTTCCTTGTTGAAGTACTTGCATGAAAAACTAGATGCAGTAACTCGATATATTCAGTAGGACTGCATTGCAAGGCACTGCACTAAACACTAGAACTATGAACAATCATGACAGGACACGTAGCTAACTCTGTGACTTTTCTACTGACACTTCCTAACGTCATAACTTTACCTAACCCATGTCTCCCCTGACTACCCATGACAATCAAATCAATTTTTCTCCCGCGCATAAATTTCAAGATAGAATCTACAGGGTGCCGAGATATGATGTCATAGTATGCTTCAGATACGCCTTTTGCCTTACAAACTGCCACTTCTGCCAACAGTTCTTTTCTTACTTGTGATTTTACTGCAGAAATATACTCCTTTATCGATTCTTCAAGAATCTTGTCTTTTTTTAATAATGCAAGTAACATGCCTGGCGGAAAGTCAGAAGTATCAACGGCTGTAATTATGTATATTTCTGATCCGAATTTTTTTGCAATATCAATTGCTTGTCCAAGAGCATTCCTAGAATACTTTGAACCGTCAAATGGAACAAGAATTCTTTTAAATGTCCCGTTTGTCATGATGAGGTTATTATCAAAATGTACTTAAATTAATTTACGAATCCCATACGTGATAATCAATTTTTTTTATATTGATCTATCGAAAATAGTCACTTGTTCTCACAGTTGATTATCAATATGAGTAATTTGGAATATCTAGATAAGTAATTTTTTCAATAGCAGAGCATGGAAAAAAAATCCAAAGAAAAAAAATCAGATACATCAATAGAACTAGCTCCTTTTTGGAGACATGGGTGGCCAGAACTGGACAGAGCATTCGATAACTTTAGAAGAGACTTTGAACGAACCTTTGCTTCATTTCCAGTAGGTTTGCCAACACTTCCTAGCATATCTACAATGTCATGTGATATTGTAGATGAAGGAGACAAATTCCGTATCAATGTAGATTTGCCTGGAGTCAAAAAGGACGAAGTCAAGTTGAATGTAACTGATAATTCAATAGAAATTTCAGCAGAACACAAAGAAGAACAAGAAGAAAAAAAGAAGAACTACATCAGAAAAGAACGAAAAGAAGTTGCTTATCACAGGACATTGCCATTGCCAGAGAGAGTGTTTTCTTCAAAAGCTAGCGCAAAACTAATCAATGGAATTCTAACTATAGAAATTCCAAAGACTGCTCCTACTCCAAAACCAAAAAGTGCAACTATTCCTGTTCAGTAATTCTGCACCTAGTTTTTTATTTTTATTATATTGTTTCTTATTATTTCTGCAGAATCGTTAAGTGATTTTAATTCAGCCCAGTCAAGATCTAATTTATCTATTTTAGCAACGCCACTCTTGCCTATTGTTACAGGTACACCTAGACAAACATCAGATAAACCATATTCACCTTCTAATAGTACAGATGCAGG
>Ga0209002_10004504_pt1 | contig 10958 bp, 10 predicted proteins | sample Rifsed16ft2_FD_184010 | JGI IMG/M metagenome (GOLD analysis project Ga0209002, IMG submission 184010) | Soil microbial communities from Rifle, Colorado, USA - sediment 16ft 2 (version 2) | ecosystem: Environmental > Terrestrial > Deep subsurface > Rock core/Sediment | place: Rifle, Colorado...
AGGGAGCCTGTTTTTGGCTAGGCCAAAGCCGGACCTCCCCAGAAGTAGCCGCGTCGGCCGCCCCGAGGCTGTCCCACCGCGTCACGCGACGTGACGCCGATGGCGTGGGCTAGGATTCTAGTCCCAGACGGGGTATGAGCTCCGCGCTCCGTGCCAGCTCCGCGCCGCCGGCACCGCCGATCCCTGCCATGGGGAGGGGCTCCGTCTCTAGCCAGATGCGCAGGGCGTCAGCGGGTGTCGGCGCGTCAATGTAGCGCTTCGTGTGCTCCACGGCTGCGCGCCGCAGGTCGTCTGTCGCGTTAGCCAAAAACGGCGCCAGCTCGGGGTTGCGCGCCTCGTAAGCGCGTATCTGCGGCAAATAGTTGGCGACCTGAAGGACCTCGATCCTCGGTGAGTACGGCTTGAGGTAGTTGATAAACGCCGCGATCGCCGGTGGCTCACATTCGAACAAGATGAAGCTCCGGCCGTCACTGACTCTCTGCGTCCCCAGACCGGAGCTGACCCAGGCCCCGTGCACCGTGACGCCTGGTGTCGACCCGTGCTGCCAGCGAAGTGGCACATATGGAGCTAGCCCCATGGGGCCTGCGTGGAAAATAGCCAGGAGCAGCATGCCGTCCTCCTCCGCAGCAAGTCTCTAGATAGTGACGAGAAGAATACATGGCAACCAGGAGTTGCTCAACAATTGGCGCTCCTTGGCGCCGGCTGAATCCTCTTGCCAGACATCGGCCGCCCTCATCCGCCGTCGGAAGCCGCGCCGCAACTGCGCCGCACGATCAGGGTCGGCCGCAGCGGCGAAGGCGGCCTGGCCAGGGCGCCCGCCCAGCTCGCTTCCAGGAACTCCATCGCGTAGCGGGCGAGCTCATCCCGAGGGAGCCGCACCGTGCTCAGGCCCACATATTCCGCGAGCTCCATGTCGTTGTAGCCCAGGACTGCTAGGTCGTCTGGCACTTCAAGGCCCCGGAGACGCGCCGCCTCGAGCACGCCGATCGCCTGCAAGTCGCTGGCCGCAAAGATCGCCGTGGGAGGTTCGGGGAGGTCTAGTAGCGCCAGAGCGTCGCGGAGGCCATGTTCTCGGCTATACTCCCCCACGCGAACATACTCTTCTCGCCAAGCAACGCCTGCTTCCACAAGTGCCTGGCGATAGCCTACCGCTCGAAGACCGCTACGGACAAACGGGTCTTGACTGCGGCCAATGAAGCCGATACGCCGATGGCCGAGGCCGAGCAGATGATTGGTGCCGAGGCGACCACCATAGACGTGGTCGAACTCGATGGCGGGGAACTCCTCGCTGGGCGCGTCAAGCACGATGAGCGGCACGTCGGTGCGACGCGCAGCGGCGAAGCCATCCGGTGGCGTGAGGCTGACGCTGATGATGCCCGCTAAGCGTGTATCGCTGGACGCCAGCGCAAACGCGCGCTCCTTCTCCTGAGGCGACTCCACGTTCATAACAGTGAGGATGTAGCCGGAGTCGGGTGGAGTGGCCCGGTCGATGGCCCGCAGTATCTCCACGTACAGATTGCGCGTGAAGAACGGGACGAGCACCAGAATAAGGTTGCCCCGCTTCGCGCGCAACGCCCTCCCTCGCTCGTCGGCGTGGTAGCCAAGTTCCTGAATGGCGCGGAGCACCTTCTGACGCGTGGACGCCCGAACGCCGGTGCCACCGTTCAACACGCGCGATACGGTGCCAACGCCTACCCCAGCGAGGACAGCGACGTCGCCAATCCGCGCTCCGCGCTCCTTCATGCCGTTACGTTCCGAACAAGCGGGAGCCGCGCTGCAGCGCCTCCTGGCCTTCCTCCCGCGTGAGATCATGCCCACAGGCGTCGCACTTGTAGCCCGTGGCCAACTCCGCCTTTCCCATGTGCTCAAGCGCGTCCCAGCGAGGCATGAGCACTAGGTGTGCGCATGGGGTAGGTTCGACCTGCGCTCCCGAGGTGCTCTGCCTCGACCCCCGACCACGACGAAGCCAGTTCAGCATCGCTGCGCCTCCTTCAGGAACCAGTTCCATTTGGAAACGGTTCCAGTGTATACTGCCGAGCGGTGTCGTCAAGCCCTACAGCGACAGAGTTTGGGCAGGACCCAGGACGGGCCAACGTCCGCGAACTCTATCATTGAGGTGCCGAGATGTCGGAAACGGGACCCAGCGTGAGACGCATCCGAAGATTAGCCCTGCTGGGTGGCATCGTCGCCGGCTTGAGTCTCCTGCTGGCATTAAAGGGCGCCGGCGACGCGAATCGGCTGGTGGGAGCCAGTGACAGAGAGGAGGCGAGGACCGTTTCGGATGTCGTATTGCAGGCCCTCGTCCAGGATGCGCAAGTCCGCAGGGATCAGCGTAGCGACTCTGACCCCTCTTACACGAAAAGAGTAGACGCGGAGCTGAACGAAGAGCGCATCAACGTCCTGTTCTACGGTTACGGAGAAAGCCACGAGCCTCCTCTCAATGAACGGGTCATTATCGGCTCGGTCACGATCGCCTCAATAGATACGCGAGATACGCGGTTGAATGACGTCGCCCTCGTTTCCCTAACTCACGACATTCGCGCCCCTGAAATCGAGCGCTATCTCCGGAAGAAGGGTGACTACGACGGCTATCCGGTCAAGATCGACAAAGCGTATCCGGTTGGCGGCTTTGCCCTGATGCGCAAGACGCTGGAGGACGCTACCGGCTTGGCGATTGACTTCCAAGTCGCGTTCGCGGATGCCGTGATCGCCCGACTTGTTGACGAGGTGATTGCGCCCATAGAAGTAGAGGTTCCAGCCGACTTTGAAGCGAATCCCTTTTATATCGATGGCATGAAATTCCCTGCGAGGCGTTTCTCACGGGGCACACAGTCCATGGACGGCGTCACGGTGATTCAATACATCAAGACGGTGCCGTCCGTCGAAGGTGGCGGCTACTACGGGCGCGAGCTTGAGCACAATGCCCGGAAACACCTAGTCTTCAGGGCTTTAGGGAGCGCCCTGGAGGACCGTGATGGCGGGCCAGGTCTCATCCTGGCGATATTGCGCGTCCTGATAGAAGGCGAGAGGGACGGCCTGTTGAGTTTCGATTTCGAAGCCGAGGAGCTGCTCATCGGTCATATCGGCCTTGTGCCTGGAATGGCACAGGCTGCCTTGGGCAATCAACGTACGACACTGCCTCAGATCAGCCACGCCATCTACATTGTGGACTCAGCGCATGGTGACGGCGGAGTGCAGTGGGTAACCGCCAGTGAGTCGCCAATGATTAAGAGCGAATTGGCGCTCGGTCGCTATCCCGACCAGGCGGTGGAAGTGCCACTCAACCCGAACCCTTACGGCGATCTGGTCACGGAGTACTGGGGTTCCGTGCGTTCGCTTGTCAAGAAATCGTTGTTGGCAAGGCCCTGATGTTCTCTGAAACGAGGGGCACCCGGGCCGGCAGCCTAACAGGCTCGGGCCGTAAACGTGGGTCTTCGGGGAGCGACGTTGGGCTGGTGGAGATAGGGGGATTCGAACCCCCGACCTCGGCAATGCGAATGCCGCGCTCTTCCAATTGAGCTATATCCCCACACACCAACTATACCAGACTCGGGCCTCGGCCTGACGATCCCCAAGCCCAGAGAGCGGGCTACGTGATGTCCAGCGCCTTTGCCAGACGCTCCCGCGTCTCGCGCACAACCTCGTAGCGCCAGGAGGTCCGATAGAGCTCGTCGCTCATCTGTCGGTTGGCTGGCCGACGCTCATCCTCGGGCAAGGCTGCCACCCTCTCGCGAATGATCTCCATGTCCGCGTTCGCTTTGTCGGACCGCTCGATCCAGTGCGCGAGGTACCCCATCTCTCCATCGGTCCACACGGCCGTGGGGATCGAGCGGAACTCGCCGTTCTTCAAGTAGCGGTCCATGACGTCGAGGTTGGCGTCGCGCGGGAACACGCGCATCTCGACGCCCTCTACCGAGTCCGCCAGCTTGGCCACGATGGGGGCGTTGCGGTAGCAGTCAGGACACCAGTCCTCTGTGAGGAGCACCACCTTGAGCCCGCCGGCCTTGTCGGCGGCGCGCTCGAAGAATGCCTTGTCCTCCGCCGATACTTCGAACTCCTGATAGTTCTTGATATGCGCTTCTTTGTTGACCTTCATGGTCTCGACGTAGTCTGGCCAGAGCAGGCCTGTACGGAACCGCTCCGACGTCACGACGAGCTGCTTGACCGCCATGTCTCCCTCCCGGAACAACTGGGCCGCCGCGTGCTGTTTAGCATACTAGCACGCAGCGGAAAAGGCTGTCGCCGTGCGCGCGTGGGCTCGCTGCGTTGCGGTATGATAACTTCGATTGTATGAGAACTGAGGTGCTCAAATGCCCGTGCTCCTGTACAACACCCTGACGCGCCGCAAAGATGAGTTCGTCCCGCTGGATCCTCCCCAGGTCCGCATCTACTCGTGTGGGCCCACCGTCTACCGTTTCGCCCATATCGGCAATATGCGCACCTTCTTGATGGCCGACATCCTTCGTCGAGTCCTAACCTACAACGGCCTTCAAGTATTCCAGGTCCAGAACATTACCGACGTCGGCCACATGACCGAGGAGGAGCTCGACGCCGGCGAGGACAAGATGCTCATGGCCGCGCGCCAAGAGGGGAAGACCCCATGGGAGATCGCCGCCTTCTACACCGAGGCCTTCCTCCGCGACAAAGAGCGCATGAACATGCTTCACGCGGACCTCTACCCGCGCGCCACCGACCACATCGCCGAGATGCAGGCGATGGTGCAGACGCTGCTCGATACGGGCCACGCCTATCACGGCGATGACACCATCTACTTCGACATCGGTAGCTTCCCGGAGTACGGCAAGCTCTCCGGCAACCGCCTCGAGAAACTCCAGGCCGGCCTTCACCGCGTGGCGCGAGATCCCCGAAAACGCAACCCCGAGGACTTCGCCCTCTGGAAAGGGGCGGAGCCGGGCCGCCTCATGGTCTGGGATAGCCCCTGGGGCAAGGGCTATCCGGGCTGGCATATCGAGTGCTCGGCCATGTCCAGCAAATACCTGGGCCCGCAGTTCGATATCCATACCGGCGGCATCGACAACGTCTTCCCCCACCACGAGGACGAGATCGCGCAGAGCGAGGCCTGCTTCGGCCTTGTGCCCGCACGCTTTTGGATGTACGGCGAGCATCTGCTGGCCGAGGACCGGCGCATGGCCAAATCGGCCCGCAACTACTACATCCTCAGCGACATGGAGGAGCGCGGCTTCGACCCGCTGGCTTTCCGCTTCCTCTGCCTCCAGGCCCACTACCGGGCAAAGCTCAACTTCACCTGGGACGCCCTCGCCGGAACTCAGCGCGCGCTGGAAGGCCTGCGTGGTCGAATCGCCGAGATGAAGGCGGCTGCTGAGCCAACGCTTTCTCTCAGCGGGGACGGGGCCGCGTTTCGGGAAGAGTTCCGTGACACCATCAGCGACGACCTGGACACCGCCCGCGCCATAGCCATCCTCTGGGAGGCCCTCAAGTCCGACCTGCCCGCCGCCGACAAGCTGGCCCTGGCCCTCGACTTCGACCAGGTCCTTGGCCTGCGGTTGGACGAGGTTTCTGCGGAGGCGCTGCCTGAGCTATCCCTCGACCTGCGGCGCCTCGTCGAGGAGCGCGACGCCGCTCGCAAGGCACGCGACTGGCCTCGCTCGGACGCGCTACGCGACGAGCTCCTCTCCCTCGGCTTCGAGGTGCAAGACACGCCGGAGGGGACGCGGGTCAAGGCGAGACAAAGCGCAGCAGGGGGTGTGGCATGAGAACCTACCGCATTGAATCATCGTGAGCCCCTGGGACGAAGGTGGCTACATAGCCGAAGTGCCCGCCATTCAGGGTTGCTGGGTGGTCGGAGAGACCACTGAGCAAGTGATCGACGACATCCAGGAAGCCATTCGTCTGTGTCTCCAGACTGATCACCTGGAAGACCGCTTTCTGCCCGAGGAACTGCCGCTTCGCCTAACGCTGCCCATCACGATGCCTTGAGGTACGGCGCACTAAAGCGTCGACGTGAGCGGCTTGGCGCGGTGAAGCTAGGTGAAGGCACCCGACACGAGCGATGGGAGCGGCGAGTCGGTTCCTCCGTGTACCGCGTGATGATTCCACGACACGACAGCCAGGAAGCTAGCCGCCGCATACTCCACCGCATTCTTCGAGACTTGGGGCTGACAGAGGAGATTTATCGCGAGCCTGATCTAGCTGCGGCAGCACACGGAGAGGGCGCCATGCGCATCATCCAGGTAGAGCGCCGCGATGGAACCAGCTCCACGCCAGCGGTGTGGACGCCCCTTTAGCGGCGCCGCCGCCTGCTCGGTGGCGTTTCCTCGTCTGAGAGCCGCTCGCTTACAAGGGCCAGCGACACGACTTGGTCCCCCTCGTCGAGGCGCATGATGGCGACGCCCTGCGCGGCGCGGCCCTGGCGAGAGATGCCGGAGACCGCCATGCGGATCACGATGCCCTCGGCGCTTATGGCCATCACTTCCTGATCGACTTTGACGACACGAGCCGCCACCAGGGGCCCCGTCCGGTCACTCACCCGCATGGCCCGCACGCCGAGGCCGCCCCGCGCCTGCGTCGGGAACTCGCTCGTGGGCGTGCGTTTGCCCACGCCGCGCGCCGATAGGAGCAGCACGTCGCTGGAAGGGTCCAGGACGTTCATCGCGATGACGCTGTCGTTGGCGGCCAGCTTGATGCCCCGGACGCCGCCGCTGGTGCGTGATGCCGCCCGCAGGCCCTTTACGCCGAAGCGGACCGACTGACCTTGCTCCGTCACCAGCAGGACATCGTCCGCCTCTCCGGTGCTCTTCACCTCCACTAGCTCATCCCCTGATTCCAGGTTCATAGCGATGAGACCGTTGGAGCGGACGGAGGCGAACTCCTGGAGCGCCGTCTTCTTGACCTCGCCCTCCCGCGTCGCCATCACCAGATAGCGGTCGCTGTCGAACGCCGAAAGCCCCAGCAGAGCAGTCACACGCTCGCCCGGCTCCATGGCCAGGTACTGCACAAGCGGGGTCCCACGGCTCTGGCGAGTGGAGTCGGCGTGCAGCTCGTAGCAACGGAGATGGAAGACCCGTCCCCGGTGAGTGAAGAACAGCAGGCTGTCGTGGGTGTCGGTAACCAAGAGGTGGCTCACGTCGTCGGTCTCGCGGGTGCGCAGGCCGACCACGCCGCGACCGCCTCGCAGTTGAGGCCGGTAGGTCTCTGCGGGCAGCCGCTTCACATACCCCGCCCGGCTCAACGTGACCACCACCGGCTCGTGCTGCACCATGTCGGCCTCGGTCAGCTCGACGGCCTCTTCCTCGCTGATGAAGGTGCGGCGAGGGTTGTTGTGCTTCTTCGCGACCTCCTCCCACTCCTCCTTGAGGAGCACATCTATCTTGCGCGGGTTGGCCAGTAGGTCCTCCAGGCCGGCGATGGCCTTGATGATCTCAGCGAACTCGTCGAGGATCCGCTTGCGCTCGAGGGCCGCCAAGCGCCGCAGCGTCAAGTCCAGGATCGCCTGGGCCTGCGCCTGGCTAAGACGGAACTGGCGCATGAGGTTGGTCCGAGCCGTCTCGGCTGTCTGAGACCCGCGGATGGTCTGGATGACGGCGTCGAGGTTATCGAGGGCAACGCGATAGCCCTCGAGGATATGGGCGCGCTCGCGTGCCTTTGTCAGGTCGAACTGCGCTCGGCGCCGCAACACCTGCCGCCGGAACTCGAGATAATGGAGCAGCGACTGCTTGAGCGGCAGCGTGCGCGGCTGGCCGTCCACCAGGGCCAGCATATTGACGGCGAAGGCGCTCTGGAGGGCCGTGAACTTGTAGAGCGCGTTCAGGACCTGCCTCGGCTGGGCCTCCCGCTTGAGCTCGATGACCATGCGCATGCCGTGCCGGTCCGACTCGTCGCGCAGGTCGCTGATCCCATCGATCCGCTTATCGCGCACCAGGTCGGCGATGCGTTCCACCAACGCCGCCTTGTTCACCTGGAACGGCAACTCCGACACGATGAGCTGGTAGCGCCCGCTCCGACCCTGCTCTTCGAGGGCGACGCGCCCACGCAGCACAATGCGGCCGCGGCCGGTGGCGAAGGCAGCGCCGATGCCGTCGCGTCCCTGGATGATGCCCCCCGTGGGGAAGTCGGGCCCGGGCACATAACGCAGCAGCGCCTCCGTGCTAAGGTCCGGGTCATCCGCCAATGCCGTGAGCGCTGCCGTGATCTCGCCGAGGTTGTGGGGTGGGATGTTCGTCGCCATGCCGACCGCGATGCCGCTGGCGCCGTTGACGAGCATGTTGGGGGCACGCCCGGGCAGGACGATCGGCTCCCGCAGCGAGCCATCGAAGTTGGGGGCGAAGTCCACGGTGTCACGGTCGATGTCCGCCAGCAGCTCCTCGGCGATAGGGGCGAGGCGGGCTTCGGTGTAGCGCATCGCCGCCGGCGGATCGTTGTCGACGCTGCCAAAGTTGCCCTGTCCGTCGATCAGCGGATAGCGCATCGAGAAGCTCTGCGCCATGCGCACCATCGACTCGTAGATGGGGTCGTCGCCGTGCGGATGGTACTTACCCATCACCTCACCGACGATGCGGGCGCTCTTCTTGAAGGGCGTTCCGGCACGGAGTGCGAGTTCCGCCATGGAGTAGAGGATGCGGCGCTGGACAGGCTTCAAGCCATCCCGGACGTCGGGGATGGCCCGCGATACGATCACGCTCATCGCGTAGTCGAGGTAGGAGTTCTTGAGCTCCTCCTCGATAGCGACCGGCTGGATGCGCTCCTCTTGAGCCATCAGGACACCCTCCCTGGCACTCGCATGCTTTCCGCGACAAAGTCCTCGAACAGGGCCGCAAAGGCCGTCGGCACCTCATGCTGCCGCTCTGGATGGCACTGCACGCCGATGACCCAACGGTGGCCGGGATGCTCCAAAGCCTCAATCAGGCCGTCAGGGATCACCGCCGTGGCACGCAGCGCCCGAGCCAGGTCGTCTGGGCCAACGCCCTGGTGGTGCCGGCTGTTGACGAGGGCCTCGCCCCCGCCAATCAGGCTTCCGAAACGGCTCACAGCCTCGACATGAATGATATGGGTCGCAGAATTGCCCTGAGAATCGGCTCGGTGGTTGGGCAAGTCCTGGACCAACGTGCCGTCGAAGTACACATTGAGCAGTTGGAAGCCGCGGCAGATGCCCAGCACGGGCAGGTCGCGCTCCAGGACGGCCTGCAGCAGCGCGAACTCGAGCGCGTCGCGCGCGGGCTCGCTGCGCGTGGTGGGATCGCGAGGGTGAGCGTAACGATCAGGATCGACATCGGCGCCACCCGAGAGGAGCAGCCCTTGAAGCGCCGGCAGCAGGTCCGGCAGCCGGCCTTCGTCGCCGGCCAGCAGGACAACAGGCTCGGCGCCGCGCTCTTCGAGGGGAGCCGCGTAGTCCGCCAGCCAGGCCGCGTCGCCATCGGCAGGGCCGGTGAGCGCGATGCGCGGCCGCTCTCCTGGCCGACTCATAGGCTGGTTGGCGCGAACGACGCCATGCGGTCGTGGTCGATCAAAGAATGCGAGAAGATGATGATGGCGCGCCCAGGAGGATTTGAACCCCCGACCCTCTGGTCCGAAGCCAGATGCTCTTTCCGCTGAGCTATGGGCGCATCCCTCGGCAGTGGATGGGGTGAGCGAAGGGATTCGAACCCTCGGTCTCCAGGGCCACAGCCTGGCGTCTTAGACCACTAGACGACGCTCACCGTAGCACAGGCATTCTAGCACGAGGCCGCACCGCGTCGCAAAGGCGACGATGCATGGCGAGCAGGGACGCTATGGTCTACACTGGAGGCGCGTGGGGCCGTTAGCTCAGCCAGGCAGAGCGTCGGACTTTTAATCCGAGCGTCGCAGGTTCGAATCCTGCACGGCCCACCAACATAAACACCAATGGCTAGGCGTCAATCGAGCGCTACGTCAAGGAAAAGGATCGCCTCTACGGCGTGCTCGAGCGCCGGCTCGCCGAGGCCGAATACCTCGCGGGCGAGTACTCGATCGCCGACATCGCCACCTATCCCTGGGTGGCGCGCTTCGAATGGCACAAGACCAGGCTGGAGGATTTCCCCAACGTGAAGCGCTGGTTCGATGTCATCTCGGCGCGGCCCGCGGTGCAGCGCGGCATGGCCGTGCCCTCCTAGGCGGGACGGCACGCCTTGGATCAGACCGTTAGCGTCGAGCCCCTGGAGCGGCTGGAGCTGCTGCGCTCGGGCGACGATTCGAGCGAGCATGCCCCCATTCTTTTCCTGCACGGGGCTTTTGCCGGCGCCTGGTGCTGGGCGGAGCAGTTCATGCCGTATTTCGCCGAGCGCGGCCTGGACTGCTACGCCGTCTCGCTGCGCGGCCACCCGGAGTACCCCAGCGCCCGGGGCAAGCTGTGCGGCCGCGGCAACGCCGGGGCGGGATCGGTGGTGGACGGGGACCGGCTCCGGTACCCGATGGTCCGGACCGGAGCGCGCGGGGCGGGGAAGTTCCGGCGCGCCGGCTGGAAGGAGGCCTACGCGCGCATCGCCGAGGGGTTCGCGCGCATCAAGAAGGAGCACGGCGCGCAGGCGCTGGCGCTCTTCTACCACGGCACCGGCGGCCCGCTCATCCGCACCGCGATGGCGGCGTACGGCACGCCGAACTTCGCCGCCCCTGCCTACGCGCAGTGCAAGGGGGCTCGCAACGTCGGCTACGCGCTCACCTTCGGCGAGAAGCTCCCGTCGCCCGAGCCGCTCGACTTCGACGAGACCCGCTGCATGGTGCTCTTCGGGTCGCACCTGGGCGAGAACGCGCACAACAGCCAGGTGCAGGACTTCGTGAAGGCGCGGGCGCGCGGAGCCAGCCTGGTCGTCCTAGACCCCCGCTTCAGCACCGTCGCCCAGAAGGCTGACCTCTGGCTGCAAGTCCGCCCCGGCGCCGACGATGCGCTCGCGCTGAGCATGTTGAACGTGCTGATCGCGGAGCGGCTCTACGACGAGCCGTTCGTGCAGCGCTGGACCTATGGCTTC
>Ga0209002_10004508_pt1 | contig 10948 bp, 8 predicted proteins | sample Rifsed16ft2_FD_184010 | JGI IMG/M metagenome (GOLD analysis project Ga0209002, IMG submission 184010) | Soil microbial communities from Rifle, Colorado, USA - sediment 16ft 2 (version 2) | ecosystem: Environmental > Terrestrial > Deep subsurface > Rock core/Sediment | place: Rifle, Colorado...
GCCTCGTTCGTCCTGCCCGACGTGGGGCATCGTGCGGAACTTGTACATTTGGAACAGGCGTCCCTGCCGACCGACCCTCCTCTGGACAAAGAGCACCGGGCCGGGAGAATCCAGACGGATGAGCAGAGCAATCAAGGCCATGATGAAAAGAGTGAATGGAAAGAGCAGCAGGCACAACGTTATATCCAGGAATCGTTTGGTGAGTTCGTAACCGCGCCGGGTTTCAACGAGCGGCGGGGTTTTGGCAACCAGTGTTCCCATGCAATGTCACCCACGAAGAGGTTTCCGGTCAGATCGCGGACGGAAACCTGTCTGTTTGATTTTCCCCCATCCTCAAACGCGGGAGACGATGCAGTGTCCCTAGGCCGGTGGAGTCAGTTCCGTAACGACTCCGTTGTTGATGGCATACTTCAGTTGGCAGGCGGAGCAGGTTACGGACTGGCTGAAGTGTTCGGGCATCGGCTTGGGAAAGCGAAGCAGCAACTGCCCGCAACGGCAGAGGGCGCCAATGGAAGCAGCCGGCGTTCCGAGAACGAGGTGAAAATCGGGTACGGACTTGGTGACGATGGAGCCCATTCCCACCATCGCAAAACGGCCGATGGAGAGGTCGTTCCCGATGACGCTGCCGGCACCGATGGTGGCCCCGGCTTTGACCAGGGTCGGGAGGGTGTGCTCGTCCGGTTCAGACGGTCTGAGTTTTCGGAGGTCAACAGTGGTGGCTCTGGGAAAGCGATCATTGGTGAAAATGGTGCCGGCGCTGATCATGACGCCATCTTCGATGGTCACGGCGGCGCAGATATAGACCATCGCGTTGATCTTGACGCGGTTGCCGATGCGCACATCATAGGCAATGTAAGATTTCTCGCCGATGATGCACTCCTCGCCAATCTGTGCGCCGTGGCGGATGTGAACGTTATCCCAGACGGAGGTCGCGTTACCAATTTGGACCCCCTCCTCGACGAGAGCGGTGGGGTGGATTCTGGTGGTCATTGTGGTCATCGCGGCAACGCCGTTGCGAACCGGCGGGGTGGCGCGGGGGCGACGATTGCGTGGCCGTTGACTCTGGTCCTTCCGTTCGACCCGCTGCCCACGCTGACCCAATGCTCCTGGCCGAGCGAATTATGGGCCGCCTCGATCACTTCGACCGAAGCCAGGGCCGCCTCAGCCGTGATCAGGAGCTGCTCTTCGCCGCGGATGGCCTTGGAGAAGTTGGCAATCTGGCTGCAAAAGGCCTGAACCTTGCTATAGCCCTTGCCGAAGACGACCCAGTCGCGACTGGAGGTCTGGCGATACTTGGATTCCTTCCAGCCGACGGAAATCGTGCCGTGGGATCCGTAAATGTTGAGGTAGCTATCGAGTTCCTTATCGATGCTCCAGGAGAGATCGATGCTGCCCATCACCCCACTCTGACTGCGAGCGAAGATTCGAACAGTTTCCTCGACCCCCAGCCCCTGAACGCGCTTTCCTTCGACCACATGGACTTCGGCCAGAGGTCCAAGGAAGTATCGCATCAGATCGACGGAGTGGGAGCCATTGTCAATCAGGACTCCGCCCCCGCTGATTTCGGGCTTGGAGTTCCATCGATTTGTCATGTCCACCCGGGCGGTGAACGAATTTTCAAACAGGATGATCTCACCCAGAATGCCGGACATGACGATGCTCTTGGCGCGGATGACATCATCCACGTAACGGAATTTGGAGCCCATGGTCAGCTTGACGCCAGCCTTGTTAGCAGCCTCGATCATCTTTCTGGCGCTTCGGACGTCGACGCTGAAAGGCTTCTCGCACAGCACATGGACTCCGCGCTCCAGGAAAGCGATGGAGACTTCCGCGTGGGTGGCGGGCGGAGTACAGACGATGACCGCGTCGAGCTTCGACTTGCTGGTCATGGCCTGGTAGGAGTCATAGCTGTGGCAGCCGGCTCTTTCGGCCAGGGCCCGAGCCGCCTCGGCGCGGATATCCGCGACCGCCACGAGTCGGGCTGCCTCACAGGTTTCGAAGGCTTGTGCGTAGGCCTGGGCGATGCCCCCAGCGCCCACCATGCCGAAACGAAGTTTGTGATTTGTCATTGTTGTTCCCTCGCAAGCTGATCGACCGTCTGGCAGACAGCCTCAGCGATGTAGTCCACGTGCTCCTCGGTGTAGCGTTCGTTCCAGGGGAGCACCAAGGCGCCATCCAGGGCCGAAAAAGTTCCTGGGAAGCGTGAAGGGGAGTAGTCGAGAACTTCCGGCCGAGCCAGATTGAATGGATAGTGGCTATTGCCGAAGGTCCTTTGCTTCTGGAAGACCTCGCACATGAAGGCGGGTTTCTGGATGTAGCGCGGGGCGGAGGCGATTCCCTTTTGTCCCAGGATCTTGCCCATGGCGACGGCGCCGCCCGGCACGAGCTTGCCGTCCACGCGGAGGCAATACTTCCAGAAGGTATGAACGCCGTTGGGGTAGACCCAAGGAGTCTCGACACCCACCAGACCCCGCAAACGCTCGGTCAGAAGCGCGGCGGTGCGGATGCGGTTGCGAACCACTCCCTCCAGCTTGGGGAGTTGGGCCACCGCCACGGCACCTTGCAGTTCGCTCATCCGGTAGTTGAGAGCCAGAAAGTAATGGTCGGGACGAGGATCGCCATATCCCCAGGCCTTGTTGATGTAGAGATACATGCGGCGGGCGAGGGCTTCGTCGTTGGTGACCACCAGCCCCCCTTCCCCCGTGGTGATGTGTTTGCCCTGCTGCAGGCTGAAACAGCCGATGGTGCCCAGCGTTCCGAGGTATTTTTCGCCGTAGCGGGCCAGAAAAGCCTGGGCGCAGTCCTCGATGATGGGAATGTTGCGGGAACGAGCCAGCTCGAGGATCTCTGCCATGTCGCACGGGTTGCCGAAGAGATGGGTGACGATGATGGCTTTAGTCCGATCGCTGAGACACGCCGCAATGCTCTCGGCGGTGATATTGCAAGTTCTGGGGTCGACATCCGCAAAGACGGGGATGGCGCCCTGGTAAATGATGGGGGTCAGCGCGCCCATGTCGGTGATGGCCGAGGTGACGATTTCGTCGCCCGGATCCGGATTAAGGGCCGCAAGCGCCGTGTGGACCGCGGCGGTGCCCGAGGCGCAGGCGTGCGCGTGCTTCACTCTCAGAGTCTCGGCGAATTGCTTCTCCAGCCGCTTGACGAACGGCCCCTTGGTGCTGGTAAGAGTGCCGCTGTGGATTGCTTCCGCGAGGAGAGCAATTTCCTCATCGCCAAGGGTCCGACCCGAAGCCTCCTGGTCGGAAGGCAAAGCAACGAGCTGGGTCGGGCTAAGCGTGTTTGGATTCATAGAGTTTTCCCACCTTTCTGGTCTTCCTGCTAAGGAATAGCGGGGATGAAAGCAAGCATTGGATGACGAAATTCTGTGCGGCAGCGAGGGGTCAGCCGCTTGCGCGGATGGCTCTTCGGGCGTCGGCCGGGTCTATTCTGGCTTCCCGACGCTTGGGAGGTCGCGGCAGAAGTCCGTGGGCGATGGAAGGACGCGCGCTGGCGGGGAGTCCCAAAAACTCCGCGATCAGCTCAACAATGATTTTTCCGCTCTCCCCGCGACCCAAAGGATTCTCAATCTGACGGACCTTTTTGACCCACCGATCGTCGGCGTGAATCTCTTCGAGCATAGCCGCCAAGCGCGCCGGATTCCCGCCCACCAAGCGGGCCACGCCCGACTCCACAACCTCGGGCATTTCCGTGTTCTCGCGCAGGATCAGGAGAGGTTTGCCCAGAGTGGGCGCCTCCGCTTGGACTCCACCCGAATCGGAAACGATCAGCCAAGCCTGTGACAGCAACTGAATGAAATCGTCGTAGTTCAGCGGCTCCGCCAGAAAGATTCTAGGATGTCCGCCGAACGTCGCTTTGGCCGGCCCCTGAACTTGGGGATTGGGATGAACGGGAAAGATCAATGCAACATCGTCGTGACGCACGACGAAGTCGCGGAGGACGCGCAGGTTCTCCACGATCCCATTTCCGAAGCTCTCTCGGCGGTGCGTGGTAAGGACAATCCGGTTCAAGCCCTCTGTCGCCTTGAGCCACTTCTGGACGACCGGTGAAGTGGAAAGGCGTCCGAGCAGGGATTTCACCGCATCGACAACCGGGTTCCCCGTCAGGAAAATCCTTTCCTGGGGCACGCCTTCGGAGAGGAGACATCGCTGGTTGAAGGGGGTTGAGGCGAAGTGGTAGGTGGCCAGCCGTGCAATGACCTGCCGATTGATTTCCTCCGGAAAGGGGCTCTGGACATTGCCGGACCTCATGCCGGCCTCGACATGGCCGACTGGAATGCGCCGATAGAATCCCACCAGGGCACCGGCCAGCGCGGTGGTCGTATCGCCCTGGACCAAAATCATGTCCGGCGCCTCCTGGAGCAGGATGGGCTCCAGGGTATTGAGCACGCGCGAGCAAACCCGGGAGGGCGTTTGCGCCTCCTCCATAATGTTCAGGTCGTAATCGATGCGAATGCCGAACAAATCCACAAAAGGGTAAAGCAGGTCGGTGTGCTGACCCGAGGCAACATTGACAGTACGGAACGCATGGCTGCGGGCCTCAAGCTCCGCAATGATCGAAGCCAGTTTGATGACCTCCGGGCGCGTGCCGAAGACGGTCAGGATTTTCTTGAGTGGTTCACTCATGGTCTGGGTGTGAGCTTGTCCGGTGTGAACTTGGCTACCTGCTCGGAGACCCGTCCCGGGGATGTGCCCTCGCGGGGCGGGGCCGGGCGGGGCGAGAAGCGATTAGGTGATGTGAAGCGTCTCTTCTTTCAGCAGCTCCTGCCAAACATCCGGGATGCTGGTGGCGAGAAAGGCCGGGTTGAGCAAATTGGGCTTGTTATAGGACAGCGTCTTGCCTTGAAGATCGGTGACCATCCCGCCGGCTGCTTCGACGATGCATTGACCGGCGGCAGTGTCCCACTCCATGGTGGGTCCTCGGCGGATGTAAAGGTGCGCGGTGCCATCGGCGACGGCGCAGAACTTCAAGGAGCTGCCCATCTTGACGTATTCGTGTTCCCCGAGTCGATGCAGGTCGCCATTCAAGCCATCCGTCGAATGTGAACGACTGGCCACGACTTTGAGTTTTGCGTCGCGGTGGTTCTGAACTGCGATAGCAACCGGCTTCTCGTCGGGACCCTGCCGGAATGCGCCCTCGCTACGGAGGGCAAAGTAGGTCAGGTCCAACGCGGGAGCGTAAATGACTCCTAGAACGGGCGCACCCTCTTCCACCAAGGCGATATTGACGGTGAATTCGCCATTCCGCTTGAGAAACTCTTTGGTCCCATCGAGAGGATCCACCAGCCAATACGCCCTCCACTGGCGACGCTGCTCATAGGGCAAGGCAGCAGACTCTTCGGAAAGAACCGGCAGGGCCGGCGTCAGGGCCTGCAAGCCGGCGAGGATCAGATGATGAGAGGTCATATCGGCGCGAGTGAGAGGAGATCCGCCAGGCTTGGAGATGAAGTCCGTCCCTGCCCGGTCGTACTCGCGCAGGATGGCCTGACCAGCCTGTTTCGCCAGAGCGACGATTGCTGTAAGCCGTGAAGATGGCATCATTGGGCGGTCCCCCGAAGAGGCATGGCGTCAAGCGGCCGCGTGGGAATGGCATGTCCCTGGGGATTTCCATTGACAGGCTTGTCCTGCCGGACAAAGCCCTGGCGGACCAGGTAATCAAAGATTATCCGAGCATTTTCCTCCGGCGTGCGGGACACGGTGTCCAAAGTAATCTCGGGGTGGAGAGGAGGCTCGTACGGGTCGCTGATGCCGGTGAATTCCTTAAGCTCGCCGCGGCGAGCCTGCGCATAAAGACCCTTAACGTCGCGCTGCTCACACACACCCAAGGGAGTGTCCACGAAGACTTCGACGAAGTAATCGGAGCCCACCATGCTGCGAACCTCGTTGCGAGTGGCGCGATAGGGGCTGACCGCGGCACAGATCACAATCCCTCCGTGCCGCACGAGCTCGGCGGCTACATAGCCAATCCGCCGAATATTGACGTCGCGGTCTTCTTTGCTGAAACCGAGACCTTTGGACAGATGGGTGCGAACGACGTCGCCATCCAAAACGGTGACCTGGCGGCCGTGCTCGAGCAAGTGAACGGTCAACACGTCGCCGGTGGTGGATTTGCCGGAGCCGCTGAGGCCAGTAAACCAGATGCAGGCTCCTTGACGGTGCCGGGGTGGGTAGGCCTCAGAGAGGATTTCGGCAACCTCGGGGCGGGTGAACCATTCCGGCAGTGCTTTGCCCTTGTTGAGGTAATCTTCGCGCACGCGAGTGCCGGAAATCGAAGCAGTACGGGTGTGCGGCGGGATCTTGTCGGTCTCCTCAAAGCGATCCTCGTCCGGGAGGTAAACCAGCTCGCGGAAGGGGACCATGCGCACGCCCAGCTCACTGCTGTAGCGTTCGACCAACTCCTGGGCGTCATAGGGACCGTAGAAAGGTTTGCCGGTGGAATCCGAGCCGGGACTGGCGTGGTCCCGACCTACGATCAGGAAGTTGGCTCCATAATTGCGCCGAATCAAAGCGTGCCAGAGGGCCTCGCGAGGGCCCGCCAGCCGCATCGCCAAGGGCAGAAGAGAGAGCAAGGTGCGCTGGGGGTCAAAGTGGCGCTCGACCAGCGCCTTGTAAGTACGGACGCGGGTGAAGTGGTCAACATCACCGGGCTTGGTCATGCCCACCACCGGATGGACCAGGAGGACGCCATCGACTTCGTCGGCTGCGCGCTTGATCAACTCTTCGTGCACACGATGGAGGGGGTTGCGAGTCTGAAAGGCCACGACGTTCGGCGTGCCGAAGCTTTCCAGCCTGGTCCGAGTCTGCGCCGGGGTGAGGCGCAAAGAGCGGAAATCGTGGTGTGGAGGCACCTGGAGGACCTGCAGGCGACCCGAGATGCAGCGCTGGCCCCAGCGACGCATCTCTGCGACCAGGGGATGCGCTTCGTCCAGTGTGCCCAGAACTTTTTGGGCCACCTCCCGCAGGTCCCACTCAAAAATCTCCTCGACCGTCATGACGCCCAAGAGTTCGTTCTTGGCATTGCGAAGCGCGACCTGCTGGTCCAAGTGAACCGGAGCTCCCGCGTCAACCGGCAACAGGATCGGAATCGGGAACAGATGTCCGCCCGCCAAGCGCATCTCGTCGAGCACGCGCCGGAGATCTTGCGAGCCCATAAACCGGTCCAACGGAGAGAAAGCGCCGGTGGCAAGCAGTTCGAGATCGCACACCGAGCGTTCGGACAATTGAATCGAGGGCAGGCGACCTGCCTGGGCCTTGAAATCTGGAACAGCCCCGGCTGGAACCATCAGGTCAACCAAGCGGCCGCCGCACGGAGAAATCAAGGTGGACATCAGTGGAACAGTCATCTGAGTGTTGCCATCTTCTGGAACGGAATTAGTGTGCACACCTGGTAGCTGCAAGTTAGTCTCACCTCCGACGGGAGCTGGTTCGTTCCGGATGATTGGTGAAGTGGATAGTCTGGGCTACAGCGGGAAAGCCAGGGAGATGGCTCGGAGCCCAAACACAATGACTAGCAATCCGATGATGATCATGACCACGCGGGCCGGAATTCTCCTGCACATGTAAGCCCCCAATGGAGCCGCGAGGACTCCGCCGACCACCAAGCAGGCCAGGATTTTCCATTCGCGAAAGCCAATGGTGGCCAGGAACGTGAGCGAGGCGGCCAGAGCCACGAAAAACTCGGCCAGGATGGCCGAACCGATGGCCTTGCGAGGTTTTCGTCCCCGGGCAACAAGGTTTGAGGCCACGATGGGTCCCCAGCCGCCACCGCCTGATGCGTCCAGGAAACCGCCGACGAGTCCCAGCGGAACAATCTTGTCTGTGATCTTCTTTTCCTCGATGGTTTGCGTCAGGGCCTTGCGGATGATGACCACCCCGGCAATCAACAGGTAGACCGCGACAAAGGGTTTTGCGGTCGAGGCGGGCAACGCGGTCAGAACGTAGGCGCCAAGCACCGCACCAATCACCCCCGGAAGAGCCAACTTCCAGAACAGCGAGCGATCGACATTGCCGATCTTGAGATGGAAAATCCCCGAGACGCCGGTGGTAAACACTTCGGCCAGATGGACGCAGGCGCTGGCGGTGGCCGGGGGCAAGCCGAGGCCGAGTAACATGGAACTCGAGGAAACCCCGTAGCCCATGGAGAGAGATCCATCGATGAGTTGGGCCACGAATCCCACGATGAGGAACGTGACGAGCAGATCGTCCATCGGTTCTCCTTGGGTATTCTGAAACCGAAAGTCAATCCGCGTACTCGGAGAAGCAAGAACAACGGCCGAAAGCTACGGGTAATACAGAGGATTCCGGCTCTTCGGTTCGCTCCGGAGAGGGCGGGCTTTGCGGCTGCGGCTACGTTTTGCTCTGCTTTGGGTTGCTGGGCAGAGCCGCAATGACAGGAAGATTCAGATAACTTTCGACCTGAGCGGGCGAGTGGAACGACGGCTTCAGATAGTCGGAGGCAAGAGCCAGCCCGGAGCTGACGACACCGGCAAAGACGACCGCGAGGAAAGCCATCAGGGAGCGGGAAGGCCCCGAGGGTTGCGGGGGCGAAGGGGTCTTCTCGAGCAGGGTAACGTTCAGAATCTGCTCCTTGTCGAGAGCGTTGGAGATGCGCGCCTCCTCCTGTTTGCGGAGGTAGAGCTGGTAGCCCTCCTCGGCCATTCTGCGGGAGCGAAGGAGCTCTTCCGAGGCCAGCTCCTTCTGGTACAGGTACTGGACTCTGTCGCGATACGCGCGGACGTCCTGCGCCGTGTTTACAGCTCGCGCGCGGAGGGCGGCCAGCTCCGACTGTGCCTTCAGCAGGTCGCTCTTTAGGGCCTCATGCTTTTGGTCCAGGTCGCTGCTTTCTTCGCGCAGGACGACTTTTTCCTCTTCAGCGATCTTGGCGCGGAGATGAGCAATCTGCTGATCAACCTCCTGAACGGCGCGGTAGGTGGGCTCATACTTGGTAAGCAGCTCGATGCGCTTGATTTCCAGGGCGGAAAGAGTGGATTTCAGACCCTGGACGACGCTGTGATTGTCCGAGGTGCGGACCTCGGTGACAATGCGCGCCGGAGTTTGGGCCAACTGAGCTTCGAGGGCACGGATGAGTTCCTCTTTCTCTGCGATGGCCACCTTGGTCTCTTTCAGGCGGGCTTCCACATCGTCGAGCCTCTGCAGGGTACTTGTTTTTTCCAACTGAGGGGAGACCACGCCATCGCCGCGGCCAAACTCGGTGAGTTGCGTCTCGACGGTTGTCAGAGTCTTCCTGAAATGCTCGGTTTGCTGTTGGAAGAAGCTGAGGGTGCCCGTCGGATGACGAATTGCTGAATGCTTTTCGAGATAGAGTTCCACCAGGGTGTTGAGCACTCGAACGGCCTGCTCGGGGTCACGGGACTTGTGGGTAACGACAATGATGTTCGAACGGCCCAACAATTCGATGCGCAGGCTGGAGAGCAGAGCCTGTGCCGCAGAGTACCGCGCGGCTTTTTTCGCTGGATCCTGAGCGGCGGCATTGGGATCCGCGGGAGGATTCCCCGCCTTGGTGGTGTCCGGAGAAAACCAGCGGGTGAGAAGGGAGCCGGATGGTTGGGTCTGGTCGAGGCCGCAGGTGACGACGACCTTTTCGAGCAGGTCATAGCTTTGCAGCAAGGCGATTTCCGAGTTCAATTCCTGCTCGGTCACGGTCGTGGAGATCTTCGGGGCGGCGCTCGGATCCGAGGTCATCACCGGATAGATGCGCTCCTGCTGGAGCAGGATTTTCACGCTGGTCTCGAATTGCGCCGGCCGCAGGAAGATGTAGACGACAGCTCCGAGGAAGACGGCGAGGAACGAAAGGATGATCTGCCGGCGATGGCGAAAGCCCACGGCGAGCACATCACGCAGGCTGAAGGAGAACATCGCGCCGTGTTCATTGGCCAGTCCGTTTTGTTGGGTCATGGTGAGTTTACCTCCCAGTTAAATCGCTTCCGCGGGGGACTGAATTAGCGTCTCTCTCCACGGAAGGAGCCGTACGATCGGAAGAAGCTCTTCGAGGAAAGAGCTAGAACGCGAGAGTGGCAGTGAGCCGAAGAGAAAGTGGCAAAGTCCGGAACTCAGGCCTGAAGCGCGGCTGGAAGTAGCGCGAGCAGTCAAACGTGCCAATCGAGTGTCCGGAACTTTCGGGTCGGTCAGGTTCAGGTATTCCTCGACATCGGTGTAGCCGTCCGCGTCCAAGTCTCCGCTGGAATCGGTTGGGCTGCCCCGCTTGGTTGTCCCGAAGTGAAGCTGCTCCCACTGCTCGGGCATGCCGTCTTGATCCAAGTCCGCCGCGACAGGGCCGGAGGCCAGTTCGGGCCAGGTGAGACCAAACTTGACGCCGCTGACGAATTCACCGGTGCGGTGCAGGAGATTGTTGAGAATGCGCTGGTCGGTGGCATCGCGCGCTGGCCGATTGGCCCCCACGTCCCGGACGATGAGATCGTAGGCCTGCCGCGGGGTATGTTCGGTGCCCATCGAGTAGGGAGCAAAACGAGTCGTTGCATAGACCGAGCTCGGACCACCGCGAACCGTGGTAAAGCCCTCGGTGAGGGTGCCTTCCTCGTACACCGCATTGGAAAAGAGTGTGGGAATTGTGCGGCTGGTGGAAGGCTTCCAGGCCAGGAGCGTCTTGGTCATCGGCCCCTTGATGAAGAAGTTTTTGATCAGATTCAGAGAACGCGGGCTGCCTTCGCCAGGAGTTACGCCCCAGTTGTAAACCACATTGTTGACCATGTCCACGAACTCCACGCCGTGCAGCAGCGGGTTGCGGTCATCGGAGGTGGTGATCAAATTGTGGTGCAGGGTGATGTACTGGGGCCACTTGTCCGAATACTGTGGCTTCATTTGGGAAATGCGCACGCCTTTGGAATGGCCCCGGGGGGCTACCCCTTCGGCATGGTTGGAGAAAAACAGCCCCTCCCCAAGGATGGACCATTGAA